>Ga0190311_1000014_pt1 | contig 66969 bp, 59 predicted proteins | sample 48700789_MG_FD_165037 | JGI IMG/M metagenome (GOLD analysis project Ga0190311, IMG submission 165037) | Hydrothermal vent sediment bacterial communities from Southern Trench, Guaymas Basin, Mexico - 4870-07-8-9_MG | ecosystem: Environmental > Aquatic > Marine > Hydrothermal vents > Sediment ...
TACCGTCAAGTCTACCTATGGGATATAAGCTTACTGGTATTTGGTATATGCCAACTGATATAATCATAGTTTTTGACAATAGAGGGGTTAGCGACTACAGGTACGCTAGGATAGGGTTAGAGATAAGTAGAGGTATAATAACGTTTGAGCAAAGTAAACCTTATGGACGTGTTATAAAGTATGAAACACCATACGCTATTATCAGAGGCTATGTTCTCGAAAAAGCACATTGCGACTACAGTCCAACGGGTTACATATCGCTTGCTGAACTATGGATTACATCTAAAAGAACATGGAAAACAATGCACTATCTTATCGACGTAAGACCTCCACTGGGCATAAATGAGCTAATGTCAATAATTTACTCATTAAAGCCTATGGATGAAGTATTCAAAGAAGAATAGATCTAAGAAAACTAACTTTTTTCTCAATTATACTTTTACACGTCTACAATATACTTGTATACTTTATATATTGTTTACTATAAACTTATATACTTGAGCAAACTCTACATTAGTTTCGGTGAAGCCTAATTGAGCACTGCTGTTATATCTGTGAGGGTTAGGAAGAGGCTTAAAGAGGAAGCAAAGGAGCTTGGAATAGATATTAGGAGGGTTGTTGAAAAAGCTTTGGAAGAAGAGATAGCAAGAATTAAAATGGAGAAGCTAAAGAAAATTATTAATGATTTTTCACGTTCATCAAATTTAACAGTAGATGGCTGGGTTAAATCTGTTAGAGAAATTAGAGAGGAAGAATAATTTTGGCTGAAGAAACTAGGTTTCTCCTAGATGCTTCAGCTATATACCCCCTTATCTGCAAGTTGAGGGAGAAAGTTGTTCTCTTATCGGAGCACATCTTTATTCTCGACTTAGCAATGTACGAAGTTGGTAATGTTATTTGGAAAGAGTTTAAGCATGGCCGAATTAGAAACTTAGATGTAGCTGTAAAGTTGTTTACTGAAGTCTTAAGCTTGTTTAAAGTATTAAAGATTAGTATTGAAGAGTTTAGTGAAGTAGAGAAAATTGCTGTTGAGAAAGGTATTACATTCTACGATGCATCATACTCCTATGTGGCTTCAAGAGAGAATCTGGTATTGGTAACTGAAGATAGGGAGTTGAAGATGAAACATGAAGGAGCTATTAGCGTAGAAGAGCTATTAGGTAAGGTAGGAGATAAGGTAAAGCAGGAGTAGTAGTTTATAATGCTTTCTGAATATTTTATGGAAACTTTTAAAAGATACCTTAGAAAACATGGAATACGAATATTGGCTATAGCTAAACTTACAGGGCAGAAAAAGGTAAAGATAGAGCTAAAGGGGCTTTACCGATACTATGTAGAATATTCTCCAAATTATCCTAAGCTTGAACAGTTAGTTAAGGCTATAATCAGTAGTGAAAAGGAAAAGAAATTGCTAGGTAAAATAGGCTTAAAACTTGTAAGAATTAATGATGAACTATATATAGAGTTGTCCGTAAGTAAATTAGAAGAATTAATCAGAGAAACTGGAACATAGTTCCCCACTTTACCACATAGTTTTTATTCCCATTTTTCCGGCAACATATCTTAAATCTTTATCTCCTGTAAGTATAGGTAATTTTTCCCTTAATGCTAAAGCTATAATTGTAGAGTCTACGATACTTAACCTTCTTCTCCTTAACTCTTCTATCTTAGCTTTCTTCAATAATTCATCTCCTCTAACTTTTATTTCAGCTGCCTTAATGTAGTCTTCAAAATCTAAGTTTATAACGTTGAAATATTCTCTCAAATACGTTTTAACTTCATCTATGTTTTTAAGTGCGGGTATTCTTCCTTTAAACCAATGTACAGCATATTCGTAAGCAACAGTATTAGGAACTATTCCTTTAACTATTCTTCTCCTTATTTCCTCTAGTATTTTTCTAGCTTCTGAACCTACTTCATCATAAACTATAGCGATTAATGTGTAAGTGTCAACAATTACTTCCTTGATCTTTTCTTCCAAAACATCTCCTCCTCTACGTCAAGCTCTAGTTCAGCTTCCTCCGCAGACCCTAATCCTTCCGCACATCCCCAAACTCTATTCCATAAGTTTAAAGGTTTTAATACAACCCTATCTTTCTCAAGACTTACTTCTAACAACATACCTTCAACTATTCCTGCTTTCTCTCTTATACCTTTAGGTATAATGATAACACCTTTCTTATGAACCTTAATAATAGTTTTCAAGATTTCACCGCTAAAATAGATTAACCTATTGGATAGCTAAAAAGTTAACTCATTAGTTAGGTTTAGTGCCCGCTCATTAACACCAGCCTTCCCACATTAACATGTTTCGGACACGGGTTCACCAATCATTGCGGGCCAATTATATTTATTTATGCTTCTCAGTAAATAACTCTACTATTTTCTTTTTGATGCTGCTATCTAATTTAATGTAATCGAATATTGTCCCTGAGCTTTTAAACAGTTCCAAGGTTTCAATAAGTTTCCTATACTTGCCTCCGGCAATACCATTTGCTAGTATCGCTGCTCCTTCTGCTCCTTCTTTAGCTATTTTAGCTCTTCTCCTAATGGTTCTTACATTGGTTTCTAGTCCGTAATCTAGTAGGAACTTTTTAATGGAAAGCGTTAGGTTCTCTATGAAACCTTTTACCCTTGTAAATCTCCCACTAAGAAGTATTTCTTTGGGTTTTCTGACCGAAACTAGGAGTGTGGCTATGTCTTTAAGAATGAATTCTGTCATTGCATCGTAAGCTTCCCTAACTTTATCATTAACTTTAGCTAGTTTTACAAACTCGTCCAAGGATGTTTTCTTAGGGTCTATGTCTGCAATATCTGCTATGCCGCCTCTAAACAGGAGTGTTTTGGAGAAGTAGGGATAGGCGTTAGCTAAAGCGTAGGCTAGTTCGGAATCCATGAAACCCATACCCAGGAATCCAGGCCAACTAATAGTGCCTCCTATGCCATCAACTATTTTACCTTTGTCAACAGCTATTGCAGCAGTGTATGCGAACCCTATTTCAACAGCTATTATTGAAACATCGGAATACGGTATGTTGTAATATTCTGCATGATCACGAATTGCCGCTATTACAGTATAGACTTTATCTGCTGTTCCAAGATCTATCCTATTTATTTTCCTAAATTCGGGAACTGTGGGTAAGTGGATAACTCCAGGGGTAAACCATATGTTTAAGTCTTTACTTTGCTTCATAAGGAACATTAGCTCTCTTAACCCTATAATTTTAAGTCTCCTTCTAACATCTTCTTCGGAAACGAAAGTTGCGAGCATTATTTCCCAATCCTGGGTTTCACTAGCTTTCTTCAAGGGAATTCCATAACCACATGGTCCGACAATAGCATCTACGCCTTTGTATTTTTCATTAATTTTCCTTAAAACATCGATTACTATAGAGGGGTTCTCCGTTATTTTATCTCTAGGAATGCTCATGTCAACAATTATTTCACCTGTTTCATCGTCAAAACCAAAAATATCCATGCTCATAGTTCCAGGATCTATACCTACTGCCTTAACCATAATATCAACCCTGATTAACTTAGCCTACATGCACGTATTTAAATTTCACATATTATCCTATACCTAATGGTATAGAGATGACAATTCCGATAGATAATGATGTAGCTACTCTGATACTATCAATGCCCCGTTATTGTTTCCCCTAGTGTAGAAAACATAGCCTCCTCCTTTTTCATAAACGAACTTCTTCAACAGCTCTGTAAGCTCTTTAGCCTTACTCTCTCCTTTAACTAAACCGTAAAATGTAGGACCCCAGCTTGTCTGACATGCTCCATAAGCTCCTTCTCTAAGTAGTAGTTCTATCCCTTCTTCAACTATTGGATCGCAGTATGTTCCACCTTGTTTTTCCTTCCAAAACTCTCCCAGCGCCTTATTGAACGAAGTAATAGCTTTCCCGAGAACTTCAATATCTTCCTCAACCATTGCCGGTATCATCTGCATTAAAACTATTCTTGAAACTTTATCTGAAAACTCCTTAGGCATAGGTTTAAGAGATTTTAATATTTCTTCCTCTTTAGACTTAATGCTCAAAATTTTTGGTAAAGGCTTTTGAGGTATAGCTACTACGAAGAACCAATCATCGGGTATAAGATGATTAAATATAAGAGGTGGTATCATTTCACCTTTCTTCTCAATTTTAAATCCCCCGTCAACTATGAATCCTCCTTTAGTAAAGGAGTAAAAGCCTAGGGCTGAGATGGTGCTTCTACCTAATGCTAGTGCTAAGGCCTTAACATCTACTTCAATATCATAGAGTTTTGCCAGCCCTAATCCTATGGAGAGAGCTAAGGCGGTTTGGGAACCTAAACCTACATGTTTAGGTATTGCCTCTTTAATTCTAATATATGCTCCTTTACCTTCTAGACCTAGAAACTTCAATGTCTTTTTAGCATATTTCTCAGCATTAGTACTATCTTTCCCTATAACAGTAAGATGCTCTGAGCGTTCGATTTCAACAACCGTTTTAGGGTAATCTATAGTAAATCCTACAGTTCCATAGAGTCTACCTAAATCACCGGTTAAGTCTACGTTTCCTACATGTAAATGTGCTGGCGCTATGACTTTAACGTAGTCCACAATAACACCCTAATTTTTCGATAGTTTCTGCCGAATATTCTACTTTTTAGTTGTTTAAACTTTAGCAAAACTATACTTTATGAAAAATAGTCCTTTTTGCGATTCTATTGACTTAGCTAATTCTCTTATACGTTCCGCTTTACCCTGAACAAGTATGACTTCTAAACATCTACGTTCATCCACATGAATGTGAACCGCTGACTTAATTATGTCAAGAAATTTATGCTGGACTTCAATAAGCTTATCTGATATTTCATGTATTGTGTGATCGTAGAGCACGTTTATAGCTCCTATTAAAATACCTTTTCCACTTTTCATCCATTCTCTTTCAGATATAAAGTCCATAACAGCTCTTCTTAGAGCATAAGATCTACTTGGCAAGTTTAATTCGCTAACTATTCTATCAAGCTCCGATACAAGATCTGCAGGAAGAGAAACACCCGTTTTAACAATCTTTACCATAGCACCTTACCTCTAACCTCTAATAACTGTAATAGCATATTAATCTTTAAGAATTCTCCTTAAAATTTTATGAAAAGGAACATAAAAACAAACACAGTTACACCTACAACATCAACTATACTCGTTAATATAGGAATGGTAACATTATCAGGATCTATGCCCTTTCTAAAACTCATTATTGAAATAAGATAAGCAAGCAAACTTACTATAAAAACCATTATGAAACCTGCAATGAGAACAGTGAGAACGGTTCGTATGAGCGGAAACATAGTAAGACCGAGAATCGATGAGATTACATATCCATAGGCACCTATTGTTGGAAATATAATTAGCGTGATGAAGAACATTTTGGAAAAATCTTTAAGAACGTTTTTGGAAGGCACTACTTGAGGCTCTATAATACCTAAATGTAATTTTGTAGATATTTTTGCTGCTAAAACGCCTCCTATTGCTCCGCAATCTTCTAAAAAACATGGAACCATAGTCAATATGCCTATGGTTCTTACCATACTCTGAATATTAATCATTAACGTAAGACCTGCAATAACGTCTAAGAGGCCGCATAAAGCGAAAATAGGCATGGTTTCGTAAATTACTTTCTTTAAATATTTACTACCCCGAGAGACAATGTATGATACAAGAAGAGCTAAGGAGGCTATCGAAAAAAACAGTAGCAACAACTTAGGCTCGTATGCGAGATTTATGACAATTAATGTCGAAATAAATAACAGTGGAAGTGAAACGGCATCACCCGTAAATGTTATTATAGGTACCGAAAAACTATCCGGGTCTAAGCCTTTACCAAATGTCAAAAAAGCTATGGTAAATGTTATTAACATCATAAGAGGCATTGCTAGAAGACCTGTAAATATTGATGCAAGAGTCAAATCTACTATTTCAGCTATATCTTTGGGCAAATAAAATAATGAGCCTATGAGACCTAAATATGCGCCCATGATTATAGTTTGCGATAAAGTGCTCTTAATGTTATCTATTAGAATGGGATCTCTTGAAATTTTAGGCTCTAACTGTCCTAGATGAAGTAGCGAACCAAGTCTCGAGGCCAAGGAAGAATAGATATTTCCTCTCATATCCATGAGAGCAGGAGCTATAATTAAAACCGACGGCTTTGCTACAACAATATCTACACCTAAGCCGTAAATTGCTCCTGAAACAAAGCTGCCTATAGTTGTTGATAGTAATGCTAAAAGTTCCTCCCATAAACCATGTATAAAGCTCTTGACCAACCCATAGTACTTTGCTAGAATAGTTTTCATATTTCCGCCATCAGCTTTGAAATAACTAATGCTTCCTTGGTATTGAATGTTAAGCAATAATTTAGGTTTAAAATTTTCTATTCTACAAACATAGAGAAAAATACCTAATTGAGAATTCAGAGTAAAAATTTAAAATAATTAGACTAGTCGAATAGGTTGTGTAAACTATGTTTAAGTGCAGTACATGTAAAAGCACTATTTGCAGCAAAGATAAACTTAAAGATAAAAATAATGAGATAGTAGTTGCTCTAGCTGGAAGCCCTAATGTAGGTAAAAGTACATTATTTAATGTCTTAACAGGTGCTAAACAGAAAGTAGCTAACTGGCCAGGAACAACTGTAGAGCGCAAAGAAGGCACTGTGGAGTATGGAAAATATAAAATACGAATTGTTGATCTTCCAGGAACCTATAGTTTAACAGCGAAATCTATTGAAGAAGCTATTGCAAGAAACTTTATAGTTCAGGAAAAACCTGACGTAACTGTCGTAATACTGGATTCGCTGGCCCTAGAAAAATCCATATACTTAGCACTTCAGATAATGGAGCTTACAAATAAAGTAGTTTTAGCCTTGAACAAAGTAGATTTAGCAGATAAGAAAGGTGTTCACATCCATGTAAGGGCTTTAGAAAGAAGACTTGGCGTACCTGTGGTAAGAACCATAGCTACTAAAGGTGTAGGTGTTAAGGACCTTCTTAGAAAAATAGTAGAGCTTGCCACGGGCCAAGTGCAGGTAAGACCTTATAAACTTAGGTATGAAGACCTGGAAGAGTACTTAGCACCTTTAGAGGAGAGTTTGGAGAAAGTAAATGCTTTCAGCCAGTACGATAGAAAATGGGTTGCCTTGAGAATTTTAGAAGGAGACAAAGACGTTATAGAAACGTTAAATAAGCTAGGCTATACTGAAATTTTAAACTTAGCTGAGAAGATTAGGAGGAAAATTAAGGATAAAATAGGGTTAGAAGCAGAAGTACTTATTGTTAGCAAAAGGTACGATGAAATTACACATATTTTAGACGGTGTACTGAGCTATGAGAAAGTATCTCCTGAAGCTCTTACTTCAAAGATAGACTCTCTAGCTATGCATGGTATTCTTGGAATACCTATAATGTTCCTAGTTTTCGGCATAATGTTTCTAATAGTTTTCAGTATAAACACGGGCTTCCCTTTAAACGTAGTATTTAGACTTACAGGTTTAGTGGGGTTGGCTACAATTATAGAGGAATATAGCTTAAGCTCTCTTCTTGAACAATTTTTCGGAAATATGGGGTCATATATTGCTGACCTATTAAACGGTTTAAACGCACCTAACTGGGTTGTAAGTTTAGTAGTGGATGGGGTGCTTGCAGGTTTAGGTACAATATTATCATTCTTCCCGCTAATTTTCCTAACATTCCTGTTTCTTGGAGCTTTAGAGGATAGTGGTTACCTTGCGAGAGCTGCCTATATCTCGGATAGATTTCTCAGGGTTATTGGTTTAAGCGGTAAGGCATTTGTACCTTTAATTTTTGGTCTCGGATGTAATGTACCTGCTGTTTTAGCTACGAGAATTCTTGAAAGTGAAAATGAGAGGAAATTAGCTGCAATACTTGCTCCGCTGGTTCCATGTCAGGCAAGGCTCATAGTGTTACTAGCCTTAGTGGCTCTCATAGTTCCAGGAAGTCCTCTAGGCCAAGCACTTATCGTTTTAACGCTTTACATCATAAACTTCACAGTACTTGCTCTTCTTGGAATAGTTTTTTCAAAAACTGTGGTTAAAGGTGAAGCTGCTGAATTACTTATAGAAATACCACCATATCATATTCCGAATGCTAGAGTTTTAATGTGGCATGCTTGGGATCATAGTGTTCATTTTCTAAAGAAAGCTGGCACGATAATTTTGGTTTTAAGCATTATGACATGGTTCTTACTAGTTTATGGTCCAAGCGGATATATCGGATCTGAAGTATTCGAGAATCCAAATTTAATGTCTAAATCCCTATTAGCGGTGCTTAGCCGTATGTTGCTACCCCTAGCTAAGCCCTTAGGTATAAATAACTGGGTATTAGTTGCATCGCTAATAACAGGGTTCATAGCTAAGGAAGCAGTATTGGGAACCATAGGTATTTTAACTGTGGGTTCCAAGGAATTTGCTGTTGAAAACATATGTACAATGCTTGGCCTTACCCCTCTAAGTACCTTCACTTTCCTAGTATTCGTAAACCTTTATGTACCATGTATGGCAACCATAGCCGTTGTTTTCCAGGAGACGAGAAGTATAAAATTAACATTGCTAACTATCGCCTACGAAGTCCTGGTAGCCTATATTGTTTCCTTAATAATATTTAGCCTAGGCACCATGTTCTCCACTATGGTTATGTGAAAATAGTGGAAGCTAAGAATTTATTTCAGCTTATAAGTAGAAATTTTACATGGAAAAAATTAAATAAGTGTTTTATCATGGAAAGCGTAAGTTACAAAGTAATAATGCCTGTATTCCATTATAAACACAGGTTTAAACCCGGAGTCTTCGGCGTTTCTGGTATCCTCCTTGAATTATACTACGGTAAGAAGTGTAAACCATGCTACATCATGATAGGTACTGATGGAAGAAAAGTCTATGTTTTCTCCTCAAGGAGAAAAACTGCTTACACTAAAGTTGCTAGAGCAAAAATCATTCACGAGTGGGGTTTCATAAGAGATTTCAAAGAGAGTTTCATTAGGCAACACAATTTGCCTTGTGAAACAGGCTATGAGTTTATAGGTAGGCCACTCAAAGAAAGAGATTTATGTATTTCAAGAACATCTAAAATAGTAAGATATCCGCCATCTACTATTCCCGAATGGTTAAAAGAGGTCCCAGAAGCAATAATAGACAAGTACGATAATGTATTCAAAAAGATATCCAGAGGACTAGTAAACGCTGCTACTGTAGTTATTCCAAACAATATAGATTTAATATTGAAATTCACTGTAAACGCCCATCATTTTCCCTAAAATTAAAACCCTTTTTCTCTCCAATTACTAAACATTACCTGGTGTAGTATTATGTTAATTTTCGATTTACATGAGGATATTTCCTCGTACTTTCTAAGTGAACGTGATGTAAAGGATTTTAACGTAGATTACCCTGGGAGACATGCTGATATACCTAAGTACAAGAAAGCGCATGTAAAGTATGTTGTTGGAGCGGTGTTTTCTGGGAGAAAAATATTTACGAATAAAGCATTTAGCATGTCGTTTAGAGATTCCTTCACAATGACATGGGACCAAATAGCTTTTTACCATAGATTGGTAAGCAGATATTCTAATGAACTATGTTTGGTACTGAGCAAGCAAGGTTTAGAGAGAATACTGAGAAATGACAAAATAGGGTTAATCATAGGTATTGAAGGCGCCTACTCTCTGGACAATCCATGGGATCTTGAACTCTACTGTAAACTAGGTGTTAGGGTTATAGGATTAACTTGGAACATAGATAATAAGTATGCTGCCTCATGCATGACAGATAAAGATTACGGACTCACAGGGTTAGGTGAAAAACTTGTAAATTTAGCTTTAGATCTAGGCGTAGTTATCGACTTAGCTCATGCTAGTAAGAGGGCAGCACTAGATGTCTTAAGCATTATTGAAAAACCCGCTATGATAAGCCATGCTGGTGTAAGAACGCTTCACGATACTGCTAGGAATGTAGACGATGACGTAATAGATGCACTACGTAAGAATAAAGGAGTTTTAGGAATATTCTTCTACACAGACGCTTTATCTAAGAACGAAGTAGATGTGAACTCTGTAGCAAAACATATAATGTATGTTTACGAGAATTTCGGAGCTGATGTTCCAGCTCTTGGAACAGATTATTTTGGAATACGTAAAACACCGAAAGGTTTAGAGACCATAGACAAAATATTAAACTTAATAGAAAAGTTGAAGGAACTAGGGCTTTCGAGAGAGGACATAGAGAAAATTACGTATAAGAACGCATTAAGAGTGTTCATGGAGAATTTGAAGAGTGAGTAAAAAAATCTATGTCAGAACTTTTCATCAACGTAAGCAATATTATTTCCCCTCTATGCTACTCTATTATGAGAATAGAACCATATACTTCTTGCGATTTTAACTGTACGTACTGCTATGCTAGATGGTATAGAGAGCAAGGTGTTCCGCAGCCTAAGTACAAGGTTTTACATGATTTCTTAAAAGTAGCTAGAGCCATTTACAAGAAACAGTTACCTATTAGGCTAAGTACTTTAGTTGATCCTTTTCAACCCATAGAATATAATGAGAAGATAAGTCTTAAAGTATTAGAAATAGCGTACAGGTATAATTACCCCGTAATAATAAATACTAAGAGTACGTTATTGATCAAGAAACCGTGGTTAAACATGCTCATTGACATGGCCAATAGAGGTCTAATTGTCGTCCAATATTCTTTTTCTACATTTGAAGAAAAACACCATAGGGTATTAGAGCCTAAAACTTCTGCTCCTGAAGAAAGGGTAGAGGCAGCCGGTTTTCTTTCAGATGAAGGTATTCCATTAGTTTTCAGGCTTTCACCCTACATACCTGGGATAACGAACTCCATAGGGTTCGAGGCTATTGCTAAAATAGCTAAGGAGTGTAAAGTTAGGCATATCATTGTAGAATCTATTAGATTGACTAAAGAAGAATTTAACAAAGTATACAGTAAACTAGGCCTTAATATGCCCTATCTTGAAAGTTATTCGCTAAGAAATAAGGGAGGGTTGCTAAGACCCAATTTAAAATTAAGATTGGAACATTATGTGCGACTAGTTCGTGAACTTAAAAAATATAACATTGGTTTTGCAACGTGCAAAGAAGGTCTTTATAACTTACATAGTGTGAGTGATTGTTGCGGCTTTTACTTGTTCGGTAAATCTGTCGCTAAGAGAATAACCTTATACGAATACTTTCTTGAAGCAAAAACAAAGATCTTGAGTTAAAACTTCTAGAGAAGATACATAGCGAACTCTGTAGGAAGTACGGTATGCTATGCTCATATAGTGTGGGGAATTATCCTAGAGTTATGAAAAAATCCTTAAAATACCATGAAAAAAGGCTCTTAAAAGTGCTAAAGGATTCCGAAATACTGCCTAAAATAGCCCCTGTTTTACACTATGTAGGGATAGATTAAAGGTAGTGTCTGTAACTTAACGAGATTTACTTTAACTTTTTTAGTTAAGATCTTACGTAGAGGTATTCTCATTTTTAACTCTATCATAACATCTCCCTTAACTATACCCATAATTAAAGGCGTTTTTAACCCTACCTTCTTAACCAATGTTATTGGCGATAAGTTCTTTCCATACGTTATTACTACGTAGGTCTCATTGATGCTGGACTGATAGTTAAATCTTTCAAGCATACCCTTAGGTTTCGCAAGAGTTATCTTCACCTTAAACGGATGTTTCTCAACTTCTACCATACATATAAGAGCCAACTCCACGTAGCATTTGCCTTCACCTTTATAAACGTAAACAGTACCTTCTACTCCTCCAATTCGCGGCTTTACTTCAGCCTCAGCAACATACTGCCCATACTTTAGAACAATGTCTTCTTCGTTTGGTTTAAAGAGAATAAGTTGTGGTTTAAGGAAGGACACTATTACGCCCTTACTTTTCCCCTCCCATACTTTAAATCCAGGAATAACAGCTGCTCCTGTACCCAGCTTCGATAAGACTATGAAGTAATCTTTATTTATATCGCTTAGCTTAATTTTCTTTACCTTGCTGAGATCGGAATTGGGTATGAAGAAAGCATCATGGCTGTATAGTCCGCTTAAAGTTCTGTGGCCTATAGCTTCTAAGAACCCCCATTTAACCTTAATTTCCTCGTTAAACTCTAAAAAATCCCTTAGCAGTTTACAGTTTTTAAGGAAATATTTAGCAGCTTTAGCTGCTCTCATAGTTCTAATAAAGTCAACTGCAATTAATGGTGTTAAGAACGCTAGAACGTAGAGCATATCGTAAAATAATTTTTGACCATAGGTCATTATAAGGGAAGCTATAAGTAAACTAATAGCTGTAACTAGCTTGGCGCACGCTCTTCTCTCCGAAGGAACTCCAATAACAATTATTTTAGTCATGAGCTAGCTCCATAACCCCCCGTTTACGTTACCTCCTCTCTAAATATTGCTAATATCTTCTCTATGATATTTTCTGTAAGCCCCTTTAAAACCCATATACGTCAATTACACCACAGGTATTACTTAAGAGTGATTGAAACTAAAAACTTTATACTCAAAGAGTAAGGATATGAAACATTAACTATGTAGTTTATGTCATGTTTAAAACAATGTTTCATCACAATGGTTAAATGAAGGAGAAGCTGTTACTTTTATTTACGAAGCTAAGTATAACGGGCATTTAGTTGCTTTTGACAATGCTGAAGCCAAACTATAATATAGCATATTATAGTTTGGGCTTTACTAGGCACAGAACAAGGAGCTTATTGGTCTAAAGTAGTAGAAGTGCAGAAACTTCATCATGGGATCCAATAAAAATATTATGGATGAGATTCGCATACTAAATAGTGGAGAACATTAAAAGGAGGCAGATAACGGTAAGCATGTTAGCAGCTGTAAAACGTTATAATAAAGTAATTTCACTAGCAAGTATAGCCGTGTTTTTTCTAATCATTATAATATTGTTCTTTAAACCGTTTAAAAGTCCTGAACCTCCATGGGCATTTGAAGGCGCATATACGGAATATGTTTATCCAAACAATATGTCGATAAGATTTGAAATAATTAATGTATCAAATAATGTTTTCTACTATAAAACCGTAACATACAATAATAGTCTACCTCTTAAGATAGAGATTAAAGGACCCTTTAATATATCAGATGGAAAATTCCCCTTCATTTCCCCCATAAACCCTGCAAGGACTATAATAAGAGCGTTTACATATAAACCCCACGAGTCTGAATACATAATTATAAAACCATTAAAAGTAAAAATAGAATTCAATGGAACAGGGAACATAGTAACTCATATAGGTAAAAGACTATGCGATGTTTACATCGTCCACGCAAGAACAATTATTGTGAACAAAGTAACAAATAATGTGAAAATAATTAACCAGACAATCACCGTTTATATTGATAAAGTATTAAACATAGCAGTTAAGATCATTTCTACATCCTTTATAGATGATCATGTAGAAACGATGGCTCTAGAACTTACACGTACGAATATAATTGCATTTAATTAATCATCAAATATTCGTAGGCCATCGGGTAAAAGCGTATTATTTACACTTTGAAGAGCAAACGTATAAGTAATTTAAGGTACGTGCTTTCAGAAGCTTTCTTTTAAGCTATTTAACTAAATTCAGAGAAGGATGAGGCAAAAAACATATTTTGAAAGAGCATGAGAGCACAGAATCAGAAAAGAACAATTAATTTATGGTGAACCCGCATTGAAACCTAGACTTAATAGTGGAACAATAGAGGTTATTGTTGGACCTATGTTTGCTGGTAAAACTTCTGAGCTTATACGTAGAATTGTTAGGGAGAGTTATGCTAAGAAGAAGGTTGGTATTTTTAAGCCATCTATTGATGTTAGGTATAGTAGGGAAAATGTAGTATCACATGATGGTTTATCTTATCCTGCCTTCGTTGTTCCTACAAGTAAGGAGGGTGTTTGGAAGATATATGAGCTTGTTAAGGAAAATGGTTTAGACGTCGTAGGTGTTGATGAGGCACACTTTTTCCCGTTAGAACTTGTTAACGTTTGCGAGAAACTTGCTAATGAAGGTGTTAGAGTTATTGTTGCTGGGTTAAATCTTGACTTCAGAGGAGAACCTTTCGAGACGGTTAAGGAGCTTTTAGCTAGAGCAGACGATATAACGTATTTAACAGCGGTATGTACTGTTTGCGGAGCACCAGCAACTAGAACTCAAAGATTGATTGATGGGAAACCAGCACCCTACAATAGCCCAAGAATAGTAGTTGGTGGAAAAGAACTCTACGAAGCAAGATGTAGAAAACACCATATAGTACCCGGTAAGCCATAAACTCTAACTACATTTCCTTAACGGTTAAAACATTATTAACCATGGTTGCTACAAAGTATTTCTTAGAAACTCTGCGAAGGGTTTCGTTAAGCCCACCTATCATTACCGTTACGAGTTCTGCATTAGCTTCTTCGAGGAAGCTTTTAACAGTGTCTTCATGGACGGCATCTATACCATCGGTTATTAAGACTATTGTAGAAACTCCTTCAACCCTGTTTTTAACTATATCTCTACATGCTGTATTTATAGCTTTAGCTATCCACGTACCGCCACTGCTGATTATCGTTAGTAGCGACATGAATAATTCTTGAATTTCTTTAGGTCTTGCTCTTCTACGAACCCTTATTAGCTCATGGGGCATATAGTCGAAGAATCTAAGATAGAATTCCCTGTTTTCCTCTCTAGACCGTCTAAATAGGGCTAAGGCAATTGCTCTAGCCCAAATAGTTTTCTTACCTATCATACTGCCACTATTATGAACAATAAACCCGTTAGCTACGAAGTAATGATCCTTATTTAGCACTATGTCCCAGGCTTTTCCTCTACCATAATAGGTAACTTTTTTAACCCTAGACAAAGATATCTTGAATCCGTTCTCGTGATCTACGAATAACAAATAGTCTCCTCTACGTAAATTAGCTACTATAGTCTCGTACATTACATTGTTCCTTATCACTGGCAGAGAGTGGTTAAGGGTAGCGTAGAAAGAGCCATGTTCTGTTTCAACCTTGTAAACCTTTCTTAAACCACTATAAAGGACCTCCCTAATCTTTGCCTTAGACAATATTGGTTTAACCGTATCGATTTCGAATAAGCTACCTCTATACGATGATTCAACGTTAAACTTTAAGCTCAGTACTGCGTCTCCCTCACTAACTGTTTCAATGTAGTCCGTAGAGTTATCACTAAATGTTATTAATGTACCGCTTGCTAAGCATTTATCAAGTAGAACATATAATGGTCCTACTTTCTCTATGAGAATCCTTTTTCTAAGAAGAAGTTCACTGTCGGCAAGTTTCTTGTAGAAGACGTCATCTTCCAACGTTAGTTCACGTGGTAGGATTCTTGAAATATCCTTACCTAACGTTACTCCGTCATATACTCCATGCTTGTGGTCTCGTTTTTCTTTATGAACTATAGTTATTGTCTTACTGAGAGCATGCTTAACATTTTTAAGGATTTCAGTAACGTAGGCTGTTTCAGCTAGTTTTAAGGCTTCAACAAGGAATTCACCGGATGTAAAGAGTCCGGGATACTTTCCAGCTCTACTTCCAGAAGCAATACTTTTTAGCTCTCTAACATTGTTTGCTATATGCTCTGCTTCACTATGTGCTTCCTGAACAGCTTTTTCTAGAACCTTCTCTTCATGCGTTGACCCGCTGGGCATAGAGGAAGAGTTTATGTTTTTTCCAAGGAGATAATTTATTAGATTGTATAGTGTTTTTGCTTTAGAAAGACTTTTCGATGATTTTGCTTTCTCAAATTCCCTCCTGAGAGCTTCTATAAGCTTTTTAAGAAATGAAACAGTGTAGGCAAAGGAGATATCTACATCAACCATGGTGTCATATTTTAGTTTAGCGTAATCTTTGAGGTTCATAAGCTTTGAAATAATTATTTTGTTAAGGAGTAGGATTTTATCTTCGAGCTTATCTTTAGCTTTAGGGTATGGCAGATATAGCGTGTAAAAGACGTCAACTGCTACACTTGGGTTTACATCTTCATTGTATGTTTTCTTATATGTTTTTGTAAGTTTATCTGCTCTGTAAACTACTATAGGGCTCTCGTAGTCAACGTCTTCAAGAGCTCCTTTAACCTTTCTTTCATGATTCATAAGTCTTTACCATATAAACTTGATTTACTAACTAAGGAGTCTTTTATTTCACCTATTATTTCAAGTAGCTTCTCCACTCTGTTAAGCACTTCATTGTCGTCTATGGCTTCTCTTGCTATTTTTCTTAGTTTTCTCTCGATGATGAGCAGTTCTCTACTATAACTTATTATCCTGAAATCGTATGTTGGTAGTCTACGTATCTCTTTTCTAAGTCTTAAAATATTTCTTTCAAGAATTTCGAGGTCTTTGAGATATCTTGAGGGTAATCTTATTTCTTCGGAAACTATTGCTGCAACTTTTCCGAAATCATCTATTGTTTCAGGTATAACGTATTTTAACACCATGAAATCTTTAGGTTCAACATGGTCTCTGCCATTGAATACAGCATTCGCTGCTACTGCTTTTAACCCTTTAATTGCCCTCCTATCAGTGACTTGAATTCCTTGCTCCCTAAAAATAACTATTAACCTAGCATATTGTTGCAGAATATCTTTCCTATCCTTAGTTTTTTCGAGAACGAAATTCACTTGTTCCTGTATTTTCTTAAGCTCAGATATTTCCATTACAGGTTCTTCTTCAATTACCCCCTTAAGCTCTATCTCTATGCCTGCTTTAAACAGCTCCTTGAGCTTACTTTCCGAGACTGGTCTTACGTGATGTCTAAACAATAGTCTATCATATAGTGCTCTTAACTCTACTTCGTCCGGGATATCGTTACTTGCGCTAAATAAAGATATTAGCGGTGACTCTATAGTTTCATCGCCATTTATAAATATCCTTTCCTGAAGAAGTGAAAGTAATGTGTTTAAAATTGCCGTGTTCGCATTAAATATTTCATCTAAAAATGCTATTTCCGCTAGTGGTAATTTACCTTCGATTCTACGCTTGTAAATGCCCTTAGTTTTTAACTCATTAATGTCTATAGGGCCGAATAGTTCGTCAGGTTCTGTGTATTTATTTAAAACGTAGTAGAAGTATTTTGCCTTGAGCAGTGAAGCAGCTCTACGAACAATGGCCGATTTAGCTGTTCCTGGCACCCCAATAAATAAAGTGTGTTCGTTAGAGAGTAAGGATAAAACAATAACTTCAGCCTCTTCTTCTCTTTGAATAAACGGTGCTGATAGAGCGTTATAAAATAGTTTAAGTTTTTCAAGTAATGGGTTGCTTCCTCCTTTCTTCATGAACTTAATGTTCCTTAAGAAGCCCAATATTAACCTCCACTTATCCCTTAAGTAATACCTTGAATTAAACTAAATAAATCCTATCGAAAATCAGCTTATAATAAGTGGGAAGTAATTTTAATTCATTACTAACTAAAGCTCTTTACTACCTTAATGTGTGCTACATGTTCTCCTCCTGTACCTTAGCTTGTCACCAGCAATTATTGTTCCTCCTTTACCTCGAACACTTCACCTAGGGGGTTCGTGTACTTATTGCTCCTAATATGCAAAGGTATTTTCTCAAGTATTTTCCTGTTCAAAATATCAAATTCCTTCCTAGCATATGCTTCAACAACTTTTCCAACTATGATGTCATGGTCTCCTGCTTCTATATCTCTAAGTAAAATACATTCTGCAACAGCTAAGGATTCCGATATTATGGGGGAACTAATCTTTTTAGCTTCAGTCATAGTTAAACCAGCTGCACTAATTTTGTTTGCAAAGTCTCTACCACTAACAGTGCCCAGGAAATGTATCTTGCTAAGGTGCTCTCTTGGAAGAATGTTTAAACTGAACTCTTTACTTTTAACTATAAGCTCATAGGTAAACCTTGTTTTCGCAATAGCTGCAGCAACTATAGGAGGCTCTCTTGAAACAGGCATAACCCATGAAGCAGCCATAGCACTAAGTTTGTTCTTAAACCTTGAAGCAACGATAGCGACTGGTCGTGGATGAAGAATATAAGGCCATTCTCGAGAACTTATTCTTCTCCACAAACTCTGTACCCAAGTGAAATATGTCTCGTTATAATTTAAACATAACCTAGTTAGGTCTATAATACTTTATTTAAGCCGATTTTGTAATTCGCAGCTTCTTAATGGTTTCAGGATATTCCTCAAAATATCCTGATGGTAAGTATGTAGCTTTAACATATATCTTTGAGAATTGAGGTTCAGCGGCTAATTCTACGTAATTTATGTTCTTAGCAATTTTTTCGGCTTTATATCTCCATTCCACGTTTTTAAGTAAAATACGGGCCCCAGAACCTGCAGTATTGCCTACTACTTTTACTTTGTCGACATTTATTTCTGGAAGTAATCCTATTATTATCGCGCTTTCTGGATCCATATAGAAGCCGAAGCTCCCTGCTACGTATATTTCATTTATATCTTTTCTGTTGATACCTAGCTTTGCTGACAGTATTTTATATGCTGCTTGTATTGCAGCTTTAGCTTTCTGTACTTCTCTAATATCCTTTTGTGTAATCACGATGTCCTCTCCTATACTTGTTTCCTCTTTAAATGCTAGAACGTAAGCATATCCCTCCGAAGCATAATACTTTATTCTCTTATGCTTTTTGATTACAAATTTCCCAGTATAATCTATTATTTCTGCTTTAAGCATTTCAGCTACAGCATCTATTATTCCTGAGCCGCAAATACCAGCTGGAGCTGCATTCCCTATGACGCTTATTTCAGGTTCTAACGTTTCAGAGTCTATGGTGACACGGTCTATTGCTCCTTCATAAGCTTTCATACCATATTTTACATGTGCTCCTTCAAAAGCAGGTCCTGAAGCTGTTGACGCAGCATATATTGCTCCGTTTTTCGAAATATATACTTCAGTATTTGTTCCTATGTCTAAGAACATGTATACTCCTTTCCTCTCAGCTAAGCCTAGAAGGAGAACACCCATAAGACTGTCTGATCCAATGAATCCTCTTACCAAGGGGGGCATGTAGATTTTAGCATTTGGATTTACTGCTACTCTCAGCTCGGATGCATTAAACACTAAAGGTTCTCTCACAACTAGTTCGTAAGGTGCTTTTCCAAGCTTTTCAGGGTTAATGCCTAGAAATGTATGGTGCATGACCGTGTTTCCTACAACAACAAGTTCTACAATGTTTCTAGGTTTTATGCCTCTTGTTTTGTATAATTTTGTCAAAAAGTTATTTAGCTCACGTATAAGTGTTTTTTGCAGCTCTACTACTCCATGTTCCCTAGCGTAAGCTACTCTTGAAATAACATCATCTCCGTATCTTACTTGAGGGTTTTCAAAGGCTTCAGCCACTAAGGTTCTACCTGATTCTAAGTCAACTAGATATGCTGCTATTTTTGCTGTTCCTACATCTAATGCTAAACCATATAATTTATCTTCTTCAGTAAAAACGTCGATTAATTCACATATGTTTTTAAATTTATATGTAATTACATGTATTTTCTCAGGTAGATCCTTTGCTAACACCCTTAACGTATGTAAACTTACTGATACTTCTTCTCCCATACCTTCTCTTATACTTTCCAGTGTGCTAGCATGTTTCGATGTTAGTGTTACCGTTTCTCTTTCAATAATTTCCCTATTAACAGCAGTTTTTAAGGACACTTTAGGCTCATATCCCATTATAGCGGCTATGAGAATTCTTCTTACTGGAACTTCAACTTCCGAGTAATCCAGTATCTTTGCTTGACAAGCTAGTCTAAAACCTTTCTCTATACTTTCTAAACCTAGTATTCCCAATTCTTTACTACTTGGTTTAGAAAGACCATTCCTTAGGACTCTTATTTTACATTTACCACAAACCCCGAGACCGCCGCAAACACTATTTATGTTTAAACCAAGCCTAAGAGCAGCATTGTAAATGGTTTCACCTTTAGATACGTCTATACACTTATTCATTGGCTTAAAACAAATTTTTGGCATAAACTTTTCCTCGACTACTTTTCTTTAAAAATACTGCTGAAGTATATTTTTTATCACTTTTAGCTCGGGCATATGCGAGTTTAAATAAGATCTGTTTTAATGAAAAACCTATGTGAACATTTAGCTTATATATCTAGAAGCTATAGGTCTTAGCGCTAACTTGTCTTTAACCTGTAAACAGTTCTGCCTGCCTTCACTATAGACTCTATATAGCCTAGTTTTTCAAGCCTCTTAAGCCTACGGTATAGCGGTGTTTTAGGTATTCTTGTTTTTTCCATGAGCTCGTATGCTGTCATTTCACCGTACTTTGAAAGTACCTGAATTATTCTTCTATCTCTTTCATCAAGTTCTACTTTTTCTTTCTTCTTACCCCTACCTCGTAATACGATAAATAGGATGATGGCAGCTATTAGAAGTACTAAAGCTACAATCGCATATTGTGATGGTAATGGATATTCTTCAGGCTTAGGTTTCGGAGGAGTTATTTCCGGTGTAATAATGTACCTTATCTTTATACTTCCTTGGTTAAATTTAAAAGCTGCCTTATCCTCTACTAAGATTAGTTCGAAGTCTTTTGGCTCAATATCGAACACTAGGGAGTTTTCGGGTAGTATAATTGCTAGGGGCCATGGAGTATTTACGTTGAAAAACCATTCTTCACCAGGTTTTTCCGTAAGACCACCAGTATAGTATGTTAAAATAACTTCTTCTGCTGGAGCCGTGAAGAACACGTGTGTTTCATTATGTTCTACAGCTAAAGGTGTTTCTTCAGCATAAGCTTCTAAGTATATGGGAGAGGCGTAGAGAGGTAGAATTATGTCCCTAGGATAATCAGATACTTTGACTACATAAGTGACTTTAGCAAGACCATCACTATAAACTTCAATAGTAACATTAACACTTACTTCCCCTCTAACTAACGGAATAATTGAACATAGAAACGTAATTATGATTAAAAAAATTATTGTTTTTCTTATCAACGCTAACACCATACTTGCTTGTTTACACTGTTATGCTTAGTTTTATGCGTTTTTAGCTTATTCGCTATAAACTGATTCTATCCATTGAAGTATTTTGTCTATCTTCCCTATAATTGCTTTGGGTGGTCTAGGTAGTTTTTCTAGTTTTTCTTTTAGGTTTTCTAGGAAGTTTTTAGCTTTGTCTAGGGCGTTATGGAATTCTTCTTCACTTATCTTTCCTTCCTGATACAGCTTATACATTGCATGAAGCTTCATATCTATTTTCTCTAAGCAGAATATTAGTCCTGCTGCTTTCCTAAGGGCTATGTATCTGATCCTTCTACCTATCTCTATGTGTATCTTACCTGAGACTGTAAGTAGTAGTTCTACGTACCTATGGAATCTCATGAATACGTGTTTGTGTTCTTCAATTGTTGCTGTTATAGTATTTAGAGCCATTTCTAGCTCAGACAATGCTGTAAGTGCATCACCTTCTCCCAGGCTAGACTTCGCAGATTCTACATGCTGTTTCGCTTCAATTATTGAATCTCTTAGCGCCTTTAATGCTACGGTTAGGTTTTCATTTATTCCTCTAGCTTCCGTGAAGTTTATTGCGTTCTCTAAGTACTTTGCTGTCCCATCCATAGCGTCCATTATTTTACTCATAGTTTCTAATGCTTCATCAGTTTTGTTTTCCTCAATAGCTTCCATAGTTGCGTTGATTCCCCGGCTCATACCTATAATTACTCTTCCTAATCTTAGCAGTGAGAAGTTTACTAGGGTAGCTCTTCTCCATGTTCCTCCTGTAATCCTATGCAGAGACATTGTTGCTTTGGCTAGGGCTTTAGATGCTTCACCTATAAGCTTTTTAACATCTGTCACATTGTATGTGCCGCTTTCCACAAGCTCTCTAGCTTGAGTTAAAAGGTTTTCTGCATTATCTATGTTTTCTTTTACCTCGTCAGGTACTTCAATACCCTTATCCTCAAGCCAGCTAACAATGCTTCTAAGTCTTTCTACAGCTTTTTCTCTCACTTCAATAGCTCTTAGCAGCATATTCTTCCTTAAGGTTTCCTTCTCTTCTTCCGGAATGTTCTCAAGAACGTATAAGGCTACAGGTTTAAAGATCCAACATGCTTTTACAGCCATCCTGACCGCTTTACAAGGTTCTTCTTCTACAATTTTTGTTGCATTCTCTAGAATGCTCTTACATAGTTCTACACGTTTAGTCATGTTTTCTGTAAGTTCTATACCGTATTTTTCAGCTAAGCTAAGTATAGCATCTATTCTCTTAGAAACACCGTTAAGAATCATTTTGGCTACTTTAACCCGTAAATTCCCTTCCTGAGCGCTTACCGGAACAGCTGCTGATAAGACGGTTAATGTTGAAAACGCTATTAACGCTATGAGGATTAGTGAAATAGTCTTTGACCACACCATATTATTAACACCAAGATATATGAGTAAAAGTATAAAATTTAAAGGACAAGTCGGGAAACTAAGGGAAAAACAAGGGAAAACTAGGGAAAATATTCAATACGTTAAAGATTTAATATTTGAGGAATGATCCTAATAATGACTATTTCTTGTACAATTATCGATAACGCCTTAATTTAAGAACACTTTAGAATAGAAAAATTTGTATTTCGAAATGTTATGAGGCTAAACCATGAATAGGAGAATTATTGAGAAAAAAGCGTTTAGAGCTGAAGCAGTTAATGGGAAACTTATGTTTAAGAAGATTACCGAGATTCTTGCTAAGGAAGCTAAAGTAGAAATATATGTTAATGGCAAAATACATGGCACATATACTATATCAGTCAACATGGTTAATGAATTCGTGTACGGGAATTTACTAACATCGCGCATGATAAACAAATCCGAGGATGTCAAAGATATTAAGAGATACGATAATAAAATATACGTTACCATCGAAAGTAAGCGCCTGGAGAATGCTGTCAACAATACATGCGCATTAAGTATTTCTGGAGTGAAGCTTATAGAAGCTATGGAGAGGTTTCATGAAAAAGCTTTAGAATTCAAGGTTACTGGCGCGCTTCACTCAGCTGCTTTGCTTGATGGAGACACATTAGATTTCTTAGTTCACATTGAAGATCTTAGCAGATACGGCGCTATAGATAAGGTTATTGGTTGGGCATTGCTAAATAATATTAAACTATGTAGAACCATTCTTTTAACTTCAGGAAGAGTATTTAAAGAAACTATCGCGAAAGTGGTAGCAGCAGGTATTTCTGTAATTGTCTCTAAAGCTGCACCAACATATGATGCGGTATGCCTTGCAGAGGAAAAGAAAATAACGCTTATAGGTTTCATGAGAAAACATAGGTTTAACGTATACGCATGCCCATATAGGATCCTAGAATATAAAAACGTGTGTAAGTAGGTACAAGTACTGCGAAGTTGTTTAAACCTCATAGGGCCTAAAATATTAATGGATGATGAAGTACCGTTTCCTCTAACCGTGTCACTCTATATTTTTTAACTTCATTGCGGTGTGGTTTTCATTTTAACGTTTCTGCCCCCGGACCTGTTGCAGAGTAAGTGAAGAAGTAGTTTTTCTCTGTTAGCATACCTGTAAAAAGCTACCTCGTTTAGCTTATATGACAAGTTTTTCTTTCTCGACTCTTCTTTCATCTAAGCTAAGATCTTTTACTCTAAACTTTTCGCCACCATAAAGTTCTGCATACTTTTCGCCTAGGTATAGTGATTTAACTATTCTACCTATAGCATCAGCTTTCATTATGCCGCTCCCGCTTGTACCTGCAGCTACTATGAGATCTGCTGTTTCAAAAATTACTGGCTGATAGTCTAGGGATGTGTCGTAGAAGCCCGCCCAAGCTCTTGACGGTTTTGCTCCTGAGAACTGCGGGAAATATTTAAACAATACCATGTATATTCCGTTGAAGTAGAACTTTAGTTCGGGCTGAGGATTTTCTTCCCACTTAAATGCTCTACCAATGTAATCAGCCATACCGACCCAAAAGCTGTTTTCTTCAATTGCCGGTCTTATGTAAACTCCTTTAGGTAATATTGTTAATGGAAGAACGTTTTCCTTATTGAAACCTTTTACCTTAAGTAGTTTCTTCAGCTCTGATGTTTCGGCTTTAATTGCAAAAACTTGTCTTTTCTTAGGCTTTACATGTACATCGATGCCTATCGGGTCTAATAGCTGAGGAGTTTGCGCACCAGCTGCAACTATGGTTTTCTTAGCTTTGAATACTCCCCGGTTTGTTCTCGCACCGGCGATTCTAACGTCCTGCCATGGATAAGGCTCGTTAGGCAAGCCAAGAGGTTTTCTGGGTTCAACTATGAGTTCTAAGGCTTTAGTATTGTAGGCTACTTTACCTCCAAGTTTCAGGAATTGTTTTTCATAGAATTTAACTATTTTTAAAGGATCTATTATACCTGCTTTTTTAATGAAAATACCTAAGTATATGTCCTCTAAGCCCATAAGCTTGGAGTCCTTCTCATGGGAAATTAATGTTCGCACGTTGATCCGTTTTTCGAGAGAATCTCTATCTATTAGCTCAAAGTCTAAACCCTTTTTAGCAATATAATTTAGAGCGCTTTTTATTTCAAAGTACTTTCTCTTGGTTAAGAGAAACAAGTAGCCAATAAATTTCATTCCTAAATCAAAACCTAGTTCTTCTTGAACATGTTTGTAAAACTCTACGCTACTAGATGCTAAAGCAAGATTGGTTTTAGAGTAAAAGAAACTTCTAAAAGCTGCAGCACTTTTCCCCGTGTCCCCAAGGCCTGGCCCTTCTTTTGCTTCTATAACTAATATTTGTTTTCCAGGATAAGCTGTCTTTAAGTGATAAGCTATGGATAAGCCTATTATGCCTGCACCAATTATTAAAACATCTAACATTAGAAACCTAACCTCACGTATTTACGTCACCGTCGAAAATAATTAACCTAACCCTCATGTATAGATAGGGTAAAGAATATGCTACGACAACTATGAGATATTGGAAAAATAATTTCTAAGTGATGAAACTATTGTCTAGTTTTGAAGACATGATGCCCCTTATTGCGAAGAAATATTTTTTCTTAGCTTAATGCTCTAACGCGAATTCCTTAATTAACTCAACATAACCTCTAGTGGCAAATCTAATATCACTTATACTTACCCACTCGTTCGGCTGATGGGCTAGTTTCTCGCTTCCTGGGCCAAAACCTAGAGTTACTATGTTCTTTTCACCAGCAGAATATACGCCATCAGTACTGAAGTTCCATATACTGAATCCTACATCTTTTACTACATTGCGAATAGCGTTTAAACTTCTTAGAGCTAAGGTGTTTTCCTTGTTTATTAGCCATGAGGGAAAGAAGTATTCAACATGTATGTTCCTACCTGTCCATGATCTAAGAGTTTCAGCGGCTACTTTTACACTTACTTTAAATCCTTTTCTTTCGAGTTTGCGGCTTATTGAGTAGAATATTTCTAAGACATTTTCTTTTTTCTCACCTAATACTGTCCTTCTGTCAAAAATAACTTTGCATGTATCGGGTATTTGAGGACTACACTTTGGCTCACAGTCTATAATTGTCGGAGCTATTGTCGCTTTACCCAGTATTTCATGTTTTGGAAGTTCAATGTTCTCAACATAGTTTATGATTTCAGATAAGGCTATTATAGGGTTTAAGCCTAGATGCGGCATGCTCGCGTGTGCTGTTCTACCTACTATGTTAACTTCTATGAGTGTTCTTCCTCTGTGCCCTAGTTTAATGTTTAGTGAAGAAGCTTCACCTAAAATTACAAGGTATGGTCTTCTCCTTAAGGTTTCCTCCACGGCTATCTTAAACGCTACTCCTTCAGCAGGTTCTTCGAGAACAGTAAATATTAACGCTAATGTTCTTTCAAATTCTTTGCCGAGAAGATGTTCGGAAGCTGCTATCATTGACGCTAATGCAGCTTTCATATCTACCGTACCCCTGCCGAAAATTTTTCCTTCAACAATTTTCGCTGAGAAAGGATGGTATTTCCATTGCCTAATGTCTCCAGGGCTTACATGGTCCATGTGACCTTCCAGTACTAAAGGCTCATCCCATATTGTTCCCTTAATTAAGGCTATAACATTACCTACGGTGTCTACAAGCACTCTATCGAATCCTGCCTTCTCAAGTAGATCTCTAATGTATAGGGCTAGTTCTTTCTCTTTACCTGAAGGGCTAGGTATTTTTACAAAGTTTATAGTGTATTCCACAGCCTTATTTTCGACTACGCTGTACATCTTAAGCACCCTTCCTAATTCTCAAATGTAATGTTTAGAACTTTTGATAGTATTTCGAGTTCATGAAGTATATTGCCTTGAATTATTACGTGATGATTTCCCTTGGCTTTTTTCAGAAACTCACAAGGTCTAAGGTCTTTAAGCTTGAAATAAGCTTGTGTTCTACACATTCTCTTACTTATTAGACCTGACTTTTCTAATGTAGCTGTTAATGCGAAGAGTCTTTTGTAATCGTATGTTATTCTTGCAATAGTGTACTCCACATTGCTTATTAATTTCCCGCTTAAACTTGCAGGATTTCCGGTCTCAAAATGTTCTAAGATACTTAGGCTTTCAGTCAGCTTAGGGGCTATTGTGCAGTGTGCGAAAACTACATGGTCTTTGCTTATTGAGGAGGGATTAGCAATCCATCCGATAGTATTTAACTTATTCGCTACGGTTAATAATAGTAAGCTGTGATAGTCTTCCTCACATGCAAACGGTATTCCCTCGTTTGTTAGAAGAGCCACTGCAATACATGGTGTAATGTTCTTCTCCATAATGAACTTAAAGCAGTTTATTGTGGCTGAATTTGCACCTACTTTTTTGACGATGTTTTTAACAGCTATATAGAAGCTTAGTGGCTTATGTAGAAGCTTCCTACTTAGACTTATCTTCGCTTCTCTAAACACTTTCCTCAGTATTCTTTCAACATCACTAGCACTTACATTATTCATTTCTTCATCTACTTCTGAAGGGCTTACTGGGATTACTTTTGCACCTATTTTTCTTTCAAACTCAAGAGCCTCGCTTGACTTTTTACTATCATATATAAGAGCAACTTTCATCGTCTTAGTAACATACGCCGCATGCAGTACTCTATATAACCTATTAAACTCATCTACCATATCTGCTGGGTTAGCTGAGAATATTATGTGGGTTTTTACGCCGATAAGTTCGAGTCTACCTTTACATGAAAGAGCAGATGGTAAACTATTGTCAGACCCGTGCGCTATTAATGTCACGAACTTTTTCTTTAGTACTTTTACGATATGTCTAGCTAGGCTTGAAGTGCCTCCTGTTAGGAAAAATAGTGCTAGGTACTTGATGTTCTCCTTCTTTAATAATTCCTCTACTTCTCCTACATCTGTTACTACGTCTAATAGTTTAACATCAGGGTATCTGATGAAAATTTCCGTATAGCTCTTCAATGTTTCACGGTATGTTCTTTGAGGATGTACTTTGGATGCTAATGGGATTATCGTTACTAAGTTTTCCAAAGCACGTCACCTTGAAATATTATGGTATGGTCTTAAGATAGTATATTCGTAATTTTTCTTTTCTAAATATTCTTCCACGAGAAATAGTGTTTCCTCAGGCTTTTTACTGAAGAAGAACATGTGGGCATAACATCCGCAATCTGATGATCCGAAATTCCTAAGTGCTCCATCAGCTATTTTCAATAAGTCTCTTGCTATTTCATGTTCGGCTTTTACCTTTGGAATAATTACTACATACACCACATAGCACTTATTTTCATAGTCTAGTATGTAGTCTATATGCCAGAACTTTCTCTTCTCCCTACTTAAATGTCTTCTTATTCTGCTCAGTAAGCCTCCAGGGCCGAATGCTGAACCTACATAAATGTATGTTTGATTGCCATGTAATGTTAGTAGCCCTAAGGAGCCAACTTTCTTCTTTATATCGTTGAGGCATCTTATTAAGAGGAGGTATGTACCTTTCTCCTTTAGAACCTTAAACATTTTTACTCCAGCAACTTCTATATTGCCGATAACCGTTTTATATTAGTTTAGATAAAATGTTAGCTAACATAAGAGAGGATTCGGTTTGAACTTGCTAAATATGTCTGAAACAACTATTAAAGAAGTTCTGAAGAAAGGTGAGTTAACCGCTGCAATCTATGGAATAGGTAGAGTAGGTTTACCATTAGCCTGCACGTTTTTAGAAGCAGGGTTTAACGTGATATGTGTAGATAAGGATTACAATAAAGTGTTGAGAATAAACCAAGGACTTCTCCCGATAAGCTACTTTTCTAGACTTGGACCCTTAATAAAGAAGTATGTTACTGAGGGTAAATTAAGAGCCACGGCTAACGGCGTTTTTGCTGCTGAAAATAGCGATGTTATGGTTATTACTGTTCCTGTAGATGTTAAGATTTCTAAAAAGAAAATTGAAGTAGTAACTAAGGATTTCATAAACACTGTAAAAGATGTTGGTAAAGGTCTTGGCATAGGTAATCTTGTCATTGTTAAAACACTTGTCCCGCCTAGAACAACAGTAGAAATGGTGAAACCTATACTTGAGCATTTAAGTGGACTTAGAGTAGAGTACGAATTTGGTTTAGCTTACGCTGTTGAAAGACTTGACCAACCAGTTACCTCAGGTAAGGAGCGTGTACAAATTGTTGGAGGCTATGGGCCAAATAGTTCACGCCTAATTAAGACGATATATGAGGAGGTTTTTAAGTCTAAAGTGATTACTTTACCCTCACCTACACTTGCAGAGTTCGTGTACCTTGTTGAGTCTCTATACTATGATGTTAATATGGCTATGGCTAATGAAATAGCTCAGCTGCTTCCTGAGTTCAATATAAATGTAAGAGACCTCGTAGATGTGCTGAGAAACATTATTAAACTGGACATACCAGTGCCTAAAGCTGGTTTTGGAGGCCCTAAGATACCTAAAAGCACAAGCATTCTAATAGGTGAGGCCGAGAAGAGAGGGTTAGCTTTAGATTTAGCTTTAACCTCGCGTGTAATTAACGATACTACACTCAACTACCTGGTATTTCTAGTAAAGGAAGCAGCGGAAAAACTGGGAATAAGTCTAAGGGAAGCTAGGATAGCGATACTTGGCGATGCATATAGGGAGGATATCGCAAGTCCGGAGGACTCACCAACCCATAGGCTTGTAGAATTACTGCTTAGAGAACATGTTAAGAAGGGAAATATTATAGTTCATGATCCTCATGTTGCTGAAGATACCGAGTTAAAAGTCGAGTTAACTATGAATTTAGCTATGGCTCTTAAAAACGCTGATATAGTTATTGTAATGATAGGTCATAGTGTGTATAAGGATGTTTCTATAAGCGCTATTAAGGCCTTGTCGGGTAAAAGAAAAATAGCTATAATAGATGGAGCAAACGCTTTAAAGAAAGAGACACTTACACATGGAGTTATGTATGTCGGCCTAGGGACGCCATGGTATGAGATGTAGCTTCCTAACTTACTTCTTTTCTTCAGCCTTTTCCTCCCCGGCTTTTTCCTCTTTCATTTCACTTTCTAAGGTTTTTAGTTCCTTCTCAAGTTCCTTCTCTATTTCCTCTATTGGCTTAGGTGGAGGCGTAGTAGCTAATGTATACCCTATCCATGCTAAAATACCTAAAACACCTACTACAGCAACTAACGCTGTTATCTTCATTAAGAGTAGCGCCCAAACTTCGGTGGTGAAGAATAGTATCCATGTATAGACAAGTATCCCTATTATTGAACCTATTAGTATGAGAGCCCCTATTGCTTGATCTCTACTCAACTGCATAAACCCCCATTTAAGCTAAAGACGTTTCGTGTTATTATTGTTTTTACCCTTATGTTTAAATGTTTCTTATAAAGAAACAGTAAAATAGCAAAATACTGTAGGAGCATCGCCTTGCCCCATAGCGGACTAGCAGTTGAAGAGTTAAATATAGACTCGAAATTAAAGGATTTTCTACTAAAGAAGGGTATAAGGTATCTTTATCCACCGCAAGTTGAGGCTTTAAGTAAAGGAGTTTTAGAGGGTAAAAACATTGTTTTAGCTTCGCATACTGCTTCCGGTAAAACCTTAATAGCTGAACTTTTGTTTCTCAAAAGATTTTTAGAAAGGAGTATGGGCAAGGCAGTATACATGGTTCCTTTAAAGGCTATAGCCTCCGAGAAATATGAGGAATTTAAGGAGCTTAAAGAGTATGGTATAAGGGTAGCATTAACAACAGGTGATTACGATTCAGAAGATGAATATTTAGAAAACTATGATATCATCTTAACCACTAACGAAAAATTTGATTCGCTGCTTAGGCATAAGCCTAGGTGGATTAGAGATGTTTCTATACTTGTTATAGATGAAATACATTATATTGATGATGTTAAACGTGGACCTGTTATTGAAAGTGTTGTTTCGAAGATGAGAACTATGGGTGATGTTCAAATAGTTGCTCTTAGTGCTACGATATCTAATGCTGAGGAAATAGCTGAATGGCTGAATGCGGAGTTTGTTGTTAGTAATTGGAGACCTGTTCCATTACGTGAAGGTGTTTACTATAATGGGGAAATAGTATTTAATGATGGAACTAGGGTTAGGGTAAAGAAGCTATTCAATAACCCTATTCTAGATCTAGTACATGATACTTTGGCTAAGGAAGGACAAGTATTAATCTTCACAAATGCCCGTAGACTTACCGTACAGTTAGCTACAAAGATAGCTAGTAAGCTTGGTTTCCGAGGACTTGAGTTCCTGATAAGCAAGGACATTAAAAAGGTTATGGAAGAGTTTGAAAGGTCAAGTAATGTCAGTAGTTTAAATAGGCAGCTTGCATCATTAGCTGCTTGTGGCGTTTCATTTCACCATGCCGGGCTAACTTATGCTCAACGAAAGATAATTGAAAAGTACTTTAGGAAAGGAGTAATCAAGGTTGTTGCAGCAACTCCTACTTTAGCTGCAGGAGTAAATTTGCCTGCTAGGAGAGTTATTATTCATTCTCATGTGAGATACGAGCCAGGCATAGGTAGTGTACCCATTAAGACTATGGAGTATAAGCAAATGTGCGGTAGAGCTGGTAGACCTGGGTACGATGAAGTAGGGGAAGCAATAATAATTGCTAGGTCAGAGTTCGAAGTTGATAAGCTTTGGAAAATGTACGTTCTCTCCAAACCTGAAAATATATTTTCTAAACTTGGAAGAGAAAATGCGTTAAGAACATTTATTCTAGCTTTAATTGCTTCCGGTTATGCTGAAAACCTAGATGATGTTGTTAAACACATCAAAAACACACTTTACTATAAGCAATTCGGATATAGCGATATTAAGTTGAAACTGCAGGAGATTATAAGCTTCCTATGTGAAAGTGAATTTATAACAAAAACTCCCTTCCTTAAACCTACAAGATTAGGTAAGAGAGTTTCCGAATTGTACATAGACCCGCTATCAGCTATAATATTTATTAAAGGCGTTAAGGGAGTAAAAAGAGTTCACGATATTGCTGCTTTAACGCTCATAGCATTAGCGCCAGATATGCCTAAGCTTAGTGTTCGAAGATCAGAGGTAAGCCTTATTGATAGATTTTTAGATGAAGCATGTAACTACCTAACTTTCGATCCTTACGAACTAAGTTTTATCAGCGACTACACGATTATTTCAGCTATTAAAACAACAATGTTTCTTCGCGATTGGATTTATGAATATGATGAAGAATACCTATCGAAGAAGTATAGTTTAGGACCGGGCGACATATATAGCCTTGTAGAGACCGCGGAGTGGCTAGCTTACTCATTAAAGGAGTTATCTAAACTTGTTGCAAGTAGCAGTAGAGCAGTTAAAGACCTCGAAATTATACATAGAAGAATAAAATTCGGTATTAAAGAGGAACTATTAGAATTAGTTAAACTTGAAGGCGTCGGTAGGGTTAGAGCCAGGGCCTTATATAGTTCAGGGTTTAAATGCTTGGAAGATGTAGCTAACGCTACAGTGGAAGTCCTTGCAAATGTTAAAGGTATTGGTGTTGAAATTGCGAGAAAAATAATTAAACAAGCTCAAGAGATTATTAGAGGGCAGAATTGAAGTGAAAGCGTACATTCAACTTTTAAGGCCTATTAACTGCTTGATGATGGGGTTCGCTGTCATAGTGGGATATGTTATAGCTAGTAGAGGAATTCTTCTCGTACCTCCACATGCTCTCGTTTTTGGGTTCTTAACAGCATTCCTACTTACTGCTTCATCTATGGTTCTTAACGATTATTTTGATAGAGAAATAGATGCCATAAATAACCCATTTAAGCCTATACCTAGCGGCAAAGTAAGCCCGGCCTCCGCTGTATACTTTGCTGCGTTTTTAACAGTATGTGGCATCCTAACTGCTGCCCTAATAAATCCCCTATGCTTGACCATTGCTATTCTCTCATTCGCTGTTTCAACAGCTTATAACGGTTATTTTAAAAGGACAGGTTTTCTAGGCAACTTAATGGTTAGCCTATGTGTTGCTATACCGTTTATTTTCGGCTCAGCTATGCTTGGCGAAATATACCTCCATACTTTGATATTTTTTGCTATGGTTTTTCTAGCTAATACTGGTAGAGAAATAACCAAAGGCATCGTGGATGTTGTGGGAGACCGCAGTAAAGGGGTTCTAACGCTAGCTGTTAGGTATGGTGAACCCTTCGCGGCTAAGGTTGCAGTATTGTTCTATGTAGCTGCGGTTATGCTTAGCCCGTTACCCTGGTTTTTAGGGTATCTTTCAATACACTACTTATTATTAGTTCTTATCGCTGACATAGGTTTCATATATTCCTCAATACTTCTTCTAAGAATTCCTTCAAAAGAAGTTGCTTTAAAAGTTAAAAAAGAAGTACTTTTATGGATGTTTATAGGTTTAGTAGCTTTTCTTGTAGGTTCTTTATTCTAATAATGGTAGTGCTTCTAGTTTTAGAAGTTTCCTAACTTCTTCTAATGGTACATCAAATGTGTAGTGTATTTTCTGGAAGTTCTTTCTAAACTCTATAACATCTTTCCTAACTTTAGCTGGATCTTCTTTATCGATAAGTACTCTTCTGAAGAATCTTGCGATTTCTTTCATATCATCTTCTTTCATACCCCATCTTGTTAGTTCCTGTGCTCCTAGTCTCAGCCCGCTTGGATCCTTTATCATTTCAGGTTTATCGTATGGTAGTAGGTTCTTGTTTACTATTATGTTAGCGTCTTCAAGCATTTTAGCACATTTAGCTCCTCCACCTAGAGCTCTAACGTCTAAAAGTACCTGGTGGCTCTTTGTGTATCCATGTTTTTCGCCGAGAACATTGAATCCTTCAGCTGCTAATGCTTCAGCTAGTGCTTTAGCGTTTTTAATTATTTGAGCTGCATATTCTTTGCCAAAGTACAGTAGTTCTAAAGCTACTATTGCTGTTGCAGGTAATCTATGTAGATGGTGATTTGATACGAATATTGGGAAGACTATTTTCCTAACTTTCTTGTACAACTCTTCATCGTTTGTCAGTATAACACCCCCTTGTGGTCCAGGGAATGTTTTATGAGTCGACGATGTTATTATGTCTGCTCCTTCTTTAATAGGGTCTTGGAACTGACCCCCAGCAATTAATCCTAGTACATGGGCAGCATCATACATAACTTTTGCTCCTACTTCATGAGCTACTTCGCTGAGCTCCTTTACTGGATGTGGAAATAGCCATACCGATCCACCAAACGTTACGAATTTAGGCTTTACCTCCCTAATGACCTTAGCTGCTTTATCTACGTCTATGTTCATGTCTTCAAGGCTGAAGGGCATTTCTATTTGCTGTATGCCTAGTGCTCCAAGGCCACCGTATTTCGTGTGACTTACATGAGCCCCAGCTTGTACTGGCACTACTACCGCCTTGTCCCCATAGCGTGCCATGGCATAGTATGCCGTTAAGTTAGCTATTGTTCCCGATATGGGTCTTAAATCAACATATTTTACGTGAAATAGTTTCGACATTAATTCTTGCGCATAAACTTCCATTTCGTCCACATATATGAGGCCTTGATAGTATCGCTTATATGGTAGACCTTCAGCATATCTATGTCCCATATCTGTCAAATACACCATTTCAGCTAGAGGGGACATTTGATTTTCAGAGGGTATCATATTAAGACATTCTCTCTTTCTCCACCTATTATGCGAGGCTGTTAACTTTATTACCTTAACAACTTCTTCAGGTAGAAACTCTTTTAATATTTTTTCAAATTCACTCATACACTACACCTCCTAGTTTTCCATGGTAAGAACTATGCAAGAATATATTTTAAGAACACACATAAATAAACTATAGCTTAAATTTCCCAAAGAACTCTACATAGCTTTCATCTTGGCAGTGTATTTCTATATTTAATCAGATGCTTTAAAAATACCAGAGAAAGCAGAGCGGTGCTTCTTCTACCCTTTATTTCTAAAGAGCTTCTTAAGAACTTTTCCAGAACATTGAAAACAGTAATGGGAAAAAATTATACTAAATCTTAATTCTGCTTCTGAGAGACTAGTAGTCAGTTAGAGGTTTATATCTTGGAGAAAATTAAAATCGGGAAATTCAAGGGAATTTCCGGAATAGAACACGAAATAATGTACGTTAATGATGGTAGAGAAACCTACCTCTATGTGGAGTTAAAAAACCCCAATATTGAAGATATAGTTAAGACTATAGCTGTAGCGTTAGATCTTAAACTTAAACCCTATGTTGTTGTGAGAAGCGGAAACTTACCTGGTGAATGGGTTAAGGAAATATCTAGAGTAGGCGGTAAGGTAATTAGGAAAGCAAAATAGTTTATAGAAGTCTTATTGTGGTCAGTGTGAGATAGGATACATCATATTATCAGTGGCTGCCCACGACATCATTCCATATCATTCTATGTGCTAGAAGTATTTAAGGCTGTAGTATTTGTGCTTTTCGACGCTATTCCTGTTTCCAGAACTTCTACCTCTGTTCCACGTTCCTTATATTCCTTTATAGTTAGGTTTAACCATAATCATTATTGAAGGATCTGCACCGCATACGCAAACCTCACTTACTCCTAGAGCAAGTAGCTTCTTTTTAGCTGGAAGTATACTGGTATGAGAGACGCTTTTACAGGCTCTATTATCTCATTGTACATTCCTAAGCCTGCTAAGTCTATGTTACCTTTAAGAAAACCTGTTACCTGTTATTAATACGCCGAGTTTTCCAAGATTATATATTACTTTCTCTAAAGGCACTTGTTTAAGTAGTATTGATCTAGAAGTTTCAGTTTTTCTTTAACAGACTTTATTTTAGGTATTGCAAGTATTATCCTAGGTTTAACGCGCAAGGGTTTTCTTTAGTAAATAAGAACTAAGCCTCCTAAGATGCTTGCAGCAACAATATCTGGATGCGGAGAACCAGTAGCTACTTCTATCAGTTCATTATAGTCCATTCTTGGTTTGAATATTTTGTTAAGCCCTATAACCGTTGCTGCCGTAGCCGTTTCCTTATTGCTTTATGTGTTTTTGTTTTGTTGTGGTGCGGTTTCATTGGTTCCACCTCGCCCATAGGGACTTAGGTATCCCTATGGGTCATTGGCGGTGGTTGAGGGCAACGGCACAGTCCTCTCATCTAGGGATTTGCCGCGGGCTTGGAGTAAAGCTCCCATCGCCCACAAGCCCATGGGAGTTATTGGTACAGCACACTGTAAGCATATCGCCCAGAACAAAAGAACACAAAAAGCTACAATGTAATGTTTTTACCACGCTACTACCAAGTCCCTTACCAATAGGTATTTCTTTTCACAATTTTAACTTCACAATTGCTCTCTTACCTGTTCTATTCAAGAACTCCTTAGCCGCGGCTGATGCAGTATTCTTTTCATTGGCAGATACTCCGCTACTGTAAGGGCCTACGATTTCTTCAATACTGATTTTAGCTCTAGTACTTTCCATGAACAGTTATCTCTACTTCATCATAGAATAAAGTAACAGCCATAGCTAAAATGTTAAATCATGGACCTAAATTAGCGATAGATGCGTACATACGGACTCTTACAGTCTTGCTAACCAATGTTTTTCCTCCACGAAGAGAGTTGTTTTTAAGGGAGAAAAACTAACATAGTAAATGGCCGATGAGGACACAGGGACGTTCGGAAGCCATGAAGAAAGGTGGAGCGACCTGAGGCTTCTAACTTGAAGCTATAAGTGTTATTGTTTTTAAAACACCGTCCATGCTCCTCAAAGAACATACGGTTCTATCTAAAGCCTTGAACGTAGGAGCCTCTATTCTAACAACAATATCGAATTCCCCATACACTATTTTAACTTCCGTCACATGGTCTAACTTGCTAGCTTTTTCTTTAACCTCATGTTCTTTCCCTAGAGCAATGTTGAGAAGAACATAGGCTATGATTCTTTCCTCAGACACCGTTTAACACCAAGTATAGTAGATTCGTTGAAGATAAAAATATGTTTACCGATAGTTTCGGTCTACTCTACTTTATAAATAACCCTATTTTTATGGGTGAAATCTTGAGAAGAAGGGTGAGGAAAGCTGTTTCACCGATAATAGCAACATTGCTTTTAGTATCAATATCGATAGCAGGAGTGCTGATAGTTTACAGATTTATGAGTACTGTACTTACGTCATCAGCCAACGTCATTGGGTTGCAGGTAGTTGATAAACAACTCAAGGTGCTTAGTGACGGTTCTGCAGCATTTTACATATCAGCTAAGAATATAGGAAATACGGAACTTAATGTTATAGAAATCAGAGTTGGAGAATATATTGAAAACTTCACAACGCCTGTTAAAGTGAGACCAGGCGATACGTTTACTCACAACACCGTGATTACATCAATAACATTTGAAGTAGGTAAAGAGTACCCAGTAATAATTAAAGCAACATTACCCGACGGATCCGAAAAGGTATTTCAAGAAATAGTTAGAGGTGAGTAAACGAAAAATGTTACACAAAAAAACTAAACATTATTTTTTTAGCGCAATATCTAACATAGTATCTGCAATAATTTTAATATCAATAGTTATAGCTACTTACCTCATAGCTTATCATAGAATAAGCTATTTAGCAAAGTTGAGATCGCTTTCTCTCGTAGAAGCATACGATAAGCAAACGGAGAGGTTGGCAACATCATTCTCTATAGTTGATTTCTTTACCAATAAAAGTAAAACCCATTTAATAGTTTATAATTATGGCTTTAGGGAAATAGGGATTTCAAAAGTCTTAGTGGATAATTCAACTGCAAGCTTCTTGATACTTAACCCAATAACGGGGAATGAAGTTAAAGCTATGGAAAAAGGGTTATACGAAGTTATTATTTTTGGTGTTCCTAGTACACGATTAGTTCTAATATTGGATAATGGTGATGTCTATGAAGTTAATGTGTAGTAGAGGAATAAGTAATATTGTAGCTGCTATACTGTTTATAGTTCTCCTGATATCTACCTTAGTGTTCTTAGCCCCCATAATCTCTGCGCAAAGCAGATTCATAAACGTAGGCAAGGAGGCTATAAAAGTAGAAGCAATAAAAGGTAAGGAGAATATCAAAGCCTTCTTTACATACGTTAACGGGGAATTATACGCTGCTGTAACTAACGAAGGGGATGTTAAATCAATACTAGACGTACTTTACCTTAGATGTAATGAAACATTTGACATACAAAGACTCAACGTAACGGTGCTTCCTGAAGAAGCAGTCTACATAAGAATTCCCGGCAACAAGAACAATTATACAAAAGCACTAATCATTACAGAGTATGGTAATGTATTTTATATTAAAGATCCAGAGACATTAAATAATGTTTTACCTAATAACTCATCGCTAACTATCCCATATACTATCACGTCAATAGTTAACCTCACAAGAACAGGTATTAACTTATGGTCAGGTAACTTAGTTTCTACACAGATATGGTATGTGAGTAAGAACGAGACTATAACATTCATCAATACTACGGACATTAAATACTTTACTACATGGACTGAACCTGCTGAAACAAGCAGTTACTGGAGCAGTGTTTTAATGAATGAGAACAGTTTCTCCCTTGATGAACACATTTACTTAGTTAGCACTGATGGTACTCAAAGACATTGGTTTATATATTTAATAAAATTACCTAGTTCCGAGAACATTAAGGAAGTTTTATTGAACCTTACAGTGGCATATTATGTTAAAGCTAGAACAGCAGCTGATGAAGTCTCGCAAGAAATATATGTTGCTCTAGCTGATGAAGAACAATTACTATCTATTACTACAACTACTGATTCTCCTGCAAACGGCTATAAAGACTATAGGGTTTTAATGGAGAGAGATTTTCCAGACTTTCTTTACATTAAAAGAATACTAAAAGTATTTATTCCTGAATGGAGGAAGCTGCTTAGAAGCGACGTTATAAACTATGTAGTTGATATGAAGCTCCCTATAGAATCAAGTAATGTAAAATACCTTGCTGTAATCATTGTACACGATTTTATAACGCATTCCGTTTCATCAACAACACCTAGGTATGCAACGTACGCAGCAGCTGTTCAAATTAATAGTATAACTGTTAGGTAGGTGGAGATGATTATTCAAATACCTAATTATAAACCTGAGTTTAAGAAGCTCCTAGAATATAATGTAGGTGAAGCTGTTGTTAGTATTATTGAACATAAGGGCAAAGGCTACTATATTGTTCAAGAACCTAAGCTGGAAGGTGAAGCTCTGGAAGTATTTAATACGCTAATGGATTACTTATATAGGAGCTTAAAGCCCTTATATATGGAGACAGAGCCTGTAGGATACATTGAAGGAATACTTGAAGAAGCTGCTGAAGAACTAGGTATAAAGGATAAATACGAGAAATTCTACGATATACTTCATTATTACATTATAAGAGACATTGTAGGTTATGGTAAGATAGATGTTCCTATGAAGGATCCTAGGGTTGAAGAATTAGCTGTTGAAGGTCCAGGCATACCTGTAGCTATAGTTCACAGAGATATCTCAGAGTACCCGTGGCTAGACACCAATATACGTTTTAACGGTGAAGAAGAATTAAGAGCTTTTGTGCAAAAACTTGCTCTTCGAAGCGGTAAACATGTTTCTACAGCATATCCTATCTTGGAAGCAAGACTTCCCGAAGGCCACCGTATAGCGCTAACTTTATCTAAGGAGATTAGTGGCCGAGGCTCAAGCTTCGTAATAAGGAAGTTCCCTGAGCAACCGTTAACCATAACCCATCTTCTTGCCCTAAATACTCTCAGTCCTTTAGAAGCAGCATATTTATGGCTTATAATTGAAGCCCAAGGTCTCATATTCATAATAGGTGCCATGGCATCTGGTAAGACAACGCTATTACAATCCCTCACCACTCTAATACCTCCCGATTCTAGAGTAATTACAGTTGAAGATACTCCCGAGCTAAGATTACCTCACGAACACTGGGATCCCTTGTATACGAGAAGATCTTATAGTCTCACAGAGAAGTGGATTAACATAGACTTACATACTCTAGTTAAATTTGCATGGAGAAGAAGAGCTGAATATATTATCGTCGGTGAAGTTCGTGGAGAAGAAGTGCAGGTTCTAGTTCAAGCTTCAGCTAGCGGTCACGGAGGGTTAACTACGTTACATGCTGACACGGTAGATTCAATGATGATTAGACTAATGTCCCCGCCTCTTAATGTTAAGCACTCTTTTCTTTCACTTATATGGTCAATAGCCGTTATGAAGAGATTAAGAGATATTAGAACCCATAAAATTATTAGAAGATTAACAAACATTTATGAACTAAAAATAGAGGGGAATCTAGTAAAACCCGTAGAGATATTCTCGTGGGATCCTAAGCTAGATAAGCATAAACCCGAAAAACCGCAAGATGTCTACGAGAAAAGCTTTAGACTCAAAATGCTGGCTGAACGATATGGGTTATCCGACGATGAAATGTTTGAAGAGCTAAAGACGAGGAAAGAGTTCCTTGAGAAACTTGTAAGAGAAGATGTCTTTGACTACGATAGCGTGGCTTTGAAGCTTTTCGAGTTCTACTCTGCAAAGAGGCATGGTGGCTAACATGAGTAAACGAGGTAATCGCAGAAATTTAATGAATGGTATTGCGAATAGCATAGTATTTAGACGTATTGTTAAATGGTATTCTAGGAAAATATCATCCCTAATGCTTAAAGCTAGATGTTATAAATCCCCAATAGCGCTTATTACGCCGAAACTTGTGATTGCTGTGACACTATTAATGTTAGGTTCCTTAACTATGACATTATACACTTGTATGTTCAAAGATTCCGTCTACATTATTTATGCATCACTAGCTATGATTTTTAGCGGTTTATTCGTGTTTTTATCTCCTATACTTCATTTATCCTTACTTGCAAGAGATAGGAGAAATGGATTGCGGAAGGAACTTCCATATTTCCTCCTTTACACATGCGTATTGCAACATGCTGGTGTATCATTTTATACTTCTCTATCGAAACTAGCTAAGTCTCATATCTTCAAGTACTTGAAGAAGGAGGCGATGGTTTTCCTAAGAGATATTAGGTTCCTAGGAAAAGATCCTCTCTCAGCATTAGATAATTTGGCTATGAACTCGCCTCTAAAAGAATTCCAAGATATTATCTACGGATATACTTCACTAATTAAAAGCGGAGGTGACGTTGCTAAGTACCTTGAGGAGAAAGCTAAAGATTTACTTAAAGAACTCAAGTTTAAGTGGAAAATGTATGCTGAGAGAAGTGTTGACGTAGGGGAATCTATAGCATCAATGTTTTTAATGATGGTACTTCTCGTATTAATAGGATCTATAATACTTCCGTCAGACATATTGGTAATAGTAGTTACACTCAACTTCCTAGTAATACCCTTGATTGCTATACTTTCCCTCATATTAATAGACTCACTAATTCCTGAAATTCAGGAAACTAGTAGGAAATACTTAAAGTACTTGCCTGTAATATTAACTGCAGCCATTCTCTGTGGCTGGCTTTCATACAACATGTTGGGAAACACATCTTATGCTCTTCTAACTGCGCTACTTACTTTCACGTTAATTAATGGGATGTTATACTACAGGGATAAAAAGATAATTAATAGTATTGAGAATGCATTACCTGAATTCCTAAGAGATTTAACAGAATATAGAAAAATGGGTTTCACTCCTTCACAGGCCATAACGAGGCTGGCATGGTCAAAGAACTATAATAGGTACTTTAATAAGCTACTAAACAACATGGCTACTCATATAAAGATGGGATTAGGGCTTAGTAAATTACCTAGAACAAATTCATGGCTCTTTAACTACATAGTATTTATACTTAGTGAAATTGAGGAATCAGGTGGAGGCTCTCCTGCAATCCTTGAAGAATTAACGCATTTCATTAACGAAATAAAATATGCAAAAGTTGAGGCAAGGAAATCCCTATTTCTATATGAACTTATAGCCTATCTAACACCTGTTCTTTTAACATTCTCACTAGCCCTTATTTTAAGACTTGTTTCATCAATATTCGAGGTAGAAACGTATACTGCGCTAGGCTCCATACTCGGCCTCAAATTGAACTTTAGTGAGGTTTTTGAGCTATTCAAAATAACCATAATTGAGGCCTCTCTTGTCTTCGCGCTTTTAACAAGTAAGATAATTGACTTTACACTAAGAAATACTATTAGAGGTTTTCTTATACTATTGATAGCTGGTTTAAGCTTTATCTTAGCACCTTATGTTTCAGAACACATTTTCGCATTTATTAGCTCTTAAGCTTAAGATATTCAATAACCTTTCTATGCAATTTTAATAACATTGCCCTTCTATCCTCCATAAGTACTACATCACTGTAGCCTTGAAGTAACATGTTATGAGCAAATGGGCTAGGTATTTTTCTAGGACCTAAAATTTTAACTTTTATTCTTCCCTTTTCTATATTTCTCAATATTTTAATGGCATTATCTACGTCCATAAAGTCCTTAAGTATTTCCCTGTATGTTTCCTTCAGTATAGGGAAGCCTTCATATTTTTCGATAACTCTTAGTAGATTTTGTGCATTTAGTTGAAGCCTGTGAACAGATTTCTCAGAGTCCATATATCTCTTTAAGATCATAAACGATCTTTCAGCACAATGTCTAAATCTCCTTTTCAGAAGCTCCGTATTCTTCAGTGCCTCTTTAAGTATGCCGACTATGTTCCGCGAAGAAACACTTGACAATAAATTCTCTACTTTAACATCCCTCGAGGGTATAGTAAGTATGAATCCATTGTCAGTAACAGTTACTTTTACGTTTTCAAAGACCATTTTACTTAAAACATATCCGTAGGCTCTGCTTAGTGCATCATTTACTCTTCTACCATAGAGCGTATGGAAAATTATATTCCTCCTATAATGTTCATCGTATATTTCGACAAGTATTAAATCGTCCCCTGGAACTACGCCTTCTGTGAAAAGATATTCTTCGAGGATATACTTGTATATGCTTTCAGCATCTTTTCTTTCAACATTATAAGTGTTAACTATGTACTCTATTATTTTATCATGGTCCACATTTTCATCTATCATCTTAGCTATTGTTCTCCTAAATTTCCCTATGAGAAGAGCTGAGTCAAAAGATAGAGGAAGCATTTCGCTAAACCATGAAGGAACTGTAGGTCTTTCACCTTCAACTTCTTTAACTAGTATTAAACTACCATAGCTTCTTACAAACCTGTATGTTCTGCCGCCAAGTACAAAAACATCACCTGGAACTAGTATTTGCAAGAACTGCTCATCTATTGTCCCTAAATACTTACCCCTATCTGTTATGACTGTTATTTTCGCCTCATCAGGTATGGTTCCACTGTTCATATAGTATATCATTCTCGTTTTCCCACGGCCTCTTCTACCGAAAACACCTTCCCCTTCATCGAGCCATATCTTAGCGTAAACTTTCATACTTCTAAGTTCCTCATATGCTCCAGCAAGGTATTTTAAAACGCTCATAAAGTCTTCGAAACTTAAGTCATGGTAATTATAGCTTCTCTTCACTAATTCATAGGCTTCCTTGATCTTCCATTTTTTCTCGAGCGCCATTCCCACGATATGCTGAGCAAGAACATCAAGTGCATTCTTAGGTACTTTAACGTTATCTATTTTTCTCTCTAAAGCAGCTTTAGCTAAAACTGTACATTCCACAAGGTCGTCTCTATCGACAACGATTAGGAAACCCTTGCTCAAATTGCGTAATTTATGTCCTGACCTACCTACTCTCTGAAGTAGCCTACTTACGCTCTTAGGACTGCTAAGTAGAACAACGACATCAATATATCCAATATCGATTCCAAGCTCAAGGCTTGTTGAACAGTTTTTACATATAAAACCATTTACTATGTAATTTCCCATAGAGGTATTTACTAAGCTACATACTTTACTTAAATTCACTACATTTTTCTTAACTATCTTATCAAAAAATACATCACCTAATGCTAACATTTCAAGAAAGATAACTTTATGTAGTATCTCATTATGCTTCTTTAGCGATGCTTGTTCCTTATATATCTTCACAAGTTTTAGCAAATTTCTCCTACTAATATTTCTTAAGCCCTGTTCTACACGATGCGGATTATACTCTGTCACCTTTCTTATAAAGTATTTGCTTAGTCCAAGTTTTTCTCTAATTTCCTTTAACAAGGCCGAAATGTTAGGAATAACATCTCTATTTGAGTAACCCTCCTCTGTAAAGTTCTTGATATTTTTTAAGTCATTTCTCCAGGGGTCAATAATTTCTTTAAACTTTCTTATATATTCGCCATCTAGAATAGCAATGGTATAGCACGTACCTTGTTTTCTTATAGTCCTATTTTTGTTGCGAAAAATATTATTGTACACTTTGCTTCTTAAGGAAGATACTATCCCAATACATAGTAGTAATTTATGTAGGTCTTCGGCATAGCTTCTATTGAACGTAACAAAACCTACGGAGCATATCTTTCCATTTTTCACTTCTAAATAACCATCTCCATCAAAATACCCCGATAAAAATTGAACAATGGCCTCTCTACATGCCTTATGAATAAAGCCCGGAAATACCTCACTCTTTGATTTATGTTTTGCTGTTTTAACTATTTTCCTAAACACCTTCAACAATATGGTTGATGGAATGATAAGACCATAAATTCCTGAAGAAGTTTTTGTAAATTTAGGGTTAATGCCAAATATTTTCACTACGAGGTCTTTATATTTGCTAAGCATTTTAAGGTCGGAAGAAAATACACTAAGCCCCCCATTATACCATGACCCTTCAGCCATCCAGAACCCTAGGAATCTCATGAAATCACTATCAAACTTAAAAGGCTTAATTAAATATTTCCGCTTATTAGCTCTAATATACATTATATCATTCAGTGTAATTTCTATATAATCTAAAAGATTAAGTACCCTTCTCAAGACACCATATTTAAAAGGTATTTTTCCATTAAGATACTCATTTAGGGTTCTTGAACTTGAACCTACCTTTAACGCTATATTTTTTACGCTACCATATTTCTCAAGAATTCTACTTTTTAGCTTGCTTAAAAACGTCTTATTTAACTCTAGGTAAGCGTCTTCAGGTAAGAAGCTGAGAACACTTAATTCCTCACATTTATCCTCAAGATAAGTATTGATTCTTCTTACTATAGCAACATAGTCTCCAATTTTTAGCTCTTCAGCAGTTTTCCAAAGCAAATTACTATCTTCTAGAACTAAGAACTTGTGATCGGGTGTACATTTAATGTTGTAGCCTAGAGATGTTTCAATGAAATATCCTTTCCCCTTGTAATCTCTTATTAACACTTCGCTAAATAATGATGGTTTAAGTTTTAGATCTTTAAAATCTAAGCAGTAAATGCTATTCTCCTTCCGTATATTTACAATTTTTCTCCAACCATTTGTTGTTAATACTTCAGATTCCGGGGAAACACATATAACGGCTTTTAATAGTCCTTTCTTTAATTTCTCTTCAACAGTTAGCCTAATGTCTCTGCTTAAGCTACTATGGTGTGCTTCAATTAGGTCTGCATCTAAGATTCCATTGGTTTTAAAGATTTTTCTTAACTTATAGACGGCTCTCTCGGTAGCGCTTCTAGTATTGGTAAATACAAGTGCTGTTCTATGATTCCTTATAATCTTTACCAATGTAGAATATATTGCTTCACTAATTTCCTCAGCCGTAGCATAAACTATGTCTTTTAAGGGACTAATAACCTTAATGTCTATTGGCTTTGCAAATCTAGCATCAACTATTCTACATTTCCTAGGTCTGCCGCTAGAGTCGTAACCTACGAGGAACTTAGCAACTTCAATTAATGGAGCAATAGTTGCACTAAGCCCTATCCTTATAAGGGGTTTGCCAACATAGTGTTCGAGTCTTTCAATAGATAGGCTTAAATGAACACCACGTTTACTGCTGCAGAGTTCATGAATTTCGTCAACAATAATCCATTTAACATCCTTAAGTAGCTTTCTAAACTTAGGAGCTACTAAGGCTATAGCGAAACTTTCAGGGGTAGTTATAAGTATATGAGGTGGTTCCTTGAGCATCTTTTGTTTCTCGTAAGGACTAGTATCACTCGTTCTGACAGCTACTCTAATTTTTAAACGACCATAGCCTAGTTTTTCAGAATATTCTTCAATCTCTGCTAAAGGTCCAATAAGATTCCTTTTCATATCGTTGTTTAAAGCTCTTAAAGGACTAACGTATACAACATAGATTTTATCTTCAAGCCTACCTTTTTCAGCCAAACAGAAAAGTTCATCAAGTATTCCAAGAAAAGCAGCTAAAGTCTTACCAGTACCCGTAGGTGAGGAAATTAAAACATTATTCCCCCTCTTTATTTCTGGAATAGCTTTTCTTTGAGGAGGAGTAAAAGTACCGTATCTAGACCTAAACCACTCTACAATGTATGGTCTAAGCAGGCTAAATACTTCTTCATCACTATATTCTCTCTCAACAAATGTTATTTCACTAACCATAAGCTTTACTCCTAACTTTACCTCTTAGATTTACCTGTAAGTTTAAGTGTACCCCATAAGTTACATGCCTCTATAAGCCACCCAGCAAGTATTCTAGCTATTCTATGTTTGGCTTCCTCCACTTCAAACATTACACCATATATTTCTTTTAAAGCTCTTACTGCTAATTGTCCATCAACTCTGTTAAGCATGTATTCTTCTAAGTAACTAAGTAAATCAATTAATCCAACAACACCTTTAGAAGATACGTAGGAAAGAACAGTGTCGAAATCTTCGCTTCTTAAGGTAGCTTTTTCCGCGAGTTTCTTATTCCTGCTTTTAGCTAACTCCCAGTATTTAAACAATGGTTCATAGTCTGACACTATAGTACCACTTGCTAATATGGGTTTTCTCTTACTGGACATTAGCTTTAAACCCTTCAGTGCTTTCCTATTTACTAAACCATTATATACTGATTTAAAATATTTAGAACTTAGCTTTAAGCCTGAGGTTAGATGTTTAGTGAAAATAATCATACTAGATCTTGACATGACACTAGTGGATACTTTAGAAAGATTTTTCATAGTATATAATAGGACTAGAGAGATTTTCGGGCTAAAGAAAATTTCAAGAAAAGACTTTATAGACTACTTTAGAAAAGACATGCTAAGCCAAATCATACCCGAAAACGTGGACAAAGTGAGGTTTTGGAGAACCTTTAGAACACTCTATGGTACACTATTTACGGAAAAAGACAAGCCAATGAAAGGTGCATTGAATGTCTTAAAATGGTTAAGAGAGAACAATTATAAAATAATAGTCACTACTGGTAGAGAGGTTGACCCGGAAGAAATATGGGCTGAACTTCGTAGATACGGCATAGCAGAGTATATTGATGAAGTTTATACAATAAAGCAACAGAAACCCGAAGACGAAGACATACTTTTCTCAAGAAAAGGTCTATTATGTCAGATAGTGGAAAAATACAATGTGAGGCCTAACGAAGTTGTTTTTGTAGGAGACTACTGGGTGGATATGGAGGCAGGTAGAGCTGTCGGGACAACAAATGTAGCTGTACTTACAGGGCTAAAAGATGCTAAACTTCTAGAAAAACATGGAGCCCATGTCGTAATAGAAGGTATATGGGAATTACCTAAGGTATTAACGTCTCTTATGCAGAAAAATGTAGCCAAGGAGAAGAGAAATAAGCAGCCAAAATAAGAAAAATAGAGCATCCAACATAGATGTTCTACTTTTAAACTCAATTACAATTTTCCCTAAAGTTAGAAGTAAGTTTGCCAAGGAAATAGCTAATACGAGAAAGAGTAGTAAATAGTAAAGCCTTCTTAACTTCTCTATACGGGATCTTGCGTCAGAATATTCTTTAATCACATTTTAAACCCTAAAACCAAATATTTATTTCCCGAAAAGAGTACTTAAAGTTCAAGGTGTTAATACTGTGTATGCTAAAAGACTATCTAGGATAAGGGACATACTGTTTAGCAAAAACCTTAATTGTTTACTCCTAACTGATACTTCAAATATATTTTACATTTCAGGGTTTAAAGGCTACGAAGGAATATTCTTACTAATACCTAAAGATAAAGAACCTACATTATTTGTTCCTAAATTGGAATACGATAGAGCTAATGAGGAATCTAGAATTCATGTAGAATATTATGAAAACTACAAGAAAGCGCTCGTGGAAAAAATAGAACATACTATGTGCAGAAAAATCGGAATATGTTATAAACATGTTCCACATCATATTGTTGTTTTAATAAGAAATAAGATTAGCAATGTAAAGGTAATCGACATTTCCGAAGACATAGCAAATATCAGAATGATAAAAGATTATGAAGAAATAGAGAGAATAAAAAGAGCTGTCGAAATAGCTGAGAAAGGTCTTGAAGAAGCACTAAACATTGTAGGGGAGGGCATAAGTGAGCTTAAGGTGGCAGCAAAAGTAGAATACACCATGAAAATAATGGGTTCCGAGGAAACACCCTTTACAACAATAGTAGCTTCGGGACCTCACGCAGCTTTACCTCATGCAGTAACATCTGATAAAATTATTCGAAACAGTGAAGTAGTAATTGTAGACTTAGGTGCTACGTTTAAAGGCTATGTAAGCGATTTAACTAGGACTATAAGCGTGGGTAAGGTACGAGAGGAGATTAAGGACATGTTTCGAGCTGTTCTAGAAGCACAAAAAGCAGCTATAAAAGCCATTAAGCCTGGGATTAAGGCTGCTGATGTTGATAACGAAGCTAGGAAAGTTCTTAAAGAATACGGCTACGAAAAATATTTTATTCATGGAACAGGACACGGCATAGGAATAGATGTACACGAACCTCCAGCATTGAGGAGGGAAAGCGACACAAAACTTAGAAAAGGTATGGTAGTAACAGTAGAGCCAGGGGTTTACGTTAAAAACTTAGCAGGGATTAGAATAGAAGATGATGTAGTAGTTACCGATACAAGCTACTTTATCCTTTCAAAGTTTGAAAGAAATCTGGTTGAATAATCATGAACTATAACGTTGAGAACGTCTTCTACGTAGCGAAGGAAGTAGCTGTAGATGTTGCAAAATGGTTAAGAGAAGTACAAGGTAAAGTAGATAAGTATAAGCCAGTAAAGTGGGGTAAAGAAGACGTAACTAGGAAGATAGACTTAGAAGCTGAAGAAAGAATACTCAACGGGTTCCTAAGAGAACACATTAAAATACACTACGTTAGCGAAGAACGAGGAGTAATTAGGACATGTGATAAACCGGAGTTCATAGTGATAGCAGATCCGCTAGATGGTAGTAACAATTATGTAGCTGGAATACCATATGCTTCAGTAAGCATTGCCGTAGCCAAATACGCAAGAAATGCTAGACTTTACGATGTTAGAGTAGGCATTGTTGCTGAAATTTTTAGAGATAAAGTATACTATGCGATCAAAGGAAAAGGAGCTTTTGAAAATAATGATAAGTTTAAATCAATAGACTTCGGTAAATACCCTTTCATACTAGGATACTTGAATAAGGAATCATACGATGTTTTTAAAGAAATAGAAAAAATATTTGGGCCATTTAAACTTAGGAGTTTAGGTTCTGCGAGCCTGGACATACTCTATGTGGCTAAGAACATAGCTGCAGCATTTGTTGATCTTAGATCAAAACTTAGGAATGTAGATGTAGCAGCGTCGCTACTGATACTTCTAGAATCAAATGGTAAAGTTGAAAGCTTACATAGAAACATAGCAGACGTATCTATTCTCGATGTTGAAAAAATATACTCAATAATAGCGTATAGTGGAAAATACTATGAAGAATATAAAGTCATAGGGAAAATAGCTAGAAGGTATATTAAACCCACCCTAAATGTTCAGCAATAATAGGTGTAATGTTTCCCTCAATTACACCAGCTATAAAGAAAAGTACAGCCAATGCAGCAACCAAGACGGCGGTATTCGTTAATTCCTCCTCTAGTACATTGAGCGATATTATCCCCCTAATATATTTAAACATAATATAGCCAAGCCTTAACCCGGCAGCGCTTGCTATTAAGAAGGCCGGGATCTCTATAATGCCATGAGGTATTATTATAGCTGATGCTTTAATAGGATTAGCTACGGTCGCGTATACTATACCTATGACATATCCATTAAATAATGTAGCAACAGCGGAAGGTATCGAGTAGGCAATACCGGCCATGGCTGTTGCTAAAGAAGTTTTCCAGTTATGAAAGAATATATCCAGGCCTAAAAAGATTCTGTTATAGATTTTAAACTCCGGATTCATTCTTCCAGGAACAATAATACCAGAGTTTATTATGATATCTCTTATATCTGGGCTTACAGTAAGTAGTCCTAAAATGATTCCTAACGTAAAAAGGATTATTGTCAATACTAAGGCTAAAAAACCATCCTTTGACATTATAAACTTTCTCAGGTACCTATTTATACCGGCCATAATCTTAGCTATTTTAACTATTTCCCTTAACTCCATTATTCCTGCTTTCACTGGCGCAAAACTCTCATTAAAGTGATGTTCGTAAACTGCTACAAGAAACATGTTTATTATAGGTGTTATAGCTAAGCTAATTATTAGTGCAAATAAGCTAGTTATGGTAACATAAAATATTTTAACTATTCCTTCAATAGCAACAGAAGCAATAGCTATTAATGATAATACACAAAAGTACAAAATAACAGAACCTACTTCTCTTTTGGCAATTCTTATACTTTTATAGACATTTAATATAGGGGTATCAGCATCTATAGCTGCTGCTATTGGTGCAAATATTAAGAGCAAATATAGAATAAGAGCTAAAGCTAATCCTCCTATAAAAGCTAATGCTGAAATACCTAACATTAGTTCGTCTATTCTATTCTCGATACCTAACGTCGGAATAATCTTAGATGTGCTAAAGTAGAAGAGCATAAGTGAAGGCAATAATGGAGAAATAATTATAGAGTATGCTAAAATATTGGTCTTCAAGACTAGCTTCCACCTATAGAACGCGTAACCTAGAAAAACTCTTAAGCTACTATCCCCCTCAATGAGTATTTTTCTCAAGTACGGAAAGAGACCTGCCTTAACGAAGCTATCAAATATTAGGATAACAATTATGTAAGCTGAAGCTGTAATAAATAATGTTACAATTATAGGATGTAAAATTTCAGAGTTGAGTAAATACTCATAATTCTTCCTGGATAATTCCTCTACAATTTTAGGTATTAAGTTGAAGGCTTTAAAATAGCTTAGCAACGAGAGGAAGGATATGATGAATATGGCTTGTCCAACGACAAAACCTGCTTCATAAATCATAAATGGAATAATCATTTTTGGGTTACGTATAATATATTTGTACCCTATTTTCAGTATGTCAATAGGTTTTCTTGGAATATATTCTTTCTCCATGTTTTTCAACTCTTTCTGAAGAAATCGAGGAGAGTATATGTTTTGTTACTCCTTAATTTTTCTCTATAAACCTTAGCGATTATTTCAAAGTCTTTTTCCAATACAATTCTAAGCCTAGGGTTATAGAGGGCGGCCGCTGGATGATATGTAGCAATAAGTTTTACTTCTAAGTTATCTAAATAAGCTATTCTAACACTACCATGTACTTTAGCCATGCTGGCAAAATGCAAACCAGTAATCGAGCATAAGGTTTTTGTAGAAACCCTACCTAAGGTAACAATGATTTTAGGCTTTATCAATATTATTTGCTTAATTAGGTATGGTAGGCAAGCCTCAATTTCATCATCATAAGGTTCTCTATTTCCAGGAGGCCTGCATTTCACAACATTAGTTATGAACACGTTCTTCCTACTTATCCCATTATCTTCTAAAAGCTTTGTTAGAAGCTTACCAGCAGCTCCGACGAAGGGTCTGCCCTCCTCATCCTCCTTGGCACCAGGTGCTTCACCTATGAACATTAACTTAGTAGTTAATGATCCTTCTCCAGGGACTGTGTTTCTTCTACTCTTATATAGTCTACATTTTCTACAATTCCTTATTTCTTCTATTAGAGCCTCCCATTCACTTACTGCCAACAAGCAGTACCTCTTAGAGCTGTAAGCTCAGAGGCCTACCTTGCTCTATCATCTGTTCATCTAATCCTAGCCTGCTCATCACAGCATACATCTAAGAACTTATCATACAGTACTGCAATTTTAACTTTAGCGAGGATAATATTATGGAGAGGCTTAAGTATGCAACGTTAAGGGAAATAGTATATACGCTCCTACACTTGATCCCCCTAGGCAAAGTTACTACATACAAAATACTCTCAGAAATAGTAGGGAAAAGTCCGAGACTTATAGGGAAAATACTTTCAGAAAACGAAAATATAATAGTAACACCCTGTCATAGAGTTGTAAAACATAATGGCCATGTAGGAGGATACAGTTTAGGCATAAGATTTAAAGAAAAAATACTGATTCTTGAAGGTGTTAAGCTATATAGAAAGAATAATGAAACTTTTATTAAACGCGAACACATTATTGACCTATTGAAAGTCCTAGAACTTAGGTAACATGATGCCTCTTTGACCTTGGTATTTGCCGGCATAAGGTTTTTCAACAGGACTGGTAAGTTTAGCAAATACTACATGAATAAATCTCTCACCAGCATAAAGCTTCACAGGAAAGCTTCCTCCAACAAGCTCTATAGTTAACTGGCCTTCAAAACCACCATCGATTATTGTATTATGTGTTATATAAATACCAGCTACATAGTGATGAGTAGAAGTTTCCCAATCTACTATTTTACCTCCATCATATCCATAGCTCGCCTTTTCAGTATATAGTACAGTATCCCAGAACCATTTAGACAAGTGTATTAAATCCCTTAGAGCATCATTGTACCCTGGAGGTTTATATTTAAGGAGCTTCTCTATAACTAGTTCTACCCTATTACGCGGTATTCTTCGTCTTCTCACATAGTTACTTATCTTTCTCCTAACATCTACGTCGCTATATGGTAGTTTCTTAAGAACCTCAACAATCATGAAGTTCAATGGTATTTTATCGAAGATTTCACGTTTTATTGTAGGCTCAATAGGTTTTGAACAATACTTACCTACTTTACTTCTGAACAACTCAATATTCTCCTTTCCCTGGATTATTATCTCATACCGTTTCCAAGCAGTTTTCTTAGTAACTACTCTTGACAATATACCTAGTTTTAGCAATAGTAGTTGTATCTGAAATGCTAAAACCTTACTTGATGTAGAGAAATATGTTGTAATGTTACTTGAATAACCTTCTGCATCAAAGAATCCAGCAATAAAACTAGCAATAATGTTGTTAGGTGATATTAGAATTTTTTCTGGTACTTCCCTAGCAGTACTTCTTTTTAATCCACTTTCAAAGTTGAACAGGAAGGTTTTGGCAAGTATTGTTGGAAAACATAGCCTATATTTCTTCTCAATGCGTTCTATTTTGAGATCATTTGTCAACGGTCCAAACTTCTTCCTCAATATGATAGCTATTTTTTCTAGTATTTCGCGGTTCTTATCTGTGAGGCATAGTCTGGCATTTTTCCGGTTTTTAAGGTTGCTTAAACCACCATCTCCAACAATATATCCTACGACATAAGCTATGTCTTCATCGACACGTTTGTGTAGTATCGTAAGTGGTAAGTACTTTCCAGTCTTCCTTGAGTAAAACATTATTTCATTTAAGTATTCTTCGATAGGTATTTTGAGCATGGTAAGTAATTCTTCTAAAAACTCCCACTTAACACAGTAGATCCCGTTTAGAAGGTTAATAAGATATGACTTATGCTTATTAAATATTTTAGCAGCCTTTGACAATGTCAAACAGTGCTCGTAAATTTTGTCCCTTATTTTTGAAGAAAGTCTATTTGAGACTTTTACACGTAAGCCCGGATATGGCTCTAATATTTGGTACTCTGTTGAAGTTTCTGGAAAACATCTTATGGCAGCTAGTAGGTCTCCTTTATTTAATATAGCAGCATAAGCTTCCTCTATGGTTAAAGCAGGGTTAAACCTTAGAAACTTATGATTAGGCGTTGTTACAATTTCAGAGAGTTTAGTTCTAATTTTAATCATGGAACCCAAGTAATTATTTACATACTTTCTTGTTGAAGCGTAGAAAGAAGCATTTGATTCGAGATCTATGCTGAAAACGTTTTCTGCATTAATAGCTTTTGTAGGTCCTTTAAAGGGATCCATCACTATAGTATCTTCGGCTATACAAGGAGGGATGCTTAGACCTAGTCTAGCATATGTGCTTCTTAAATTAACGAAACCCATGAGTTCAGGGGGTAGTTTAATATATTCTAGCGTGTGTAGTAGAACGCGTTCACTAGGTTCTATTGTAAAATATTTACCTTTCTCAACAATATAGTAGTCTCTTATGTTACCAATATTTTTGCAATCAAATACCTTATCTATTCTCTTTAATCTAGCTATAGTATTTCCCAGTCTTAAATCTAAGCCGTTCTCTCTAATTATTTCCTCGGAAAAAGGTTCGATTTTTAGTCTTCCCGATTTAATATAGTTTCTTAAGTCAAAATCGCTTAAGATCATTTCTAAAATACCTCATTATAGGCTTGAAAAATATGTTTAATGTTGGGGTTTATTTTTACTTTCTTAGACAACCTAATTCGTCTAATTTGTAGTATATTTTCTTAACAACTTCGTATATTTGTTCTTCCCGTTTAGCGCCAGTTACTACCATTTTTCCTGAACTGAAGATAAGTAGTACAACTCTAGGTTCGCTCATTCTATATATTAATCCTGGAAACTGCTCAGGCTCGTACATGCAGTTTTCTAGCATTAGTGCTGCCATTTCCAAGTTTACTTCGACACCAAGGTTTGCAGAAGCAACTATGTTTTGTATTTGAACTTTAGGTCTACCAGTAACTATGATTCCGTTATCCTTTAGAACTCTAATTATCTTTTTAACCGCTCTCTTCAGATTATCTACGCTTTTTGCTCCTGTTACTACCATTTTCCCTGAGCTAAAAATTAATGCTGTTACTCTTGGCCTTTCAAGCCTAAATACTAGTCCTGGGAACTGCTCAGGATTATATTCAACAGCAGGTATTGCTCTCTCAATAGCATGTAGGTCTATTCTTTGCTCAAGAGTTACAGTTGAAACAATGTTTTCTATTTTAACGCTAATTCTAGGTGTCCGCATAAACATCAACTCTTACAGAACTGCCTACAGTGTTTTTAAAGCCTTATAAACTCTTATAAATTTACCTTCTATAGCTACCTAGCAAATACTCTAAAAATACCCGATGGAAGCTAATGTTCTTAAATTTGGTAGCTCAAGTACTCCCAAATTCTCGTCTATGATATATGGCGTTAATTCTTCAATTAAACAGTACTTCCTAATTATTGGTGAAAGATAGCTCTCTCTATTAAGCGTTAATACGTTACCTGAAGCGTAAATGCTTAAAGAGGGCATGATTATAATGTCCTGTCCGGTTTTTAGCTTACCTACTACTATACATGGAAACTTATGTGCGATATTTAGCTCATCTCTTAAAACAACAGCCGGATGTTCATGACCTATTATTATTAATTTCCAACCTAGAATATCAGGGTTTATATCTACGTGCCCGTGAGTTATAACTATATTATCCAGTATTAAAGTGTCAACAAACCCTACGCCTAGTCTGTAAAGTAGTGGTGAAATGAAAGTGTCATGATTTCCTCTAATAATAGTTATATGGCTTATGTCTTTGTTTCTTAGAAAACTAATTAATGCTGATATCTCTCTCCTCTCCTGTCTGAGCAGCTTAGTGAATTCATGCTTTACATCACCATTTATTATTATCCATGAGGGTTTAGCTATGGAAACCATGCTATCAATTTTTTCGATAATTTCCTTAAGCTGAATTTGAGGAACATAAGTACCCTTAATTGCCATAGATTCCTCGAAGCCTAAATGCATATCGGCAATTATGAGAGCATCATATTGGCTTAAGCATAGAGCAGGAAAGCCCTTCACAACATAAACGTCTTTAACTATTTCAAAGAACATAATAGACCACAACATGTGGAGAAGAGGGAGATGTGGCGGGCCCGCCGGGATTTGAACCCGGGACCCACGGGTTTCTCTTGCTTACCCCCTACCCCCTATGCTTCATAAGGTTGTACGTATTTTTAACGATTACTCATTATATTTTCCACATAGCATTACTAAGTAAATTTTACGACAAATGTGCATTTCGTATTTCCAAGAACCCGGCACTTAGTCTCCTTAACTTTATTCCTATACATTATCTTTTCAAGTATAGCTGATGCAACACCGCTTTCAAAATAGCATACAGGCTTACCTATATCTGGTAAACCGCTACATGATACACACCCGTAAACATCTAATACCATTGTCTAATTAACCTAAATGCTTACCCGCATGAAAACAATATGTTAAGGTTAAGTAATCTACGCCGAAACCTCTTACTGATGAGAACATTAGGAGTCTAAGCAAAGTAACATAAATGTCATCGAACCTACATATAGGTTTAAAGCAAGGTCTCACGGGCTTAGAAATGTCAGAAACACTTAGCTTAAACACTTTAGGTCTCTCCACGCTTCCAGGCAAAACTCCTTTTCTATACAAGTTTAAAGCAATATGAGGTCTTTAGGTATTTGCAACAAAAACTCATTTCCAATACAGACCTTACGTGCCTCATTAAATACTGGTAAAATTAGGGGGTAGAGGGTAAGTCATTAAGAGCCCGTTGCTCTACCAGGCTGAGCTACGGGCCCTCTTCTCAGAGGGATGTTTCCTACTATTTATTTTTAAATCTTTCCATTTAAGTGGATAACAATTTAAGCTGGTACTTCTCTTATATTTAAACTAGATGATGAAGCCGACATAGGCTTAACCTCCTTAAATAGGGGGTTATGTAGAGGGGTTGATAGGCTGATTTCTCTATAAATTCACGGTGTTCTCCTATGGTTAAAATACTATGAGCTTAAAGAAATCAAGTTAGAGAAGAGAGAATTATCTAAGAAAAAATTCTCAGAAATAACCATAAACAATATCTCACTAGGACTACTAAGGGTTGTCAGCAGTTTCTGAGGTAAAGGTTTTTATAGGTTATGGTTTGGAAAGGTACTTCTTAGATGTGGGGCAGAAAATATTTTGATGATTAGAGGGAAAGTTTATATAAGTTGATAGTCAAATTGTTTTATTGATTAGGGATGTCTGAGCGTTTATTGAGACCTAAGGAGGTTTGTAGGCTTCTTGGTGTTAGCTATGTTACTCTTCGTAGGTGGATTAAGGAGGGGAAGATAAAAGCAGTACAAACACTTGGAGGTAAGTATCGTATACCAGAGAGTGAAGTAAAGAGACTACTAAGTGGAGTTGAGATAAAGGAAGTTAGAGCAGTCATATATGCTCGTGTTAGCTCTTCAGACCAGAAAAAAGTCCTTGAGAGACAAATAGAGTACCTTATCCAGTACTGTTCAGCTAAAGGTTACAAAGTAGTAAATGTACTAAGCGATATAGCTAGCGGATTGAAGGCAAACCGTAGAGGATTGCTGAGGCTTTTCAACTATGTAGTTAATAGAGAGGTAGATGTAGTTGTGATCACATATAAGGATAGGATAACTAGGTTTGGTTTTGAGTATCTAGAGTATTTCTTCAAACAGTATGGAGTTAGAATAGAAGTCATCTATGGAGAGGAACCAAAAGATACATATCAAGAACTAGTAGAAGATTTACTAGCAATAGTAACTTCATTTGCTGGTAAGCTCTATGGCATGAGGAGCCACAAGAAAAAGAGGCTCGTTCAAGGTTTCAGGCAGTTATTGCAAGAGGTAGAGAAGAATGACTAGAGTAGTAAGAACAGTTATAGTTAGGAGCATTAAGTTATCTAGAAGATTATTCAGAGTCTTTGTTGAACTTGAAGGAATGTATCGTAATATAGTTGAACAACTCGTAATGTACGCTGTTAGAAATAGTATTAGGAGCTTCACTAGGCTCAAAGCTCTCAAGTACTGTGAGATGAGAAATCTCTATCCTCAACTACCATCACACTATGTGTATACTGCTTGTCAAGACGCTAGTACTAGAGCAAAGAGCTTCCTAAGGCTAAAGAAGTTAGGACTTGCTGAAAGGGAGTACCCAGAGGTTAAGAAGGTCAGTATATGGCTTGACGATCACCTATGGAAACTCAATTGTTTAACATCTATTAGGATAGCTACCCATAAGGAATGGGTAGAGGTAGAGTTTGAACCTCATAAACAGTACTGGAAATACATCAATAGAGGATGGAAGCTAGTTTCCGAAGCTAAGATTAAGCTAGATAGGAGAAATAGACAACTAGTTATCTACTTATCTTTCGTTAAAGAGGTTGAAGAGTATAAGCCTAGAGGTTACCTACCTGTAGATGTAAACGAAAATAATGTTACAATACTCGCTGATGGTGTTGCACTTCTCTTCGAAACTGGTACCGAAAAGCTTATTCTCGGCTACTACTATCGTAGGAGGAAGGTACAGGAGAAGTATGATAAGCTGTACGGTAAGAAGTCAAGGATTAAGAAGAAAGTTTTAAGGAAACTTAAGGAGAGAAAGAAGAAACATGATGTCAAGTGGAAGGTAGCGAATCTAATTGTTAGAACTGCCTACGGGAAACGATATGCAATCATTCTTGAGAAGTTGAGGAAAAGAGTAGCAAATAACATGATTAATAGGATAAAGGACAAGCAGTTACGCCATAGGATATTCCAAGCAAGCTTTAGAGGCATACAGAAAGCAATAGAGGAGAAGGCTAAGGAATACGGTGTACCAGTAGTCTATGTAAATCCAAAGAATACCTCTAAGATATGCCCAGTACATAATGCTCCTATAAACTACAGTAATGGCTCAAGAATAGGCGTATGCAGTAATGGTGGAGAATTATGGCATCGTGATGTTGTTGCTTGCTGGAACCTCTTATTTAAAGCCTTACGGGGTGATGGGAGCTATGCTCCAAGCCCCGTAGGGCATGACGTAGATGGGAGCCTTATGCCGTTAGGCTCGACAGCCACCCATGACTTCATAACCCTACCTAAAGGGTTGTGGGCGAGGTGGAACTCCCTAGGTGAGACTATGAACTTATATAAAATGATTGGAATGATCACCTAGGAAGAAACGGTTTTGCTGTCTGCCTCCCGAAGGGTGCCCATGACCCCCCACGGTGAAGCATGGAGCAGAAGCACAACCCATCCTAGCAAGACCTACAAAGACCTAGGACGGAAAACGGAAGCATTATAGTAATATATCCTAGAGAAAACATGTTGTAAAAGCTGTAGGTGGTGACTTAGAGATATTAGTTATAAAAGCACTAAATTTGCCGGAAGATAAAGTATTGTTATAGGGTTCACTTAGAATGTACGTTAAGAATTTCGATGAACTACTAAGAAATGTTAAGTGTGATAAATGCAGGAAAGCAAGAGAAATAGTGCTAAAAACCTTAAATAAGGCATTAGAGGAGGCTGATCCGCAAAAAGCAGTAGCTAAGTCGTTGGAAAGGTTTCAGAGAGGAATTATCAAAGTATATGGGAAATCCTTCACCTATAGGAAACTATATGTTCTTGGCTTCGGCAAAGCAGCAGGAGAAATGGCCTTAGCGGTGGAAAAGATTTTAGGCGGAGATATTGAGAAAGGAATAATTGTTGTTCCTGAAAACATTGCCCATAAATATAGGTTTAAATATTTAAAGGTTATAGCCTCTACGCATCCCATACCAAGTGTAAAGAGCGTAAAAGCCGGTATAGAAATAGTCAATATTGCTCAGGAGGCTGAACCAGAAGATGCGGTTTTAGTGCTTATTTCGGGGGGAGGATCAGCTTTAGTTGAATTTTTAAGACCACAAATAACGGTAAATGACTTAGTTGAAACAACAAAGCTACTGTTAAAGTCAGGTGCAAATATCGAAGAAATAAATACTGTTAGGAAACATTTATCCTTATTTAAAGGTGGTTGGCTTGCCAAGAGAATATACCCTGCTAAAACTATTTCTTTAATAATATCTGATGTTGTAGGAGATCTTGTGGAGTTTATCGCTTCAGGGCCCACAGCACCTGATGCTACGACATTTAAGGATGCGTTAAACGTGCTAAAAACATATAACCTCATAGACAAAATACCTCGAAATGTTCTGAACTTAATTATTAAAGGTACTGAAGGATTAATTAAGGAAACACCTAAACCCGGAGACAAAGTATTTAGAAAGGTTTTCAACTTCATAGTTGCAAGTAATAGGCAATCTTTGGAAAGGGCAAAAAGATATGCCGAAGAAACATATGGGCTAAACACCTTAATTTTAACAAGTAGAATCCGCGGTGAAGCCAGACACGTGGGTTTAGTTTTAGCCTCAATACTAGAGGAAATATTCAGTGAAGACAACCCTGTAAGGAAACCTGCTTTAATGCTCGCTGGCGGTGAAACAACAGTAACAGTAGTTGGCAAGGGAAGAGGGGGTAGAAACCAAGAATTAGCACTTTCAGTAGCAAAAATAATTAAAGGCTTAGATGGCATAGCGTTTGCAAGCATAGGCTCAGACGGTATTGACGGAGTAACAGACGTTGCCGGAGGAATAGTCGACGCACATACTTTGGAAAAGATAAGTGAGAAAAGGTTAAGCATAGATGAAGCACTTAAAAATAACGACAGCTATTCCATATTTAGCGAAATAAAGGACTATATTTATACGGGTCCCACAGGAACAAACGTTAATGATTTAATGGTTGGTGTTGTCCTAAGATGATTGAGTTAAAAAAGGAGATATATGAGAGACTAATAAGTAAAGCAGAGAAAATAAGTGACAGGAAAATAAGAAATATAACTTTAAGCATTTTAAAAGAACCAAAAATAACGTTTACTAAAGCTGAACCAAAAATAGGCTTACATGAATCTCCGGCAGCACCTAAGAAGCACCATGCATATCCTGGAGGCCTCATAGAACATACGTGGGCAGTTCTAGTTATAGCTGAGGATCTAGCTGAAATATTTGAGAGAACATACCATGTGAAAGTCAATAGAGACCTAGTGGTAGCTGCTTCAATACTTCACGACATTTTCAAGTTTTATCAGTATGAAAAGGATCCAATAACGGGAGGTTTTAGACCTAGAAGCGATTGGTATCTTAGTCATCAGTTCTCAATAATAGCTGAACTTTCCTTTAGAGGGGCCCCTGAAATACTTATAAGATGCTTAGCTGAAATGCATGGAAGTGTACCAGTAAGCATGATAGAATCTGAAATAGTTAAGTTTGCTGATTCTGTTGATGCAAAATTTGTAAGTAGAATTCAGGACATAATTTGGGATTCATGTAGAGATATTGAATTGCTAACCAATGGAAAATATATTGTTCAGAAAACTTATCCCCAGATTCTTATGAAGAAGACAATATTTGAATTAGCTAGAATATACTTTGAGGAAGGTAGAGATAAGCTAACCGAGTACATAATCAGAGAACTTGGCATAAGACTTGAAGAATAAGAAGGGGGAAGTGTGTGGCGGAGGCGGGGTTCTCGAGCTAACTCCTGCCCTCACACTCCCCCTGCAAGGGGGTGTTAGGCGGAGTTTCTACACCACTTTTCCTTATTTGCTCGGACTAATATAAACTTTTAAATAGGTGTAGTAAAGTGCTAGGTAGTTAGCCCCTAGTGTGTTTAAACATTAACTAAGAAGGATCGAAAAAGTAATACTTAAGGTTTTTTAAAACATTTACAACAATTTTTGATATTAACGCTTATTTAGGTATTCCTTAAACCCAGCATATGTTTTTCTATAAAGTTCAGTGGATTCTAGTCTTTTAATATCTCTCTTATATTTAATAGCATCACCTACTGTATGGTATCCCTTAATCCTAATCCACTCCTTTATTGGTATACCGTGCTCTTTCTGTATCCTATCTCTGTAAAGGTCAGGTAGCACATTAAATGTACAGAATGGTATGACTTTACCTCCTGGGACTAAGTAGTGTATAGCACAATGCAGAACTCTTTGTACATCGTAGTTGTATAGGTCCATGAAGTGCATCATTCCTAGATAAAGGAACTTGTAATGGAATTCTCCTAAAGCTTCATAATTATGTCTTACGAATATGTTGAATATGAGTTTCCAGAGATTAATGTCTTTAGGCTGTTTTTCATTATCTATAAACTTTCTTAAATTGTAGAGTATTTTTAATCCAACAATGTATTTGTTCCTGCCTTTTTCAAGTTCACCTGTCTTCTCTTTAAGGTATTCGAAAAATCCTTCAACATCAACAAACCTCGTTATTGGCGTAAACTCTATTTCACCACCGCTTCCTCTTTTAACATGCACGTATGTTGCCATTCCGCACGCTGGATGAACGGTCATGTGCATTTTTTCCTCTCCACTAAAAAGCTGAATGAACCTCGAAATAATTACCGTTATCGGGACAGGATACCAAGCATCCCTATCTATTTGGCCATCGGTTTGTTCTTCAATGAGCTTTATGACTTCAGGTATCGTTATTCTATATTTTTCACGCTCAGACTTAGGCATTTGACCTGTCAGAGAAACAGGTTGGAAGTTTACCCCTCTAACTATGTCGATGTTTTTAGCTGCAAACTTAACTATAGCTCCAAGTTCATCAGTATTCCAGTTTTTAATTACAGTCGGTACTAAGACAACGCTTGTCATGTGAGCTTTTCTAAAGTTTTCAAAGATGAAGGGTATTTCCCAATGATTCTTATGGTTAACTGCAGGGCTAATTCCATCAAAGCTTAGGTAAATGGTGTTAACACCAGCTCTTCTAAGCTCGGTTATGAGCTTGCCTCCACCAGCGTAAGCAAATCTTAAGCCATGGGTGTTAAGCTGTATGTGCCTTATTCCCTCCTCTCTAATCATTTTAATTACATCTAGTAGGTCATCTCTTAAGCATGGCTCTCCTCCAGTAAGTTGAACAGCTAAACCACCGCGTGGGTATTGCTTCTTAAGACTACGAATCATTTCCCTTAATTCTTCAAGCGTTGGCTCGTAAACGTAGCCTACCCTTTCAGCATAGAAGAAACAATTACTCACAATAATACCATCATTGACTAGGAAGTTATGATCGGGGCTTTCTACTTCTAAATCATATACCAATCCTTCATAGTCTTCCACCCTAATAGAGACTACTTCGTCTACTATGCAGTCACCTACTTTACTTATTCTAACTTCCCTTCTTCCACTTAAATTGCTAATCTTCTTCATATGACTAGTTTTTAAATCTATTAAGTTCACTAATTTAACCAAGTCTTTACCAGCAATGTAAAGTTTATACAGGTCATGTTTTGCAAGCTTGTTCTTATCTTTAGAAACTTTCCTTATTCTTGAAAAGATGCCTAAGCTTGCTAGAAGATAACTTAGGTCTCTTACGAGACCTTTAGATGTCGAAGCGTATCCTATGCTCAAATGTCTTTTGCCTTTAATAACATATCCATCACCATTAAATAGGCTACTTAGTAGAGCTATTTTAGCATCTAATGGGAATTCAAACACTTGCTTAGGAAGCCTTTTGTTTGGTGCTTTTTCAGGAATCTTGAACACGTATTTAAATATTAGCCTTAAGAGCCTACTCCCTATAACAATTTGTGGAGCTTTACCTTCCTTCAGCAGGATGCTATATGGTAACCTAAGAGATTCCAACGCAGATACGATCTCCCTTATAATTTCTTCGTCTTTGACTGTTATTCTTAAATCCTTGCTAGTATAGTGACCGTCTGCTATGAAATAACCTATAAGCTTAGCTAATTCTGGGGTAATTTTAAGTATAGCGGGTACCTTGTAAGCTACAGCATTAAGTCCCATATAGCATAGCTTCTGATTGTATTCAATACAATCAGTACTATACAGTACTTCAAGTGGAACGTACTTTCTTCTTTTCCATAAGTATGTTTTATCTCCATAATGTTTCTTAAGATCTCTTGTTTTCATGTTAATTATATTATGGACATATATCTTTCCATAATATTCTTTAGGGATATTTCTTAGTTCACTTATTAGATCTACCGAGCTAAGGTTATGTTTTATCTCGGGTATTTTAAACATAGAAAGTAACTTATCACCTATGGAAACATGTTCTGCTTCTTTCTTAACTAACTGGCCGTTCTCATATACTATAACTTTATGTTCTGGCGTAACTTTAATTTCCCTTCCTGACTTCGTCCTTATTACATATACTTTACCCTTGTGCTTTCTCCTCAAAATCTTCTTAACCTTAGTCCAAACAAGTTTACCCTGAGAGCTATAGCTTAGCACTTCTAGATTTTCAGGAATTGAATATTCGCCTTCAATACTTCCAACTCTTACCTTGTGCGGAAATACTCTGCTGCTTGCAAGTTCCTCCATGCTTACTAACTTAGTAATACCGTTTTCTCTTACAAGGATTTCTTGGTCTTTAGGTAAGCAATACCAGCAACTTAGATCGCACCTATTTGTTAAAACAATGTTAGCTAACGATGTATATGTCATGTGATAAGGGCACAGCCCGCATGTGAAGGGGCAAGGAGCTTTTGCTTCAGTATAAACCACTTTTATTGGTTTTGTTTTCACCTCGTATCTTAGTGCTTTATAGAATAGTTTAGCATCGCCCCAGTATATTTCCTCAACTTCTCCATGTTCAGGGCATATTTTTCTAATCCATATTTTCTCATCCCTTTCAAAAATTATAGCTGGAAGAAGCCTATAACACACTGGACACAGGGAGGTCGTTCTTCTTATGAGTTCTTCTCCCTCTCTAAGTTTAGGTATTGGACCTCCAAGTTTAAAGGTACGTCCGAAAGCATTGAAACTTTTTTCAATAAACTTTTTCCCATAAGCATTTCTCATGAAAATTACCTCAAATATACTATCACATACTCGATTCCTATAAAATAAAAGCTTTCCCTAATTGACAATATGGCTACTACATTTAGAACTATATTACGGATAAATCGAAATGCCCAGCTACTGGTAATGGTGTACACATTAGAACATAGCCTAGCCTAAGCGCATGCGTTTTCACTAATGCGTAACGGTCTTTAATTCTCGAAATTAAATGCCTATACTCGCTCGGAATATCTAGCTTGTCTATTACCGCTGGATCCATCCTGAAAATAACTTTTGTATTAGCTAATTGCAAAACAATATCGTGGACATCCTTTGGAGAATGTGTAGCAAATATTATAGATAGTCTTCTAGCTCTACCTAGCCTGGCAATTGTAGCTAACATATTAGAGACTTGCATAACGTATTCTCCTTCACCTCCTCCTGCTGCCGGGAAGAATCTATGGGCCTCATCAACAATTACTATAGTTGGTTGTGTTTTTGCTCTCTCAGCATATCTTAGCATTTTCCACATGAACACTTTGTATAATATTCTTAGAGCAACAATGTTCTCAACATTGCCTGAAACAAGTGGAACATTTTCTTTAAGGAAAGCAAGGTCAACTATTATTAGTTCATTCCTGGAGTTTTCTAGGATAGCGTTTAAGTTTGGTTCACCAACAATCTCATTTCCCAGAATGACGTCGAAAATTCCACTGTCGTCAAGTACGCCAAGAGATCGTACAATGTTTTCCACAGTACCTTTATGTACACCTAGTCTAGAAAATACTATGTTATATGCTTCACTACCCTTCTTGAATAATGCTTCTCTTAAAGACTCTAAAAAGTCTGTTAGCGTTGTTAGTTTATACCCATACTCCTCAAAAGCGTTTATTATCCTAGGTAGGTGATCTCTTGCCTGGCTAGTTAGAAACGGATTTAGAATAGCTAGCTCAGGGCCTTTAAGTTCCTTAAAACTGAAAGCATAAGGTATTAACGTTAAATGCGTTTTCTTTATACCTGTTGAAGTACTGTATGTTAGTTCGACAATTATTCTTCTTAAGGGGCCATATCCTTTAACTTCAACATCAACACTGCTTACAACCCCATTCAGTATTTTCTCTACAATACTAAAGTATGAGGATTCAACATAGTACTTGCCTAGAGCCTCTAAGTATTCATTAATAGTACGTGGTTTGCTTCCTATTCTTTCACAGTATTTTCTTAGTTTTTCACAAAGCTGCTTCGTTACAGGGATTATTATTTTAGCTTTAGATATGTTCCTAATGTTGTCAAATACCTTCTCAGCAATGAACTCCTCGGTTTCAACGTTTTTCTCCAGCTTCCATACACTTTCTAGAACCATGTGAACATAGTCTTTAGTAGAATCTAACACAACTATCGTTGGTTCATAACCTTCCTCTACGTTAAAGCTTAACTTATTAAGTAGCGCAATAATGAAGTTCTTAATGAACGTTGTTTTACCTGCTCCTGTTGTTCCTAAGACAAGCATATGCTGGTAAAGGGCATGTAAAGGTAGTTTAATCTTTACATCTAAAGGTTTCTCACCTATAGCTAAAAGACCGAGAACAACGCCTTCCTCAGGTAGTCCAAGTATTTTCTCGAAGACTTCAGGGTTAGGCTTTATTATCGGGGATTGAGGTTCGATAACGTATGCTGCTGCTTTAACCTCATCTCTTTCAGGGTTCCATGCTAATAGAGGTTCGGCAACTACTCTAGCTCTAGTTACTAAGCCTGATGCATCTAGTTGTGTTTGTAAAGCTATAGCTTCAGGGATACCAAGTTCTGACATTACGTCGCGTCTTTCAACACTCTTTATTCTTAAACTAACTACTTCACCTGTTTTCACATCCACTGCTGCAAGATAGGACCCGGCAACAGAAACTTCTTCATGACTTCTAAAATACTCTAACGGGTCCACCTCAAACTGAACTAAGGAACCATCACTTCCTATCCTTGAAGGCGCTAGTCTACTTACAAATCCAATTATTTTACCATATTTTTCAGCTTTCTTCAATGCTTCTTCAAGCTTACCCTTGGCTTCTATATATGCCTTGTTTAGCTCTTCAATACTCATTTCAAGGTCATCTCCTTGAACACATGCTCAACCATCAATCTACTTTCATACGTTAGAGGTATTTTAGCTTCTGAGTACAGTCGTGAAAGGTATAGGAGTAAGGAAGCAGACCACTTTTTACACCTAGTATCTGCCAATATAAGTGAGTAGGGAAGTGTTGTTGAAAAGTATGCTGTATCCCCTACTATCCATTCAAAAATCAGATTCTCATACTTCTCATAAGCCTCGTAAGGAACTTCAACTCTGAAAACCCTATATCCTACATCTAAATATGGGTGTTTAGGTATGATAACGTATGCTACTACTTTAGAAGGAGTATTTGGCACATCTATGTAAACCCATGAAGGCTTTATTAAAAAGGGCCCTATAATATGCGGTCTGAGAGGATAGCCAATTACACGTTTCTTCTTAGCATAATGGTAGATGGTATCTATTGCTGCAAGATCAGAACCCGTTCTGGAAACATCAACCCCTAGAACATTATTAACTTCAGACAAGTACTCATAAGATCTAGTAATTATTGTTGATCTCTCGAATCTCTTAACAATACCCACAACTGTTAATTCGTGTTCGAGGTTTTCCCTAATAGCTTTAACGCGGTCTTTAACCATAACTTTCCATGAAAGTTTATATTTCTCATCAA
>Ga0190311_1000016_pt1 | contig 65583 bp, 72 predicted proteins | sample 48700789_MG_FD_165037 | JGI IMG/M metagenome (GOLD analysis project Ga0190311, IMG submission 165037) | Hydrothermal vent sediment bacterial communities from Southern Trench, Guaymas Basin, Mexico - 4870-07-8-9_MG | ecosystem: Environmental > Aquatic > Marine > Hydrothermal vents > Sediment ...
CAACGCTATAGATCTCTGCACCAGTTGGTGATAGCAGTGAGGCCTCTACCCAGATATCCTCTGGAGGTAGCTCCTGTTCCTGAGGCGTTAACATGTGGTCAACGATTGTCACAGTTAAGTTGATTGACTCGCCGGGTGCATACATTGTTCTAGCAATTTCTACGCCCTTAAGCTCTAGTACCTTATATGGTAGGTTAACCTGCCAGTAGTCCTCCCTGAATGGATATCTTGTGTCTCTAAATGCTGTTAACTCTAAGTGTAGCTCTGCCGGCAGATATACTGATATGTAGAATGGACCATTACTTATGACACCATGTCCATAGTTGTCAATAAATGTTCTAGCCATTGAAGCAGCATCTGATATATCCTTAACAGGTAATCCAAATTCCGTAGCAAGGTCATTGGTTGATGCTAGGTATGGAGGTATATATCCACCTGCTACTATTGTATCGAGAGCTGCTCTAATGTCTACTAGGTGTGTACTGTCGAATGCGTCAATGTATCTCTCAGCTTCACCCTCATACCATCCATATGATGCACCACTTACCGGACCGCCATTGATTACACAGTACTCCATAGCCATCCATATTGCTGGACTCCATGTGTTGTAGAACATGTAGTAACCAGCAGTTTCACCCTCACTTACCGGGTGTTTGTATGTACCATAAATTGCTATAGCAGTTTCATTAATGACTTCTATACCAATTAACGTACCAAATACTGGCTGCATACTTGATTCTATGTTGGGATGATACCATGGATCTTCTCCTCTTACATCAGTATCGTTCTGTGCCCACTCCCAAGTCCATGCTATGTCAAATAGTATATCCCATATATTGAAGTCTTCTCCATCATGATAAGCACTTGGATAGTAGTTGTAGACGATCTTTACAGTAGCTGTTGTTACATTAACTCTCCAATCATCTGGATACTGAGCTAGGTAGTCACTAAGTGTCATCCATCCAGCCTTATATACGTATAGATTACTTGGATTAACAGGGACATCATATAATACCTGCCACTTTGCACCCATTGGTACATACTCGCCAGTTGTTGGGTGCCAGTAGCCACCATACTCATGTACATATCTCCAGATATTGGTACTGTAAATATCTGTCATACCGCCTACGGGGTTCCATGCACTCATGAATAGGGCTGCCTGTGCTGAATACTGTACAACCTTGATAGTCTTGTCTAGCGTTGTAGCTGTTCTGAATACGAATGGTGAGTATAGACCAGTGCTTCTACCGGGTACTAGGTTCTCAACACGCTTGTTGACTACGAAGAACTGTACGTTTTCTGTTAGGAATACCCTGTGGCCCTCCTCAATACCTGCCTTAATTAGTTCCTTAGCAATATTCCAGTACTCATCTCCTGTATAGACTCCCTGTACTAGTTTTAGAGACTCTGTTTCTATATATTCTTGTATAGTCTCATTCCATAAGCTCTTCTCAAGTTCAGGTGTATAAGCCCAGTATAGGTTGGCCCATGTTGGTAGTAGGCCGTAGTACCATCCTGCATAGTACCATGCAATATCCCACTCAACCCATGGTGACTCAGCTGTTGATACCCATCCCTCCGTATATATGTGCCAATCAAGAGTTCTTGGATCAGCTCCATAGACTAGCTTGAATACTTGTCCTCTCTCGATATAGACACGGTTTACCTTAATACCTATTTGCTCTAATAGGTTAGCTACGTAGTCACCGATCTCTCTTCTCTCGTCCTCAACTCTTATTAGGAAGTTAATTGTTACTACCTCTTCACTACCATCCGGTCTCTTGAAAGTCCACCAGTATCCAGCTGGGGCTGATGAGTCTTCCTTCTTGTAAAGGTCATATCCATGTGCCTGTAATCCTGATTGACAGAATGAGAATACTTCATCAATGAGCTCCATAGCCTTAGCTGTATCACCTTCGGGTGTGAGACCGAGGTCTGTGATTGCCTGCTCAATCTGTGGATAAGCTGGGTGTGATGGACCAATGACTGTGTACTGTGGGTTAGCTGAACCATACATGATCTCTTCTACAATATATTTCCTGCTTATGAGATAATTCATTGCAAATCTAAACTTTCTAAGACCAAATGGGTTGAAATGAGTAACGTTATCAGTAACTGAGGTTGCAACACCATATTTACCTAATTCACTATTGTCTACATATGGGTTGAACAATAGAGCATCCAAGGATGTTGTCTGTGGAACTAACCTTACATTCTGCATTTGCTCAGGAGTTAATCCTAGAGCTTCAATGTCTGCACCTGATACTGGCCAGAAGAATATGTCTGCATCTCCCTCTACAACCATTAGTATACCGTCTTCGATCTTAGTAACTACATCATATATGATCCTGTTGGAAGGTGGTCCATTTAACTGAGCAAGTACTACAGGGGGCATTATGGATAATGCTATTATTAAGAGTATAGGTATTATGATAAGGTATCGAGTGATATTGCCACTCATAACTTTGACACCCTTTAGATTTATTTACTTATGTTAGTATTTAAGCCTTTTTCTTAGTACTTATCTGTCAAATCTTCTTCAATGAAGACTACAATACTTATTCTCGTACATGAATTTGGGTATAAATATAACTTAGACATTATAGTGAAAACAACATAAGACAATATTAGTAAAAAATATTTTAATAATGCCGCTATAATCCCTTGAGCTTCGGATTAACTATTGTATCTAATGCCGTTCCTATGAAGGCAAAGGCAACAGCCGCTATAGTAATCATTACACCTGGAGGAAGTACCCACCACCAAGCCTTTATAGCGTTCTGTGCCTCATATAACATTCTACCCCATGATGGCATGTTTGGATCGGTTAATCCAAGAAAGCTTAGACCAGCCTCCATTAATATAGCTCCTGGAATACTGAGTGCTATTGCTGCAAATGCATATGGTACTAGTTGCGGAAGTACATACTTGAACAAGATCCTCCTGCCCTTAGCACCGAGTGCTATAGCTGATTCAATATATGGTTGACCCATTACCGATAATGCCATACTCCTTGTAACTATTGCTACACCGGTCCAGCCAAAGATCAATAGTAGACCCGCAATATGGAATATGTTCGGCTGGATCTTATATACTAGTCTTAGATAATAGGAGAATATAATTAGGAATGGTAAGACCGGCAACGAATATATTACTTCATTAACTCTCTGTAATGCTTCATCAGCCCATAATCTACCGCTGCCTCTAAGATAACCACTTGTTGCTCCATAAATAACACCAATGATTACAGCAGCAACTGAATAAGTGAATCCTAAGAGCAGTGCTAATTGTGAACCAAGCATTATTGTTATGAAGTTGTCTCTGCCCTTAAGATCCGTGCCCAAGACGCCATAGCATGCACCCGGGAATCTTATCTCTACTTCAGGCGAGACATACTGTGACTCTGTAAGATTAGTCTGTGTCGCAGTAACTGATATAACGAATCTATATTCTCCCTTAACAGTCTCAGTAGTACCATTTGATATTCCAGGTTTATCATCTAGAAATATGAATGGTACTACTGAAAATGCTCTATTCTTAAGCTTATTCATAAGATCAGTTGCTGCCTCAGGCCCGTCAATTGGTTCTACTAATTCCCTTACAACAACATCCATCAAGCTTTCACTAAATTGAAGTTTTTGCTTAGACTCATTAGTAGGGGTTAATTCAGCTACTTCAATACCTGTCAAGTTTACTCCATCTGGTCTATAGATATCAAGTGTAATAGTTGCTGGATATTTTAAGTTCCTGATAATTATCATAAGTTCCTTACCAATTTTGTCAGCCTGATTATTGAATACAAATTCAAAGTAATAGCCTACATACTGTTGTCGACACAGATCTTCGAATTTTGCAAGAGCTTTTTCTCTTTGCTCGGGTGTTAGTTTATCTAATAATTCCTTATTCTCTGCAATTTTCTGAGCATAACATACTTTCCAATATTCGTCAACATTTACAGGCTTCAGGTCAGTTGGTTCTAAATACTTTATCGATGAGAACCAGTTAATCCATGCTGGCGGTGCTAACTTGGGATTATCAACCCATCGAGGATTAGTAGCCCAATTCGTTCTTATATCTGCTGGTACAACAACATCTGCTGCTACTGCCATACCTATAAGTATAAATAACAATGCTAAACCAGCTAATCCTATCTTAAACCTCCTATACTCGTTCCAAAATTCTTTGAAAGCATTTATTTTATATTTTAAAGCCTTTTTTAAACCACCACGTTTGGGATATTGAGCCTCTCTAGACATCTTATACCTCACCTTTATGCAGTCTTAATTCTTGGATCCAGGAAACCATATATTAGATCCAGGATATACTTGGTGAGAACAATTAATATGATCGATAGATATGTAACACCTAGAACAACGGGTGTATCAGTATTTGATAAAGCTGAATAATACAATCTACCCATTCCCGGCCATTGGAAAACTACTTCACTAATTATGGCTCCAAAGAATGAATTCACTATTGCAAATAATGACATAGTTGTGATAGGTGGACTAATTGCCCGCAATACGTGTTTGTAGAGTACTGTTTTCTCTGGTAATCCCTTAGCCCATGCAACCATTATGAAGTCTTCTTGAAAAGTGCCTAAAGCAATGTTCCTAGTATACCATGCAAGTCCTCCGAAAGCTACGAAGATTATTGTAATCAATGGTAGTGCCATGTGGTGTAGATACCATGTAAATAGTAGAAACGTATTAGTCTTTACATCCTCTGGAACGTATTCCCATGATCTTGGTGGAAATATGTTTAATGTATATGCAAAGAATAATATCAGTATCATACCTAGCCAATACATTGGAATACTGTTTGTTGTTAAAGCAAATACTGATAGGAACCTATCAAGGAAACCTCCTCTCCTATAAGCAGCAAATAATCCGAGCAGTATCCCAATAGCTAAGGCTATAAGCTCAGCAGTTGTAAATAGAAGCGCTGTTCTAGCCAAAGCAGTAAGGATCATTGATCTAACATCCTTTGTATTACCATAAGCTGGATAAGCTTGCCTAGCTTCGCCAAAATCAAGGATCAATGAACGATACATCCACTTAAATACCTTAATGTATAATGGCTCATTTAAGCCATATCGTTCAACAAGGCTCTCCCATAGCTTCTGTGCAATCCTTCTCATCTCCTCTTCATCCTTGATCTTCATTCCCCTCAATATATTCTGAAGTTCTTCACGTGCTCTAGCTTCAAGTTGTTGGGTTTCTAAAACAGAGAATACAGATACAGTTATTAGGATTGCTACAAATAATACTAGTAATGCATTAAGTCCACGCACAACAACATATCTTCCATAACCCACTACTGCCACCTCTTACCCTTCTACGTCAGTGTTTTAAATAAGAATTTTGGTTAATTAATTTATTGTATAATGGTCTCCCATATGACTACTATAGTACAATATCTGATCCCTATATAAAGATATAAGCCGTATTACCATATTTAATGACTAGAATTTAAGCTAGGAATATGGTGGGAGTAGTTGAAGATCCTTGCAATTATAGCAGTAATTCTATTGCTTGCATTAGCCTTATCCATGTTGGCGCTTCAGTCAACATATGAAACACGTATTGATACTGTTGAACTAGATCTAACTAATGGAGTGTATGAGCCAATATATATAATATATGGTTATACTGATTCTTCTATGCCATATAATGCTTCCATGGAAGTAAGATCGTATTGTCCATGTACAATTAATATATCATTTATAAAAGTCTATCCAGTCGGTAATTTCACGTATTATAATGTAGTAGTAGAGCCTTATCAATCATTTAAGGATATAAAGATCTATGGTTTAGATACTATAATGTCTATACAACCATATAATTGTAGTCTAGTAGCAAAGTTATCCTATACAATTGAGCATAAGCCATACATAATACTGGCACTGCCTTCATTTATCCTATTATTGATAGCTACAATAATGCTCATTAACATAACTATGCGGAAAACACTAAAGAGAATTAAAAAGATATGAGGACTGGGCCGATCAACCCAATACCATAACTATGTCTCCGCCTTTCCTTTTAAGCCTTCTAAGAAGACGCATGGCTCTAGCTCTACCAGGTGTACCATAGTATGCTTCCCTACGATCTCTTGCTGGTTTAGCCAATACATAGTCGTAGATCGCTATAATTGTAATGCTTGCACCTAGATTCTTTATTGTAGAACGTATTCTATCGAGATCTCCCTTTACCTCATTAGGATGTATAAATGGGATCTCTATTATAGCTTCTTCTGTACCTCGTTTCCAGTCTAAACCATAAATTATTACACCTTGCCATTTTAGGGCAAAATCATTAACTAAATGAGATAAGGTACTAGTAATAATATTAGGCTTATAGGGATCAAGGCCATGTAGCCTAACGTATTCTTCGAACTTATCGAGGTCCATTACAACAATGGTACCCATTACATTCTTCAGTGTGAGACTAGGCTCTTCATCCCTCAAAGGGTCCATGGCTGCCCACTTCATCATCTATAGTATTCATATGAATAAAATACCTAATATAGTTAGAAGCTCATAAGAGTATAGTAGGCTAGAAAGAAACTTGAATTAATCTTTAGAAAAAGCCCTATATTCTTGGTTTAAGACAACCAAGTTCTTTTAGTCTACCAGCTATCCTAACAACAGCGTCCTCCACTTCACGTTCCTCCTTAGCACCAGTTATTACCATTTTACCACTACTAAAGATCAATAGCACAACCCTAGGATCCCTCATCCTATGGATCAAACCAGGAAACTGTTCAGGTTCATACATACTATCCTCCAATAAGTAGGCCGCTCTCTCGAGATTAACTTGTGCATGTATATCTCCAGATGCTACTATATTCTGTACCTGTATCTTGGGTCTACCAGTGATCAATATGCCGTGTTTACGTAGCAAATAAATTATTCTCTTAACAGCCTGTATCAGCATTTTAGTACTCTTAGCTCCAGTAACAACCATTTTACCTGATTTAAATATTAATGCCGTAGTCTTGGGTTTATCAAGTCTAAGAATAAGTCCCGGGAATTGATCTGGTTGATAAGTTACATTGGGTACATTTCTCTCAATAGCGTTAAGATCTAGTGTCTGGTCCAGTATAACAGTAGCTACTATGTTTTCAATATTAGTAGTTGGCTTTATCTCGAGTTTTTCACTCACCTAGAACACCTCCCTTATAAACCATGAATTTTATGGTTTATAAATGGTTTATAAACTATTATGAAACCATTTGCTCACGCATAAATAGTATCCCGAGTCTTGGAAGCTCTAATACCCCTGTATCTTCTATTACAGCAATGGGTATTGTTTCTTCAATTAAACCATATTTTCTCATAATCGGTGACAAGTAATTATCCCGATCGAGAGAAATAGTATTGCCGGCTTGGTAAGCACCAAGTGCCGGTAGTACTATTATATAGGTCTCGCTAGTCGTCGGAGTTTTTAAATAACAATGAACTTTTGTTAAAAGACCAAGTTCATCAACTATACCTATACTTGGATGCTCATGGCCTATTATTATAGCATCATATCCTCCTATGTCAATGTCTAAGTGGCCATGAGTCAGTAGTATTTTCTGATCCCCTACATTCAAATCATATGTAATATGTAAGCCTATATTGTAGTCCTTCAGTATAATTGGTATATAATTGTCGTGATTGCCTCTAATGATTATTATTTCTTTAATATTCTTTTCATTAATTAAATAATCTAGGAATTTCTTAACTTCATATCTCTCTTGCCTTAATAGCTTATCAAATGCATGTTTTAAATCACCATCAATAATAATAGTATCAATACTATCTACTATAGAGAAAGCCCTATCAATAAATTTCATTGCCCTTGAAAGCTGGGCTCTTGGAATAAAATAGCCATTCCTAGCCATATCCTCTTCAAAGCCTAAATGTAGATCAGCGAATACAAGTGCATTAACTCCATCAATAAATAGAGTCCTAGTATCCCCAACAACATATATATTATCATAAATTTTTCTAAGCATATCTGTTCACAACCTATTGTAAAATATTCAATGAAACCTTATTAAACAAATTAGAAAAGCGGGCCCGCCGGGATTTGAACCCGGGACCTACGGGTTAAGAGCTTCAGCCCCCACCAACCAGATCTGGTTGGCGATGTCCGCCGCTCTACCAGGCTGAGCTACGGGCCCTTCTCAGCGTTTATGATTACTTATATTTTGGTTTTTATTTCTTATTCCTAGATTATCTTGATACTTTTACTAGATCCCAGCCGTGCTTTACAATAACATCTACTCCTTTGAATTTAAGATATTCCCTGTTTTCATTTATTATCTTCCTAATAAGATCTGCTATTAAAGTAGCTATTTTCATCATTTTTTCTCTCTTCATAACAAGACCTAACTTAGCGACATTAACTTCGGCAAGTAATCGATTGCCTCTTCTCCTAATTCTTAGAGTAGAGATATTTACTTCACCTGGAAAGGTATTATTTATTATTTCTTCCATAATCCTTAGAAGATGTTTTTCATAGGAAAGTACATCATGTATGGTTTCAGTAATACTTTTTTCACTAAAAGATTCCTCTCTTGGACGCGTCATAGAGGGTATTCTAGGCAAAATTTTCTGATAAAACTTCTTCATGACGGTTTTAGGAAGTATTTGAGTTTTCTCCATACTTGACCTAATGGATATTGTTGAAGCTGGTGACGGACCCGGTGTATGAGTAATAGTCTCTCTAGAAACTAGTGATTTCTCGATCCTCTTCTCCTCCACAACAGGAGATTCCTCAATAACTGATTCTATAGAAACTCCAAACCTCTTAACTGGAAAATCAAGAGGTAACTCTATGAATTCTAGTAATGCAGAAACGTAGTACTTATTATTTATTTTTTCTACAATCTTCGATACAACATTTCCTCCTATCTCTTCCTTTCCAGCTATAGTCCCATAGGCAGCAATGATTGTGGATCCACATATTATTGATACAAGTTCATCCCACTTATTGGTTTCTTTACTCCTAAGACTTATTCTAATATAGAAACACTTGTCCTTACTTTTATCCAGTACTATCTTAAATATTTTAGATACAGTGTCACCAATAATGCGTTCAACTCCATAAAATATTCCTTCAAGATTAATGTATGCTCCGAAAGCAGGATTCCTTAACTGCTCACTAGCCCTATCAATATCTTCATGCATTTTAATCTCTATTACTTCAAACAATTTCCACACCTATTATTCTAAGAATCTCAAAGATCTCAGACAATCGACCCTTCTTCATCTCCATGAATGGATCGGTCTATGTCGGCCTCAGCACTCTCTAGTTAAAAGGTAGGAGTAGTAGCTAAAATATTTAAACCATATATAACTTCTCCTTAACAAGATCTGGAAGATCATCTTCTTTCATAACCCTATACGTATAAGGAGGTTCCTTTACCTTAGGACCTATAACAATGTATTTATCGGGATCAGATGGATCACGGCTCTTCAAAACTCTAACTTTAACATACCATCCATCTTTTCTCTCAACATAAATGTATTTCCCATGTTTTCCTCCCATAATGATCACCATTAATAATCCTTTTTAATCCATTACACTCTTATAAAGAACATAGCATATCCAAGTAATAAATCCAGCGGTTGATATGAATTGGCGTATATAGTTGGTGTAGATGGGGGAGGTAGTAAGACAGAGGCTGCAATAGTCGATACAAAAACTATGGAAATTATAGGATATGGTGTTTCAGGGCCAAGTAATTATCATAATGTGGGCATGGATAATGCTGTAATAAATATTATGGATTCCATTATGAGAGCACTTGAAAACAGCATGCTTGAAATCGAGGTATTCGATAGTTTATGCATAGCTTTAGCGGGTCTAGACACAAGATATGATCTGCGATACGTTAGAAATAGGCTTGAAGCATTTAACTTGAGCAAGAAGATCATTGTAGAACATGATGCACATGAAGCTTTAATGGCTGGAAGCTATGGAAAACCAGGTATTTCAGTTATAGCAGGAACCGGAAGTATAGCTTATGGATGGGATGGAAGAAATAGATACATCGCAGGAGATCATGGATGGCTCCTAGGAGATCAAGGCAGTGGTTTCTGGATAGGATACCAGGCATTACAAACAGCTATTAAGATGCTTGACGGTAGATTACCTAGGGGACCATTAGCCGATCTTGTTCTTAAACACTTTAATGTTAAAGATAAAGAAGAACTATCATACGTTATTTACCAAATAGGTTTTAGTGTTGAAATGATAGCCTCACTTGCTCCAATAGTTAAAGAGGCCTATGAGGCAGGAGATCAGATTGCTAAGAAAATATTAAAAAATGCTGCATCAGAACTCGCCGAGGCTGTTAAAGCTGTAGCTAGAAAACTAAATATCATTGGCAAGATCCATGTATATTATACTGGTGGAATATTCAATATAGATATTGTTAGAGAAGAGTTTGAAAATATTTTATTGAGAGATATCTCGGGAGTAGTTGTTGAAAGACTAAAATATAGGCCAGTATTAGGTGCACTAGTTATAGCCGCTAAATCCATAGGTTTAGATATCCAATGGGATCAATTAAAGGGCATAGATATGCTTAGAGTAGAGGGCCTAATGGAATCTACGATATACTAATTGTTTAATATAGTCCAATATCACACTCGAGCCAAGCTTACTTCCTCCATAAAGCCGTGACTTGAATACGTATGGGACATCACATATTCTTGCACTAGGATTTAAACATATTATTTCTATAAGAATTTTATATCCAATAGGCTTTATACGTGGATCTAGTAAATATTCTCTTTTACATCCAAAAAATCCACTCATAGGATCACTTGTTTTCCTTGTTACTGGCAGCAACATATATGCCAGATAAGTCGCAATTTTACTCTCTAAAAGCCTAATTCTACTCCATCCCTCAATTCCTCCTCCAGAAATATACCTTGATGCTACAACTATATCGCATCCACTAGATAGTGAATAAGCTATATCAATTGTTTTTTCAGGAGGATGCTGTAGATCAGCATCCATTACAATAACGTAGTCATATGATGCCTTTCTAGCACCATATATTATTGCTGAGGATAAACCTAGTCTACGTGTTCTAACAAATACTTTTATAGGATAAGTCTCTGCAAACTTTCTAGCTATTTCTGCAGTACCATCTGGACTATTATCATCTACTACTATTATTTCATAATTAAATTCTTGAGAACTCCATATATTGACTAATTTAGGTATTAAGATCTTCACATTGTCTGCTTCATTATAAGTAGGCAGGATTATTGAAAATCCTTTCAAATACATTCACCAGAGCTCTTTATCTATAGTGCCATGTTATTGTACGTCCAATTATATAATTGGCTATAAAACCAAGGAATATACCTATAAAAGCTGATAATGCTAGATCGACTGACAAGAGACCTGTAAGAACAAGTATAACGCTTGACTGAATTATGAAACTAGCTATACTTGATAAATGATACTTAAGTAATCTCTTTAGCCTATTTATAAAGCCTCTTGGAAGCCTCATTTCACGGAAAGTCCATAGTTCATGAAGTATGAAGTTGAATACAATGCTTGTTTCAAAGCCAAGTATGACGGGGATTAAGAGGAGTTTTGCCTCTCCATGAACATAACCAAGTAAATTAGCTACTGTAACAACAGTGGCTACATTTACAAGAGCTCCTAATCCACCAACAATTCCAAATCTAATTACCTTACCTGGTTCCTTTAACAAAAGAGTAATAGAGTATGGCAATCTACCATAAACTGCTAATATATGCTCAGACAATGGTATTTCATATATTACTTGGTATACTCTTCTTGAATGAGCCAATATCTTAGACACTATACTAGTGCCAATAAAACTCCTGTCCCCAAGTAACTTCTTTTTAAATATGATAAGGTATCCATGTGGATGCCCAGTTATTTTATCAAGTATCTCTAAAGCACCAAGTTTTGATAAGAGCTTGCCAAAAATGCCTTTAGGCCTAGATACTACAATAATTGTATCAACATCAGATTTTAGGAAATTCTTCACATCATATATTATAAAGTCTGAAAATGGAACATTTATATCGGGAACTAATGCTATATACTCTGATTTAATCTTCTCTAAATTATTCTTCAAGTAATTATTCAATTCATTATAATCTATTCCTTCAATATGATATAATCCAGCTTTTTCAGCTATACCCGTCTTTACTATGATCTTTGTAACATTAGATGCCTCCAACGTCTCTTCACTCACTCTTATAACTCCTTAGTACTGTTAATTATACTTAGGGATACATTAAATTACCGGATAACTTTGATACAAAACACTGACAATAATATATGGTGGAAGAATTGATTAGTGATGAATGGGATAATTTAATAGAACAGATTATGAATTGTAGAAAATGCGATCTATACAAAAATAGGAAAAATCCTGTTCCAGGAGAAGGTAATAAAAATGCTGATTTGATGTTTATAGGAGAGGCTCCCGGAGCACGTGAAGATGCAACTGGAAGGCCTTTTGTAGGTGCAGCAGGTAAATTATTAACTGAATTGATAGAGTCTATTGGATTGACAAGAAGAGATGTATATATCACTAATATTGTTAAATGTAGGCCTCCAGGTAACCGTGATCCCAGAGAAGAAGAAATTAATGCTTGTCTACCATATCTTCTAAAACAGATAAAACTTATAAAACCAAGGATAATAGTAGCTCTCGGCAGACATGCTGGTAAAACATTGTTTGAACTATCAGGTCTTAAATGGATTAACATGTCCCGCATGCATGGACGCGTCTTTGATGCATCCATAGAGGGTGTTTCATTTAAATTGACTGTAACATATCATCCCGCAGCTGCACTATATAATCCTCGACTAAAGGGATCTTTGGAGAGAGACTTTAGAGAAACAATTAAGTCTCTTCTCGATGCTCTTCGTAGAAGACAGGAGGAGGTGAGACAAAGGACTCTCTTTGAATACTTTTAGATAAGTGTTTTCTGCTAATGCTATACATGCTAAATATTATTGATGAAATAATTATTACTGCCACTGCTCCCGCTATAGCTATAGCGCGTAAATAATCATGTGGAAACAAGAATTGCATGGAGTAAGTCTCAGACGTACTCTCCTCTACTTTCTCTATAAAGCTATAAAGCCTTTTATAAACCAAGGCATGAAGTAATGCTGTCGATAATGCAGATAAACTTAAGTTGCCACTTGTTTCAAGGAACTCCATGGCGGTAAATCCGGACGGCAATGTAATATTTTCATATAGTAAATACCATGTCATTATCCTTACAACAGTCCTTCTTATGTCCTCTAGAACGAATCTATTTATAATAGTATAAACAGGTATAGATAATAACGTATTGCCTAGATCTCTTTCCACCTTCATAATCTCTGAAAAGGCATACAATGGATCAACATCAATGAACTTCTTTGCATCATCTAGAGGCTCCTTAATAGTTTTCTCGAGGAACTCCTTCCCCTTACCCATAAATAAATATAGTATGTAATTATACATTGTCTCAGCTAAATTCATCTCCTCTCTTAATACCTCCTTAATGACATCATAAGTGAATAGTTTATTTTCATAACTAGAGACATAATTAATTAAATTAGACCATTGTCGAGCTGTATAAAGCCTAGCAATAGCAACAGAGACACTTTGAAGAGCATAAACTCGTTCTTCAATACTAGATGATTCATTTAAAAGTATAGGTAATGATTCATTAAATAAATACTTTGATTCAAATAATCTTTCATACGCATTTACTATAATATCTATTTCTTCAATAGACAATTCATTCTTGCCAATATACTTCCTTACTATATGATCACGAATGACAGAATAATTCTTATTATATTGATACCTCATAGCATCCAAGAAACCTTCACGATCCATATAATACCTTATAATATTGTATGCTGTAAGAATATTCCAGAATCCATAAAATGCCCTACTAGCACCAGTATAATAATTCGATTCATTAATTTGAACAATTGATTCATTAACACTCTTTAAACCTATAGTTAAATAATTTTCAACATATTTTCTTAGATTACTTGGTAGTAAATCTATATTTTCATCTACATAATCAATGATTTCTTGACTATAATTATAAAGTTCATTCCAAGCTTTATAGAAGCCATAAATAATGTTCTTAGAATTGTTAAATAGTATTTCTTCAAAGACTTTTACATACTGTGGATATAATTTCTTGCCTATAAAATACTCATATGAATCAATAAATGTCGATGCAGGATAATAATGTTCCGATTGTAGTAGTGCAGGTGTATATGGGCCAATAACTCTTATGTATCCATGTTCTCTAGCAGCCTTGTATTTTAACATGATCCCAGAAATGTTTCCTACTACTCCATTAGGAGCTAGTAAACCAGTTGCCGTAGCATTACCATCCCATGGATCATTTCTTAAGAGAGTAGTAAATCCTAAAGTAAAAGCAAGTGTAGCACTTAATCCAGATACATTGTATTCGCTTTTGATAACTACTTTATAATCATAATCGTTAAAGTGCGTTCCTGAAAACCTTGATGCTAATCTAATAGCATATTCTATAGAAGATCTTACATCAGACGATACCCCATAACCCATAGACTGAATTGTAATTTCTCCATGGCCGGGATAAGATACTTCTATGTAGACAGGAATAACTACTCCATAGTTCCCACCAACTGCAAGTGTTGCTAAGTTTAAGCCCCTCTTATAGCCTTCATAGATCCCATATACATGGAGAGGTAAAGTTGATAGTGCTATCATAATGAACAATAGAACTACCAGATATGTTCTAGCTAACATTCTATACACCGTTTACACTAGAGCATATGTAATTAAAGTGTTTAGAGTTTAATAAATAATAGTTGGAGGCAGATATAATGGCTATGGAGGATATACTTAATTGGTTAAAGAAACGAGCTGAAGAACTAAGACGGGAATTAGAGATCATAGAAGCATTAATAACTTTTATTGAACAATATCCTTCAACAACTCTACCAGAAGATCTTGTAGTTTCTACCAGTGTCGATGGCGTAAGGATCTTATTGCCCAAGCCCATTAATATAAATGATGTAAAGCTAGAGTATCTAAACAATAGATTAGCTGAACTTGTTAGTGGAAGATACATGTTATTAAGAGATCATAGTGGGAGATTAAAGGGCGTGCTTATACAAGGAGAAGCTGATGAGAAATTAATAATTGATGTAAAGTCTGTTTTAAAGGCTACAGCGTATACACCATAATAAAACATTCATTAGGCACCACACCTCAGTGTAACACTGATAAGTCATTGGATTTATCCTACTTGCCGGGTACCATTCATCGGTGTGGTGCCTATGAAATCTAATAGTCTTTCCCCTTAAATATACCGTTTCCCCATAATATATTATTGAATACTATAGTGAGTGTGTATTTAATATGGAGGCAAATAAAATCTCTTCACTAAAAGATATGGAGTTCGATATATTAGCTAGTACTTTCGAGAAAATAGAAGCTATTACATCACGTACTCAGATGACATTATATCTAGTTGACTTATTTAAGAGAACACCTCCTGACATCATAGATAAAGTTGTTTATCTACTGCAAGGTAAACTATGGCCTGAATGGACTGATCTCCCTGAATTAGGTGTTGCTGAAAAGACATTGATTAAGGCCATAGCCTTAGCTACTAATTCTCGTGAATCCGATGTTGAAAATCTATACAAGAAATTAGGGGATCTTGGTAAGGCTGCTGAACAATTAAAGTCTAAAGCAACGGGTAAAGGAGGCATGGGTTTACTAGCGTTTATACCTACTGAAAAAGTTGAGAAATTAACTGTTCTTAAGGTCTATAATACTTTGGCACGTATAGCCTTAGCAACTGGCGAAGGTAGTCGCGATATTAAACTAAAGCTTCTTGCAGGCTTATTATCCGATGCGGCTCCTAAAGAAGCAAAGTACATTGTACGTTTTGCAGAAGGTAGGCTTCGACTAGGCATAGGTGATGCAACTATTATGGATGCGCTAGCAATAGTTTATGGTGGAGGAGCTCATGCAAGACCTATTATAGAAAGAGCATATAATCTAAGAGCAGATCTAGGTAATGTAGCTAAAATTGTTGCTGAAAAAGGTATTGAAGCTCTTAAGGGGATTAAGCCTGAAGTAGGCATACCTGTTAGACCTATGCTTGCTGAAAGATTGAGCAGTCCTATAGAGATTCTTAAGAAAGCTGGTGGTAAAGCTCTTGTTGAGTACAAGTATGATGGTGAACGTGCACAGATCCATAAGAAGGGACGGAAAGTATGGATCTTTTCTCGTAGACTAGAAAACATAACTAGGCAATATCCTGATGTAGTGGATTATACATTAAAGCATCTAAAGGCTAATGAAGCAATTATTGAAGGCGAAATAGTTGCTTACGATCCAGATACAGGAGATCTTAGGCCTTTCCAAGAGCTTATGCATAGGAAGCGTAAACATGACATACACATTGCTATGAAAGAATACCCCGTTAAAGTCTTTCTATTCGATCTACTCTATGCCGATGGAATAGACTATACTGAAAAACCAATTGTTGAAAGAAGGAAGAAACTTGAAGAAATAATTGAACCGAGCGAGGTATTTAAGATAGCGGAGTACATTATTACAGACGATCCTGAGGAACTTGAGAAATTCTTCTTGAAAGCTATTGAAGATGGAGTTGAAGGAGTTGTTGTTAAGGCACTACATGGAAACGCTATATATCAGGCGGGTGCACGTGGATGGCTATGGATAAAGTATAAGCGTGATTATAAGAGTGAAATGATTGATACAGTCGATCTTGTAATTGTAGGAGCTTTTCATGGACGTGGAAGAAGAGGAGGTACATATGGAGCATTACTGATGGCAGCATATAATCCCGATAAAGATGTCTTCGAAACCGTTTGTAAAGTCGGCAGCGGCTTTACAGATGAGGATCTTGCTAAGCTTCCGGAAATGCTCGAACCCTATGTAATCGATCATAAACATCCAAGAGTTGTTGCAAAGATGGAGCCGGATGTATGGGTGACACCAGCTCTTGTAGCAGAAATCATTGGTGCTGAAATAACCTTATCACCTATTCATACATGTGCTATGGACAAGATTAAGCCTGGCGTAGGCATATCCATTAGATTCCCCAGATTCATAAGATGGAGGCCGGATAAAGGCCCAGAGGATGCAACTACATCTCACGAACTCGTCGAAATGTATAAGAAACAATTAAGGAAAATGGGGAGCTAAGAAATTAATTCAGCAACTCCCCCAATAGCTTGACCAGGTAAATTTGGCTTAAATACTGCTCTTACTAGCCCTTTTCTTCCATGTAATCTAACTATTTTACCTCTATAGATATTTCCATTACTATCTTTATAAACTACCCTATAGCCTATATATTTTGAGGCATCCTTATAATTAACTACATTATCTATTCTCAAAATAACTTGATTAGGATACTGGCTTTTAGGGCCTCTTCTAAAACCTAGAATAAATACTTTAATAGACTTCATAATCTCACCTACTATATACTCAGTATTTTAGATGGTCTTATCTTTTTTACATTACAGACTAAATCTACTAATTCTTAACATTATTTCCTTAAGACTAATGTTATTAGTATCCATAGATGAAGTATTGTGTAGAGGTGTAAAATAGATGGTAATGGTTGTAGTATTTATTGGTGCAGCAGGCAGTGGGAAATCGAGCCTCGTTAGATCATTTGGCTCATGGATTCGTAGAAATCTATTTCTCAGAGTTGCACAGGTAAATTTAGATCCTGGAGCAGAGATAATACCTTATGAACCGGTCTTTGATATTCGTGATATATTTACATTGCATGATGTTATGAGAGCCTATAATCTTGGCCCAAATGGTGGTTTTATAAAAGCTAGTGAATTAATTGCTGAAAAAACAGATATAATTTTATCAAATGAGCCCTTTAGCAATATAAGTGAATGGGATGTCGTATTAATCGATACACCGGGTCAAATGGAGGCATTTATTTTTCGTCCAGCTAGCACATACTTCTTCCATAAACTATCAAGCATAGTTAATCTCATAGGCGTATATATCATTGACTGCTCTGCAATAAATAGGTTATCTGATGCTATTACCCTATGGTTTCTAGGTCTGCTTGCACAAATCAAGACAGGTTTACTCACTGTTCCCGTAGTCAATAAGATAGATATTGCTGAGAACATAGAATATGCTAGGCTTCTGATAGAGGCTCCAGAGAAACTCATAGAACTAGCAAAGAAGGAAAGAAGTGAGGGATTATTGAGTGATATAGCTCCTGAGCTCCTAAACATAGCTTTAAAGACTAAACAGGCTTTAAGACCGGTAGAAGTTTGTGCAAAGGATGGCAGAGGTATGGAGGAATTATACTATCTTATTCATGAAGCGTTCTGTACATGCGGCGATCTAACATAGATGCCTACTTCTTCCTTCCACATATCTTTATATACTCCCTATTTAGATCCCTCTCCTCAACTTCACCATAGGGTTCTTTCTCTCTAAATACTCTACCTTCATAGATAAGTATTTCCGTTGCATGATCAAGCCAGCAATCAGGACTCATCCCTGCCTTCATACATGTTTCTGCAAGAAATGTCTCTTCATCCCAACAATATTCCACTGGTACTTGCGGTAACAATGTTCCCTGGAACCATCCTCTACGAGCAACAAGTCCATGTCTCCCGATTATTATCTTCTTAGGGAGGTCCCACCTATTAGCTACATCTAGTGGTTCAGGCAGAGATAAAACTGCAACTTCAAACGTAACTATATCAAGCTCTCGCTTTTCTAGTGGATAAAACCTCGGATCATTGAATGCGGCTTCAAGAGCCGACCTAATCACGGCTTCAACTAATGGATATACTGGTTGAAGAAAACCTATACAGCCACGTAAACTCCTTCTTTCATATCCTTCAAAAGTTTCAATGGTAGTAAATACCATTCCAGGCCTAAATAGATATTGAGGAGTACTTGGTTCAGGCTTTATAGTTTCACCATTTACTAATTTTGCCTCAACTGCACGTCTTGCAAGTTTTACAAGATATTCACCATCTTTAATGGATAGTTCTCTTGGATGAATAGGTTTTTCCATATATACCAGCCTATATTCACTGTTTCCAATTACTAAGTATCTCTCTTGCCTTCTTAAGTGTCTCCTCGATTCCCCTCCAATGCCTACCAATCCAATAGACTTTACCACATTTCCTACAATACCAAAAATCATTATGCTTCTCATAAACTCTTCTCGGCACTTTATTCTTTACAGTTTCTCTATCTACCTTGACAAGTTCATAGTTACATATAGGACAACGACTTCGTTCAAGATCCATGTATAAGCGTATACCTGTCTTCATAGATATATATGCAAGTCTTTCCTCCATAGTATCCTGTTCAAGAAGTAGGCATTTTGCTCCCTTCTTTCTAGCCCTATTACATAATCCATGATCTCTAGTTAAAATCACTCTCTCATCTTTTAAAGCCATTGAAAGTATCTTCCAATCCTCGATCTTCTTAAAGTACAGAGTGTCGTAGCCAAGCATTCTTAGCCAACGAGCTACATTTCCCAACATCGTATCAACAATAAATTTAGGCTCTCTCAAGACCTATAAACCAATGAAGATAATAGGGTTTACAACCTTAAAAAGACTTTTAGAAATTTAGAATTAAGACAAAGCTAGTTTTATTATTGAAAATAAAATAGAGACTATATTATTGCAGTTAAGAACTCTATAATTGCTTTTCAACTAGGTATCTAAGTAGATCATGTACTGTAACTACTCCCGCCAAACTACCAATTTCATCAACAACAATTGCACCACGAGAACGTTTCTCAAGAATATATGATAATGCTGTAGCTATTGTATCGGTTATTCTTAATTTTGGAGGCCTAAATCTCATAATGTCTTCAACGATTAAGTGCGTGATTCTTTCTTTCTTATGTTTAGCAGGCACTATATCCTGGAATTTAAATAATGCATACGCTAATTCTGCAATTGTTATATACCCAACAATTTCGTTTCTCTCATCAAGAACGGGCATAAAGGATACATCATTATTCAACATATCCTGTCTAATTTTCAATATACGATCACTTGTTCTGGCAATAAGCGGATAAGTATTCATGACAAATCTTACTTCTGTATCATCCTTCTTTAAAACTTCAAGAAGTTTTTCCCTTAATACAATACCAATGATGTCATTGCCTCGTAAAACAGGTAATATGCCTATAGACTTTTCATACATTACCTTAACCATATCACTAAACCCTGTATCTGGAGAAATAGTGATCGGGTTTAAACTCATAAAACTACTTACATGGAGCCTGCCTGGAGTAGTTAATCTTATTCTTTGAGTTGCAAGTTTAAGAACGATATCTCTACCTGTTATGATACCTGTTATTTTCTTATATTCACGGCCTTTCTCATCCCTTGTTTTTTCATAAACAACTGCTTTATAGAGATCATACTTCTCCATAAGCTTAAAGGTATAGTATAAAGTCTCATTTTTATCTACAAGAGGATAGTCTTCGGCCAAGAAATCTAGGGCTTTCAATTATATAGCACCTCCAATTTAGCACGTACCATGTATAAATAAATAATATAGGATTAATAGATGTATTGGAATAAATGAAATAATGCCATATTATGAACTTGAACTAGCTATTGCATATAGTACATCCCTTTCACTGACAATACCTATTAACTCATAATTCTCAGAAACAACTAATACACTACCAACACCTTTTTCACTCATAATTCTTGCAGCTTCACCAACATCTGAATCAAGCGAGACCGTTACAACATTTCGAACCATTAATTCTGAAACTGGTACTTTAAGGACGTCCTCAATGCTTCCTGAGACAGTATATTTAAAGGCCTCATGTTTACCGAAGAACTTGATAATATCCATAGCCGTTAATATGCCACGAACTATATTGTTTATAACTACGGGTAATCTACGGAAACCATATTTTATCATAGTCTCCATAGCTCTCTTTAATGAGTCCTTCTCAGAAACGGTAATAACAGGTGATGACATAACACTTGAAACTTTAACGCCAACGAAACTTGTTGCAGACAGATAATCAAGTATATCCTTTTCGGTCAAAATACCATAAATCCTATTATCGCGTGTAATAATAGGTAAAACACCTACTCCATGAACAACCATTTTCTCAAGAACTGCTGGAAATTTTTCATCAATATATGCTACAATAGGATCGCGTGTCATTATTGTTTCTACGGGTTCATTTCGAATAGCTGAATATATGTTTTTACCATGTCTATTAACTACTATATTATAATAGTCGCCTCCTCCAAGATAATTTATTAAATCCATGGCTACAATTAGGCCTTCAAGATAGCCCTGGCCTTTGGTAACTAGAAGACTACGATAGCCACGGCTCATTTTTTCAAGAGCCTCAAGAATAGGCGTAGATGAAGCTACTGTTTCAACTGGTCGTTTAGCAAGTAACTCCAATTCCTCAGTCTTTTTATAAATTCTATCAGAGAAATTAGGGGTTCCGTCACTTCTTAACCATCTATGTCTCTCTGGACCCCTCGGATACCCTCTACGCGGCCCATAGCCTCTACTCATAACTTATCAACTCCATATAAGTTATCTATTATATGGAAATTAAATATGTATGCTCCAATATTTAATATTATATAATTATTCAAGTAATTAGATAATCTATTCTAGTACAGGAAGTAGTCTATGTAATTATGATATTGTATTCTTCTTATTCATACTTCTTCTTAATGATCTCTAATAGATCTCTTGTAGTCTCTACAAGATCATAGTCTGAAATTATTCCAATAATTCTATTACCTTCTCTAACAGGTAAGTGGCTTATGTTGTACTTGAACATAGTATCGATAACGATCTCTAGGTCTGCATCAGCATCGACTGTTACTAAGGGAGACGTCATAATCTTTTCAACAGGTTCTTCAAAAGGATCTAGTTTTTCAAATATAACTGCTCTAATAATATCCCTCTTTGTAACAATACCTATGGGCTCTTTTTCAGGCGATACAACAATAATAGAACCTATACCTTCATTTAAGATCTTTTTAGCAGCCTCAGCTATAGGATCACTAATGTATACGTATCTTACCTCTCCAGCCATTACATCTCTAGCTTTAAGCATTTCATGCACCTTTTATCTTGCAGCTATTTCAGGGGCTACATGCCCATAATTAATGCTTACAAATAATATCTGGCTACCTCTTATGAGTACACGTCCATACTTTGCCTGCGGATTACCACGGCTATCTATTTCTTCACAATCAGCTAATACTACGTTCATAGTATTATCAACTAATTCGAGTACACCGATATACTCAGTACCATCCTTTAACTTTACAAGGACAATTTGATTAATTGCACTTCTTAGATATTTTAATGGAGTAGCTATTTTCTGGGAACCTCCCGTTCTTACTGAAGCCAAGATCTACACCTCAAACTTACAACCATGAATAGCTTTTACGCCTTCCCCATGTTATAGGTTTTACCCCTTATATGCTATATTTAAGTATTTATTCCAGTACAAAATTATTTCCAAATAACTAGGAAACAATCATATCTATTACAGCCAAGAAACCTTATATCATGATTGTTTTCCATAATAATACTTTCTATATATCTCAATTTATCTTTCCAGCTATGTTTAATAAAGGATAATACTACATATCCATTGCATTTAGTAAGCTTTATTATTTCATTAAGGAACTTCTTCCTATAGTTTATTGGAACATTATCCCATACAGTAAAGGAGTATACGGAGTCAGCTATGGAACTTCTAAGGCCAATAAATTCTCCTAATCCAATAAATCCTATTACTCTAGGATCATGATGGAACTTTTTCATGGCAATAGTGAGCATGGAGTAACTAGGCTCTATACATATATATTTATCAAAACTATAGCCATTAGAGACTATATATTCATAAAGTAAGCCAGTCCCGCATCCTACATCTATAACTGTTCCCCTAGAGACAAAGCCTTTCTCAAATACATAGCTATACTTACTGTACTGCTCATCCCGATAAAGTTCATCATATCCCTTGGCTGTAATATTATATAGTTCAACTGTATTATGATAAGAATTCAAGGATACTCTTACCCTTACCTTCCTCAATATTCTTTTTCTTCATACTCCATAGCTTAAGTATATTAATCTCCTTCTTTTTAAGACCTAGTCTCTCAAGAGCTTCATCAGCTGATGCCGTAAATTTAGGAGCAACAAGTATGCCTCTAGGCTTAATTCCGTATTTCCTCCTATATGCTTCAACATACCTATGAAGTTGATGAACAGCTTCACGAGTCGCAGTCACTCTTTTTATCTCAACTATGACTGGTCTGCCATCGCGATCATATCCGAACAAATCAATACTTCCAATATCGAGTTTCTTTTCCTTTTCAGTAAATCTCATGCCATCTTCAATGATCTCTGGATGCTTATACAACAGGTCCCTGATTTCAAGCTCATCGAGATACATGACAAATTTTCCAGTATCAACAAGTTTACCATAGCCAATAAACTTTATTGAATCAAGTAATACCTTAACTGTTTCTTGAGACTTTTTCCTAAATGCAATAATTTCAATGCCATGATCCGTAAGCTGGACCCTAATATAGCTTGTATCAGGTTGCCAATTAACTGGTTTATAGCCTATAGGCCTATGTACAAGAAAAGCCCCATCTTGTTTAATAATAATTATTCTTTCACCTTCTTTAAGCTTAGATTCACCACGTCCCTTATAATACACTTCGCATTTGCCAATGATTATAATTGACATTTGGCTTGCAATAGCTCTCTTTAGTTCTTCAACAATTTCCTTAGGATTGTTTGGCTTACTAATTATTTTGAATTCCATGTAATCAGCCATACTCCTTTAATAGCCAAGTATCATATTTTACTAGTCAGATATATATTGATTATAGGAATATACTCTTGTTTAGAGATAACAGTGGAGGACTGATCATATTAAAGCCTAAGATAAAGTTTATTGGATTCGATAGCATGGGTACACGTAGTATGGCTACAGTAGTCTATACCAGCTCTTATAAGATATTTATAGATCCCGGGGTAAGTTATGCCCCAAGAAGATATGGATTACCGCCCCATGAGATTGAGCTTGAGAGATTCAACAAGCATTTAGAGATGATCTATGATGAGATCATCGATTCAGATATAGTCATAATATCACATTATCATAGAGACCATTATTTGTATAGAGAGGGTGAAGAGGACTATTATAGAGGTAAAATAGTCTATTTGAAACATCCTACTGAAAACATTAATCATAGTCAAAGAATTAGAGCATATATCTTACTTAACAAAATGGGTGTCAAGGATTTAGTTAAAGAATTAAAAATAGCAGATGGTTTAGCCTATAATATTGATAAAAATCTTAAGATAGTATTCTCTAATCCAGTTCCCCATGGAGAAGATGGTACACCACTAGGATATGTTGTAATGACACTAATTGAAGCAAATGAATTTAGAATGGTTCATGCAAGCGATGTCCAAGGTCCTATTTGTCGAAAAGCATTAGACAAGATTATTTCATGGAAACCTAATTTATTAGTTATGTCCGGTCCCCCAACATATTTTGAAGGTTATAGGATCAAAGGTGAAGTTATTGACACTGCTATTGAGAATTTATTAAAGATTATGGAAATAGAGGAGTTGGACACTATCATACTTGATCATCACTTATTACGTGATCTAGATTTTAGAAAACGGCTTAGTAGGGTATACGTTGAGGCATTAATATATGGTAAAAACGTATTGACAGCTGCTGAATATATGGGTATGGAAATTAATCAATTAGAGGCTAGGAGGAAGGAACTATGGAGAGGAAGCCATTAATTGTGATAGAACATTTAGAGCCAGAATTATCTCCGTGGATTCTATTAGAATACAGGCATGCATCGAAACTTGCTGGTAAAGATCATATAATGTATACTAATGTTCCATTAAGATACCATAGTATATTGTCTCTATATGGTAGAGTTTCTGAACACAGTGTACTAGATATATTTGATCATAGTCGTTTATTAGTACTTGATCCGAAAGCTGATAAACCACTTACCAAAAATGATCTTGAAAATATCGATGCCATAGTCGTAGGCGGAATACTTGGAGATCATCCTCCTAAGGGAAGAACATACAAGCTTTTATCAAGTAGGGCTAAAGATTCATTAAAGCGGAATATTGGAAAGAGCCAATATAGCATTGATGGGGCTGTTTATGTAGTCTTAGAAGTTTTTAGAGGAGGTTGTCTTGAATGTATTGAGTATATAGATGGCATAGAACTTAGTAGAAGAATAGGCAATGAGGAGATCAAAATATTTCTACCATTTAGATACCCTATGGTGAATAATAGGCCTTTACTTGCACCCGGTCTAAAGGAATATCTTCTAGAGGGCTTATTACCTGATTTCATTATTGAAGAAATAAGTAATAAAGGGTTATCCGAGTAGATCATATAGTATAAGAACTAATGCAATCCATGTAATATAAAACGTTAGTAGGCCGCGAAGAAGTAAAAGGAAGAGGCCTTCTGCATTGAATTTCTTACCTACATAATATATTGATATAGAATATACAATAGCTGCGAGAATCCATATTGTTGTAGTTACATCATAAACTATAGTAATTCCTAGTCTATAGATTATATAGGCTATAAAACCATATATAAGGCCCATTATGAATCTAGTTATAACAATTCTGTCTTCAATATTTGCTTTTTCCCAAAAAGATCTTATGTCCAAAATTCTTCCCCACAGTTCTTGAAATATATTGTTAATAGTATATTTTAAGGTTTAAAGAATATATTGATCACTAAGGGGTATAGTATCTATGAAACGTAAAAAGTCAATGACTGTATTTGACGTTATTGCATGGACCAATGAAAATAGGGAGTTAATAATTGGTTCACGAATCAATAATATCTATTATACAGGAGGTTATTGGGCACTAAAAATTCTTACAAAGGATGGTAAAAAATTTCTTAAAATAGAGCCTGGTAAGAGGATTCATTTAAGCTTATATGAACCATATAGAAAGTTTATTGACAAATTTACAGCATTTTTGCGAAAGCATGTACGTGGTGGAATCATTAAGAATCTTGAATATCCAGGCTTTGAAAGAATTGTCTTCATAGACATTGATAAATCTGGTAAAAAATATAGATTGATCGCTGAAATATTACCTAGAGGATTCATTATCCTGACGTTGAATGATACCATATTGTATGCAAATGAATTTGCAGAGTTAAGGGATCGGGTTGTAAAGCCTAAACACATTTATCAGACGCCGCCAAGCGGGATTAATCCTTTGATTACAGAAATAGATGAGCTAGAGAAATTAATGTATAAAGGAAAGGATCTTGTTAGAGGAATAATTTATGGATGGAATCTACCTGGTGAAATAGTCGAAGAGATCCTATATAGGGCGGGCTTATATGAGGTTAAAACCATTAAGCCTCAAGCTATTAATAGAAATGACTTAGAGGCATTAAAGGATGAATTAATTAAATTGTATAAAGAATCTTTACATGGTAAAGGATACTTAATTAAGTATGATGATCTATATGTTAGTTTCACACCCTATTATCCCAAAATATATAGTGAACTACATGAAATGACTATTATTGAAACTCCAAAGTTCAATAATGCAGTTGATACTTTCTTTAGTACGCTTGAAAAAGAAGAGGTTAAGAAGTATGAGGAAAAGAGTATTGAGGCTGAAATTGCCAGGATCAAAAAGAGCATTGAAGAGCAAGAGAAAATAGTTAATAGATATCGCGAATTGTCACGTAGGTATAATGAAGTTGCTACATTGATAGCAACTAATTATGAATACGTATCAGAGATTCTAGAGTGCGTGAATAAAGTTAGAAAGGAAATAGGCTGGGAACAAATTAAGAAGCATTGTGATAAAGTATATGATTATGATGCAAGCCGTGGAACAGTAACTATTGTATTAGATGACAAAGAAATAGTTCTTGACGTAAGATCGGGTGTTGATGGAAATGTTATGAACTTCTATAGATTAGCAGGTGAATATAGAGCTAAAGCTGATAGAGCCTTAAAATCTATTGAGGAACTTAGAGAGAAGCTGAAGCAGGTTTCAGAGAAAGCCATTGTTATTTCAAGACAGGTTGAGGCAGGGATAAAGCCTAGGCTATGGTATGAACGATTCCATTGGCTAATTACTAGTGAAGGTTTCCTAGTAATTGCAGGTAGAGATGCTAATCAGAATGAAGCTATTGTGAGGAGGTACCTTGATAAAAAAGATGTATTTTTACACGCGGATATTCATGGAGCTCCTGCAACAGTTATAAAAACACGGGGTAAAATTCCTAGAGAGAAAAGTATACATGAGGCATCTGTTATAGCTGCATGTTATTCTAAGGCGTGGAAGCTTGGTTTTGGAGAAATTGATGTATATTGGGTCTGGGGTGAACAGGTCTCAAAGAAGCCGCCCAGTGGAGAATATTTAGGTAAGGGAGCGTTTATGATCTATGGTAAAAAGAATTATATTAGGCATGTAAAACTTGAATTAGCTATTGGAATAGAAGAGGTATATGATGAGATCTATGGAAAGTATCAAAGAGTTATTGCCGGCCCTAATGAATTAATTAAAGATAGAGCTATCGCTTATACATTGATCGTTCCCGGAAGACTTACACCTAGTAAAGCTGCAAAAAGGATCTTTGACTTAATAAATAAGGTCATTAATACTGGTCTCATGATCAAGGTTGAGGAGATCGTAGAACGTTTACCCGGTCCACTAGACATTATTGGTGTTGAAAAAGGTATTAAGCAAGGTTAGCACACTTCTCACCCTTTAAATTTATTTATGAATTAAACGATAAAGGTTTAAACTAGTTGTACTAGTTGTTATCATAAGCCTAGTAAACAGGGGTGTACTAGCATGACTAGTAGAAATATACTTATAGAAACAATAAGAGTTCAGCCTATTGAGGAAATGATCGTAGAACTTGTTGAGAGGAAAGGTTTAGGGCATCCAGACTATATAGCTGATTCAGCAGCTGAAGCTGCAAGCAAGGCTTTATGCCAGTACTATATTAAAGAGTATGGAATGATCCTCCATCATAATCTTGATAAAGTTCTTCTTGTTGGTGGACAAGCAAGTCCCATATTTGGCGGTGGAGAAGTTATTCAGCCCATTTATATTCTTGTATCGGGCCGTGCTACTACTGAAGTTATACGTAATGGCCGTGTGGAGCCTATTCCTGTAGGTACTATAGTTGTTAAGGCTGTTAAGGATTGGATCCGCCGTAACTTCAGGTTTTTAGATCCGGATTCCCATGTAGTTGTTGATTATCGTATTGGGAAGGGATCGGTTGATCTTGTTGAAGTATTTAAAGCCCGGGCAAAGGCTCCATTAGCCAATGATACTAGTATAGGAGTAGGATATGCCCCACTTTCAACTCTAGAGAAGCTTGTTTTTCAGACTGAGCGCATGCTTAATTCTAAAGAATTTAAAGAAAAACTTCCAGCCGTTGGCGAAGATATTAAAGTTATGGGTCTAAGAAAGAATAAGTCTATTGAGCTAACTATAGCGGCTGCAATGATTTCTAGTCAATTACGTGATGTTGATGAATATGTTAATGTAAAAGAAGAAGTTCGGGAAAGAATTCTTGATCTGGCTTCTAAAATAGCTTCTGATTATGATGTACGCGTATACATTAACACAGCTGACATGGTTGAAAAAGGCATTGTATATATTACTGTTACTGGTACATCAGCTGAGCATGGAGATGACGGGGCAACAGGTAGAGGTAATAGGGTTAATGGATTAATAACTCCCATGAGGCCTATGAGTCTTGAAGCAACTGCTGGAAAGAACCCCGTAAACCATGTAGGAAAGATCTATAATGTAGCTGCCTCTCTCATTGCAAGGAAGATATATGAGCAGGTTAAGGGAGTTAGAGAAGTCTATGTTGAGCTATTGAGCCAGATTGGAAGACCTATAGATGATCCACTTGTTGCTAATGTAAAGATTCTTCCAGAGACAAAAGAACTACCACAGCACATTGTATCCGAAATAGAGGTTATTGTAGATGAGGAGTTAAAGAACATTACTAAAATAACAGATATGGTTCTGAAAGAAGATGTCATTCTATATTAGTTGATGATGATCTTTTTAAAGCTCCACTAATATCAATGCCTAATTTCTTTTTACGTTCTCTACGATAATCCTCTATTAACTTTATAATTCTAGTAAACTCGTCTTCTTCAAGTTTTTTCTCTATTTCACGCCACTTCTGAGCAATTGCTTCTTCAATTCTTTTATCTACATATACTCTATCTCCAATGATGTAATATTCATAATTACTTAGACTAATAATGGGTACCTTACCATCAAGGTACCCATCAATGCTTCTTGATACAATAGCAATTCTATTTTCAAACAAGTAATCTATTGTTTCGACATTATATGTAGATAGGTTCTCAACAAATATAGCTTTGACAGACTTCTCAGTAAATAATAAGTTTTTAATAGCCATAGTAGTCAAGCTAGGTACTACTGGAATATATCTCATGTCTTTATCAATTATACTATTTATTATACTTATTAATTCATACTTTTCCTTAGCTAACCTTTCTATTTCATTTCTTAACTTCTTTATTTCCTCCTGTAAATTCTTATTCTCATTAACAATAAGCTCAATAAATCTTTTGGTCTCCTGATCAGGTTTGTGAGAGTGTTTTATTACTCTTAACTCAGTTTCTAATTCTTCCATTCTCGATATAAGATCAGTTATTCTATGCTGCAACTTTAACTTTTCAGCTTCAAGATGTTTAATTCTCTTCCGTAATCTAGCAATGACTTCTTCATCAACTCTTAATTGCTCATATATATCAGTTTTTTCTTGTTTAGTCTCCCTAATGTCTTTAGCTTCATGAAGTTCTTTTTCAATTAATTTATCAACTTCACTTTCTAATGCTTCAGCTAATGTTTTACCCTTTATGATCGCGGCTTTTATTCTCTCAGGATCTACTGGAATATCTATCCTATCTAATTCAGACTCAAGTTGTCTAAACTTGTCCTGATACGATAAATATGCTTTATAGGCAGCAGCTAATGCATCTCTTTCATGCGTATCATCGATCTCTATCCAAGGAAAAATCTTCTTAATAGAGTATATAAGTAAATTCTTCTCATCATTACTTAGATCGTGGGAGGGAGTATATACATTCACGTGAAGTGTTGCAGCTAATTTCTTTACAGCTTCAGGCGGTGATGCTACATCTGTTGCTATGAGCACTGGGTTGCCTATTGAGCGTATCATATTTATTATATCAGATCGATCAATGTTTTTAGAGCTATGGAGAAACAATGGTGTTCCATTCAAATCTATGATAGCTATCCCCGTACACATTCCCGGATCTAATCCAACGATAACAGGTTTCAGTGATTTACCATCTATTCCCGAACTCGCCACAGCTGTTATACGGGATGTATATATAGGCTTTATCTCAACTCTAACAGTCTTTGTATTAACAGGTTTTATAAGCCCATACAATTTTGTCCTTGGAGCATATACAATAAATATACTTCTTTCAAGACCTCCTTCAGATTTTTTAAATACAAGATCATAGTCCAGCCTATTTCTATCCAGAATAGACTTTATTTCCCGAGTCATGCGTAAAATACCGGCTCTAATGCTTCTAATGTATCTATTATAGCTCATTCCTCCTCTACTTAAGCTCCTACCCTTTGAAACTATGATCTTTGTCTTTTCTTCCAGAAACTTTATTCTATATCCATAGCCTTTAGATGCAGCATATGCTGATATATAGGCAGTTTTTAATGGAGACAGTTTTCCATGAATACTTAAACCAAGGTTTCTAGCAACAGCTTTGATATTAACGGCTTGAGGGCCCCATCCAGTTACTTGTATAAGTTCAATATCGGATGGTAAGAGACTCATTAGTTTTAATAGCTTTTTCTCATCAGGAGCAAGTTCAAATATATTATCTATAGCTAATATTGATGGCCTATGCTCCCATACTAGTCTAATGAGTCTAGAAAGAGAAGCATCTTCATATTCATTAACTATTTTTCCATTCTTTAAGAAAACAACAGCATAATGTGGTTGTTTAGTTGATAAACTACTTTTCCCCGGTAGAATATCAACTCCCATTATAAGTTTACCATTAGGCTGTTTCAAGTTCTCCCTTGACATACTTTAAAGCCCTATTAGTATCAAGTATGACTCTATAATTCTTTTTGAAAAACCTAACTATATACTCTATGTCTCTTCTAAGAAGCTTTTCTGCACTAGGATGTAGTTTCTCAACGTACTGCGGCCAATCAATTATATATGGCTTACCTGAAACCCTATCAACTAATACATTGTACTCACTAAGATCCCCATGTATTATTCCTACATCAATAAATGCTTTTCTTAAAGTGTCAAGTATAATTGTAGCTGTTTCATAAGGATCTGGTAAGTCCGGCTTCTTATATAACTCTATACCATTGATATAACCAATAACTACTGAATGCCTATTATACGCTAAAGGTTTCGGAACACTTCCACCAACCAAGTATATTTCATGTAAAGCCTTATATTCTCTTTCAGCTGCTATCTTAGATTGTCTATACCAGTCATATCTTGGATTATCAGCAAATGCTCTAACTCTCCTTGTCGATCTAAAACTTGTTCTACCTATACGTAGAAACTTTATGATAACATTAATATCGCCAGGAGCCAAAGCCTTAAATAATTCGCTTTCCTTACCTACACCAATTCTATCTCCCAAAGCAACAACTATATCACGATCAACAAAGTATTTTAAAGCAAGCATGTCAAGGCCCAAATACGTTAGTCTATAACCCTTATACATCATGTACTGTCTCTTTACAAGTTTTAAACGATGAAGTTTCGAAAGAGATAGCTCAAGTTTAGTTTCAGGAATCCTTGTATATCTCTCAATAACTTCCAAAGGTACATACTCATAGCTAGCCATACCCCTCTCAATAGCATTTAAGACCTTGAAATCTCTATCTATTAATTGTCTATATATGATGCCTATTTTAACCAGATTAAGCACCCATTTCTAAAGTAAATGCATTTATGCTTAAATATTATGCTTATGAAGATCATGGACTAGGGTTTATAAACCCTTTAAAAACTTTTCTATAGGGAATATTTAGAAAGATTAGCGAAATCCTTAAAAAGTCTAACATGATTCGCTAAAAGTACTTATGATAGTATTTATATTTCTAAAAATTCTTAAAATATAATCGGTGCAGTATATGAGTTTGAAAAACATTAGTACTAGTAAGGAGGGAATATATGAAGAAAATGGTGTTTTGATAGTTAAAGGAATCGAATATATAAATAGAATAGCTTCTGCACTAGCCTCAAGAACTAGACTTGAAATATTAAAACTCGTTAAAAGAGAAAAAGAACTTGATATAGGAGAAATAGCAGATTACATTGATCAAAGTAGGGCTAATGCCAGTGCACAGATTAAGAGATTAGAAGATGTAAGGTTAATCAGGACTTCTTATAAACCAGGTCAGAGAGGAGTTAAAAAGATTTGTTGGACAAATATTAGAGAGATTAGAATTATTCTTGAATAAATATTATCCCCTACCCAATAATACTGGATTATTACTTAGGAATCATATAGTTCATGGTTATACCCGGCTAATACAGGTTTATCTGTCTTATAAACCATCTAATGACCATATATATTCTTAGGAGAAAGTAATTAAGTCATTGACATTAAAGGGTGATATCATTAATGAGTATCTTTAGTATCGTACTAATCAGCGTTTACATAGGCTTATCACTATTACCCATTATATACAACCATATAATGACTAGAGGTAGTGTAGTTAAGGAGTATGATATGAAGAATGTTTTTAATAAGCCAAGTAAGAATAATACTCCATCATTTCTTGGCAATAGTAGGAGTTTAATTGTTTTCCTGAATAATTTGAGTGATGATCAAATAAATTATATCCTTAATCAATTAAAGAATTTTGGTACTATAAAAGATCAATTTCATAAGGGGGAACAAGATTAAATTAGTACAATGCCCCCCTTAATTTACCATTATGTGATTCGAGGAGTCCTCTTCTTAATATATCCCTATTCCTTGATAGATTTTTCTTAGGTGAATCATTTGCCTAGCCGTTTAAGAAGAGTTTGGGGACATGGGTTTTTAGCCGCTATTGCCGGGATAGAAATTACAAATATTGTTGTATTTACAAAACTTGGAGCTGTATATGGAGTATTAGGATTCCTTTTGACAATAATTTTTGTACTTCCTATAGCATATTTACAGCAATTAGTCATTATACCTCGCAAGATATATGGTAGAAGTCTTTTGGACGAACTCTATCTAACTTCTCAGAGAAACTATAAGTTATATTTGTATACAATATATCTTTCAAGTATCTTGACGCTTATAATAAATATTATAGGTATATCAATTATTTTCTCAATTATAATAGGTTCTAAATGGATCTATTATGGATTATTGTTTATTGTCTTAATCTGGATACTTGATAACATGTGGAAAAGCAAGAAAATAGATAAATTTTTCCTGATCTTGTCAATGGTTTTAATGATCTACATCGTACTATTTATTTTTGAACTCCCGATTCTTAAGACTATCAGTATAGAAGGACTTGGTGAGAAACTTAGCTATATAGACCTACTAGCCTTATGGGGAGCTGCTGCAGCTCCATATTCATTAATCATACAGGATCTTGGAGATGAAGACTATACTAGTATATATGCTGGGGCATTATCCTCGATATTTATAGGTATATCAATAGCTTTTGTAGCATATGCTTCCATGTATCCTCTTTCAAGATTTAACATAGTGCATACACTTATACCATTTTATAGGTTCAGTGGATACATTGTCCCTATATATGCATTAGGTGTCTTTGGAAGTGTTGTATTAGCTTCAATATCTATAGTACTTACATTAAAGATCATTTTTAGGAGACTTAGAGCTAAGATAATGTCAGATACTGATCTCATAGAACATCTATTACTAGCTCTAATAATATCAACAATACCTCTAATTATATTCTTCAAGGTAAATGATCTAATGCTTTACACGGAGGCTCTAATATACGGATCTATGATGATAGGATTCATTTTCTCAATTACAATATTATCGTTATTCATGTATTACCTATATAGATCCTTGAATGATAGACAGCCCATTCTGATCTTTAATACTATATTTCTAGGAATCCTTACTATGATCTCAATAATTCTATCAGTTAATGCAATTATTGAGGCATTCCATGGATTATAGCTTTTTTAAGAAATCTATGAGTCTATCTAGATGTTTCCTTTTTACATGGGGCATAATAGCCACTCTTAATGCTTCAAGAAAACTAGTTCTATAGATAAATAATCGATTTCTCCAAAACAATGGTAAGATTTCATCAACTTCATACCCATATACTTTAAAGGAGACAATACCTAGTTTAGGCTTAATAATGGGCTCAACTCTATTTAATGAATTAAGTTCCTCATAAAGATAATCAGCTAAAGACACTATCCTTTTAGCAAGTTCTTTAAAACCATTAATACCAAGTAGTTTCCATACAGCCCAGCAAGCTGCAGCACTGGCACCTGGCCTGGTTCCAAGTAAACCCTTCTGAAACTTTGCAGGCATGTAAGGTATATTAAAATATGTTTGTTTTTCTAAATACTTGTTTCTAAATAATATTAGACCTGATGGTATAGGACATAAACCGTTTTTATGGAAATCAATGGATATAGATGAAATGTAATCCTGGAACTCTAGTCTTTCAAGGCCTCGTTCACTCCATATAAATGGGATTAAAAGGCCTCCATAGGCTGCATCAATATGTAAATAGAAATCATATTTACAAGCTAATTCATCAACTTCTTTTATTGGATCAATTGTTCCAAAATCTGTTGTACCAGCCGTTATAACAACTGCTACGGGTTTATGTTTTCTAATATTTTCCTCAAGATCTTGAATAGATACTTTATAATCACTTGTAATACCTATTTTTATGAGCTTTAATCCTAGTATTTCGCAGCCTTTATCAATTGATCTATGAGCAGTAATGGGTGCTAGGACAGTTTTATTCTTTTTATTTCCATAAAGTTTACGAGCAATATATAATGCAACTATATTGGATTCCGTGCCACCACTCGTTATAAAGCCAGCTGGCTCCTCAGATCTATATAGATCGGATAAATCGTTTACTAGATCTTCTTCGAAGAATGCTATTTCCCTAAATATTACTGGATCCGCTAGATTAGTATGAATGAATAAATTGAATGCATATATAGCTATCCAGTGAGGATGCGTTGTCATGGAACCAAGTATTTCTCCTGTTGTATGCTTAGGCGTTTTAGACCAATACTTTATTAAATAATTAATTACTTCGCTGAGATCCAATACTGAAGCACCATCTAATGATATTATATCGCTATAAAAAATCTTATCTAGAGATATAAAATGATCCTTTATTTAATGCTACTTGAGAAATTTTTCCTCAAATTCCCTAAGGTATTTTACACTATTATTGAGATCTATGAATAACTTTCTTGCTTTCTCAATATCCTTAACAGTTATCGTATCCCTGCCTTCAGAACTAGCTATTATACGTGCTGGCTCTAGTAGCTGAACAGCGTATCTAAGGCTTGTCTCGCTACCAATCTTTACAAGCTCTTCTAAAGCCTCATCAGACAATACTATCTCTTCTTCGTCAGCACGTATCTTAATGATCTCCCTAATCTCGTCAGGGCTATAAGGTTTAGTAGGTATGATCAATAGTCTATCAAGTAAGTCGAGGGGCATTCCATGAGGAGACTCTATATCTGTTCCTCTAATCCTTGCAATACCTCTATTAGTTGCTAGGATTATTATTGGAGCTAGATCGCTCTCCATGGCACGGGCTAAGAAACTAAAAGCCTCAATATCAAGCATATGAGCATCATCAATAAATAACACTCCCGGTATAATCTCAGCACGCTTCTCATCAATCCACTTCTTAACCTGATTATCAACATCCTTCCTTACCTCAGGAGGAATCTCCTTCTCGGCAGCAAATCCTAGAAGTACAGATATAGCTGTTCTCTGAGCAGCATAGTACATGTCAAGATCATGTAGTGTAAGTACATGAACTATCTCCTTCTCCTTCTTAACAGGTCCACGGGGCATATCTACGTAACGAGTAGCCTCTATATCATAGTATCTTGCCTTTTCAATACCCTTAACCCTGCCTACGCGATGGACTCTACCTGTCTCTGCATCAATCCATACATAGTCGCCTCGTTTAATGCCCATCTGCATAAGCTGGATCGTAATCTCTTCACCAACATTGAGAGTTAATTCATCATCTTTTGTAACAAGAGTAATCCTTGCCTCTCTAGGCACCAATACATATGGATTAAACGGATGCTTAATCCTTCTAATCTTAAGCTCGCGGACAACACCTTCATATACAAGTCTTTTCTCTCTAATCCTAACACCAATAGATTTACGTAGTGCCTGCATAAGAACTTCTGTTTTAGAGATCTCACTACTGTATACTTCAGATGCACTAAGTGCTACAAAGGGAGTGTCTTCACCTAATTCACGAGCAATAGCAACAGCTAAAGCAGTCTTACCAGTACCAGGTGGACCTACAAATAATATTCCTCTACCAGCAATCCTTCCCTCACGAATCATCTGTACAACTATTCCAGCAGCCTCTCTAGCCTCAATCTGCCCAACTAGGCCATCGGCTACCGGCCTAGCTCTACCTTTCTCATCAAGTCCTAATCCACGTATATGGCTGTGTGCACCGATCCTCCTAAATACTGATGCACCAGAGACTTCACGTATCTCAGCCATAGTTTCACCTCTATTAAGGAAATATTGAACTAACCTTATATTATTTATAATTATAGAAGAGAATGGCTAGACATGATCAGTCGCCGCTGAAGTCATCATGGACCCCAGCCCCTAAGGTCTCGGAAACTATTCTCTATCATCACATCTATGTAATGTATATTCTAGAAAATCCTTAAAATAATGTTTAGAATCTTATGCTATATGAGGGAATATATTTGGTAAACATAGGTAATCTGCTGCAGAGAAACATACTAAATGCTTTAAAGAAGCTTATTCAAGAGCTATTATCATATTCAAATAAAGAAAAAGATCAGTTTGTAAGACAAGTTATTGATAGACTTGAAAAGAATTATTCAATGCTTGATAAGGTTAAGCCACCGATCATCCCTACAAGGAGATTCATCTATGCTGTTGAAAACTTGTTAGGTGAATTACTTAAACTAAATAGCGTTGCAAGAGAATACATGGATAAACGTATCTCTCTGGAAGAATTTAGAAGAATAGTTAGTGAATATGAGGAAGCCCTTAGACTATATGCTAATATTGCTTCTAGTGAAAGAATAAAAATGTCTATTTATATGGTTCTTCCGCAAACAACATTGTTTGCTACAATTGTTTACCAAGTCTTTATCTTAGGCCTGCCACTATCATCATATATATTATCATTAACTTTCACATTATTAGCCGTGAGTTTATTTGTTCTATTAATAAATCCTGTTCTCTCCTACGTTATAAATTCCGCGAACGTCTTCCTGGTTCTTAATACTATACTTAGTGGTATGAGTATTAGTAAGGCTTTGTCTCATATAATGCTTATCATATTGTATATGTTAACACTTATTACAAGTATTACATATATCCATGTACTATACATATCGTCATCTAAGAAAAGTATTTCAATGGTGGAAAGAACCTTGCTCACCCTATTGGGGAATGTAGGTTTAAAAACTCATGAGTCTAAAGCAAGTGGGAAAGAGAGGAAAGAAAGAGCAGAATATGATAAGCTGTACAACGAACTCAGGAATATTTATAAGGAAATGTATGGCGAATTTGGTGAAGAGTATTTCAAGTTTAGATACATGGTTTTATTAATTAATGGAATGCCTCCTAATGAGATTCTGAAAAAGTTTTTATCAGAAATAAGAAACATTAGGGATAAGAAGGGATAGTTAATTAGAGGGTGTTGTTATGTCTCAGAAATCAAGTTCCAGTAAAACAAAAGAATTGAAGATCATAACTAGACATGTTATAACAATAAATGATATAAAAAATGATCCAAGGAAGATAAAGCTGTTATATATAATAGATACTATTGGCGGTATTTCTGAAAAAGCATTACAACACTTAATATACTATATGAAGAATCAAGAATACGATCTAGGATATGATTTCATAGTACTTGGAACTGCTCCGTCAAGTAAAATGCTACATAACGATATAGTTGCATTATTATATGTAGGACTTATAGAAACTAATCCGAGAAGGAAACTAGTGACAACAAGTCTTGGTAAAGAATTCCTAGAGAAAGTTAAAGAGACTATCGCTGATGATGAGAAGGAGACTATAAAGAAGTTAATAGATGATCTCCGGATAAAGATAGCGCCAATAGATATGGAAGTTGAATTATCCTATAGGTCCGCACGTAGAAGAAGAAGGAGAAGATTTTTCTGAGAATCTTCTATAGGTTTGACTAGAATAGCAATCATATTATCTAATTTATATTGACGTATGAATAGGTACTCTTCTAGCCTCAGGCTTTCCAGATACTAGTATTGGATTTAATTTACCTTCACGTGCAAGTTTTTCGACATAGTCCCTGAAGCCACCTGTATGTCTAATGTCTAGTTCAAGTAATTCAAATAATAGTTTCTTAGTAGTTTCCCATACATCTTCAAGCATTTCCTTAGGCATATGGCTTATGATAAATGGTTCTTGCAACCATTGATCAAATGCTGATAATGTCTTGATCATGTGTTGGAAGGCAGCTCTAGACAGTACTATAAGATCTAGTCTATCAGCCTCCTTAACCTTTTCATCAGCTTTCTTGAAACTCTCAAGTATTTCTCTCTGTTTCTTTACCCAAGCATCTAAATTATGGAGGAATGTTTCTGACACTTCTTATAGCACCTCACTAATACAGTCTAGTACATAGTCTAGTTTTACTCTCTAATAAATGAGGTGTATGATTAATCCTTGTTGGATAAACTAAATGGCTTTCCATTCTTAAGTATATTTTCAGGAATCTTGTCATAGTATTTCTTGAGAAACTCTAGATCACTTTCTTTACGTCTCCTGCTATCAGGTAACATAACAACAATACCATTCTTTATAGGATACCAGTGAAGACATTTAGAACAATATAATAATCCCTCAGTAATCTCATGTTTAAGACATTCTTCACATGGATACTCCTTTCCTTCCCTAATATCTTCCTTAAGATAGCCACAGTAGTTTTTACAATAAGGCTTAGGTATATTAGTAGTATCTACATCTTCAACTTCTTTATTGAATACAATAAGGTTTAATGGATAATTTTTACAACTTAGACATGCAAGTAGATCTAATGCCCAATACCTCATTTTCCAAGAACCTCTTCAGCTAGTCCTTTAATATCTTTTAGTAATTCCTCAGCTTTATCCCTTGTCTTTGCCTCAATCATTATTCTTAGCAAAGGTTCTGTACCACTAGGTCTCACTAGAAACCAGAAATCATTAGTTATAACTTTTACACCATCAATTGTTATTTGTCTATAATTCTTATAAGCCTCCTTTACTCTATCAACAACCTTCCAAGCAATATCCCTAGACATGTGCATCTTTGTCTTAATCGTATAATATTGTGGAAGCTCATCATATAGCTCTGATAATTTCTTCTTTTCTTCAGCTAGTAATTGTAGTAGTAAAGCAAGTGTCATAGCACCGTCTCTTACGGGATGATGTAATGGATACATGAATCCTCCATTCTCCTCAAAACCACATATCCCTCCATGTTTTACAAGTTCTCTAGCTATACCTATACTACCTACTTTAAGCCAAACAACTTCTACGCCTATCGGCTTTAATACATCCTCGATCAATGTACTTGAGGATACAGCAGTAAATACTCTCCTTGGGAGATCCTTATGCTTTAATGCAAGGTACTTAGCAAGTATAGCTGCTGTACGATCACCCCATTGCACACGGCCCTTATCATCAACAATTATAGCTCTATCAGCATCACCATCATGAGCAATTGCAAAATCTACAGACAAAGCCTTAACAGTCTTAACAGTATCCCTTAAGGTCTCAACTGTTGGTTCGGGAGGTCTACCGGAGAACGTTGGATCGAGGTCTCCATTTATTGTATAAACCTTTACACCTAATTCACGGGCTACCCATGGACTAGTTATTGAGCCAACACTATTAGCTGGATCTATAAGTACTCTAAAACCTCTACTCTTAATTAACTCTTTATCAACGTGGCTTAATACGGCCTTTACATACTTCTCATTAACATATGGATACTTCTCTAAAGAATATACAAGGCTTCTCCAAGAAACTCTCTTAAACTTCATTGTAAAGTAGAGTTCTTCAACAACCTCTTCCTTATCTCTTGGAAGCTCTATACCATCTGCATCAATAACCTTAATACCATTGTACTCCGGAGGATTATGGCTAGCAGTTATCATAACGCCTCCATCAAATCCATCAGCCTTAACAACATATTGTAGAGCCGGAGTAGGCGTTAAACCAGCATCATAAACCTTAACACCACAAGCCATGAGACCCGCTACAACAGCTGATTTAAGCATTTCACCTCCAGCACGTACATCACGGCCAACAAGTATCCTAGATCCCTTACCAAAGAAGGTACCAATAGCCATTCCAAGCCTTAATGCTAGTTCAGGAGAAAGTTCTTCATTAACTATGCCTCGTACACCATCTGTCCCAAATAACCTACCCATTAAAACCACTCTCCTAAAACTCTTCTTCACCAATACCTAGTTCTTCTTCCAAAACCTCTTCATATTCTTCAGTTACTTCCTCAACAATATCTCTTACATCATTTTCGCCTTCGCGAAGATTTAATTCAACCCTATACCCCTTATTCTCTAAAGCTCTTCCAATCTCAATAGCAACGTCTCTAAGTTCAGACAATACATCATCAACCAGGGACTCTATATCCTCCCCAGACTCTACAAGTTCATCGAGTACATCTCTAAGATCCTCTTCAGCCCCTAACTCTATAGAAGCCTTCCTCCTACCAACATAAACCTTTAAAATAATAGGAATACTGCTATGTAATCCAATGACCATATTCTTATTTAAAGTAACCTCAAGATCATGATCCTCCATAATCTCCCTAATCTTACCAAGAACACTCATCATCTCTTCACCGATAGACAATTTAGAATCTAAGGCATAAAAATTTATCATTAAAATAATGTAATGAAAAAGCTAAAGAATAAGAAAAATCTAGAAAAGAGAAAGCAGAACCAAAAAGTTTCAGTAAATTCTAAATGAATTAGCAAATAAATTATTCGTATAATGAAAATTAAAACAATTAATTTATTAAGTTCTTTAAAAAAGAAAATGTGAGAATATATTAGGTTATATCATGGTAACTATGAAAATATTGACCAACTATTTACAAATGTCCGCTGTTGCTCAATATGGAGCCGAGATGACTCTCGGTAAAATCATCTTCTGGAGGGATCGTGTATGATAAAATCATTTGAGTATGTTGTGATAAGTATATTGCTATTATTTATCATGTAAAATAGTATTTGTTCATCATATGAGTATACCACTATCAATAATTTAAGTTATGTTAGAATGAAATATGATTATTATATTCATTATAAGGGAGATAATTATGTAATAACTAACGTATCTAAATATGTTGATTTCACATCGTATTTCTATTAACTACAAAAATTTATGCCAAGAAATGGTACAAGGTTGAGTGATGATGTTAGAAACGCCGTTGTATCTAATATTACAAGCATATTTAGTAAGTATGATCGCCTCGATAGCTTGATCGATATAGATTTTTGGCTGAATATAGTCTATGTATATGTTGCAGCACCATTTAATTTATCAGATAAGATCATTGATGATATTGCTAGTGATCTTAGAGAGATTGAAAAAGATTATGATATTCAATTAGTAATAGTAGAGTATCCTCATTCTGGCCAAGTAGATCGTAATACATTTGGGCAAGCGTTTCATGAAATAGCTTATTATATCACTGCAATAGTTTATGATGAAGAGCTAAGAAGAAGTAATAACTTGCTGGATATTGATGTTGATTCATTGCCTAAGATACTTAGGGAAATAGCTGGTACAGTTACTGAAGAGACATTAACTAGGGGAGGCATAATTCCCTATGCTGTAGAGAAGTATTATCCAATAATTAATATTGTAATTACCTATAATAAGTCCCCTAGTTATAACGATCTATATGAACTCGTTAGATATTTTAGGGATCATATTATATCTAATGAGGATGTTGCACTAATGTTTACTGTTGCAGACATTAGATTCTACTGGGATCCACTTATATTGCGAGCTGACAATGAAACTGATACAGATTTAGAAAAATATATTAAGACAACAGTAGATAATGCTACTAGTGATCATCTAGATACCGGTGTTTTCCCTGAGACATAGAGCCTACTACGACATATGAGACTAGAAAGGATAAAGGAGGATATGATATATTAATTTCTATATCTTCATTGGCTATAGTTATTGCTTTATCTGTGATACTTGTCTTTATGTTATTTAGGAGATATAGACATGGATAAAATCAAATAATTTTTTTAACTATTACTATCTTTTTCTTTTAGTTGATTAATATTATTTTATGGTGATGGAATGTATCATGGATTTCTGAGGATACTAGTTGTTCCAGGATCTGAGTGCGTTGATGAATTATCTAGGTTCCTAGATAGGATATTATCTAGGTTTCCTGGAGTCAAGTTCTTTATTATTGGAGAGAAATGGATTGTTGAATGTATAGGCAAAGCTCTTGGTAGAAGGATCTTGGCTAAAGGTAATGTTGTTCTGTATAAAGTTGATCATAGAATTGAGAAGAAGTTTAGTGAGGCTTTAAGGCTTTTCGTCAATGTTAATCCGTCAGTGATTATTTTCTTTCTTAGGAAAGCTTCTGAGGAAGGTTTTGATCCAAGACTTTTCTATCCTCTTGCTTTGAATAAGGGAGTTCCTGTATACTCGTATGTTAGAGATAAAAGTAGTTATATTGGTGTTGGGGAGATAGTATATAGTGTAGATGTTTTGATTTCACTTATTGAGAGGTTTTACACAAATTGGCGCCGTATATAGGACTACCTCTTTGGTATAATACTTTAAAGAAAGATTATAGTATAATTGAGATAAAGTCTGTAATCCAGGAATTAAAGTCTAGTGGAATAGATCTTTATGAGATAAGTATTGATTATCCATGGTCTTATAGAGATCTTGAATTACTATATTCTCTTCTAGACATACTTATTGAAAATAATATTCACATAGGAATACATGCTCCATGGAGAGATCTTTTTTATGCCTCTCCCTATGAGGATCTTAGGAAAGTAGCTGTAAATACCTTAAAGACTATATTAAGCCCTATTATAGACAAATACCCTATAGAGTACATAGTCGTTCATGTAACTTCTATGCAGAAAGCAGGTTTTGGAAATACATATCATGATATGGTTAAGGCAGCTCGGAAATCTATTGATGAAATCTCTCAATGGCTTAAGAGCTACAATATATATTTATGTATAGAGAATGTACCTAAGGGATTTAGTTCAAAGCCAGAGGATCTTGTAGCAATTACTGGCAATAGTGTCTATGTAGCTCTCGATATAGCTCATTTATATGCTACATATCTTAGACACTTTACGAGTGCCTATGCTGATTTTAATGAGTTTTTAAAAGACTGTATTGTAATGATAGGTTCTGATAAAATACTTGCTATACATTTTCATGATGTTGTATTTATAGGAAATAGGATTTTTCACCATGTAATTGAGCATATATTACCTGGTATGGGTATCCTTGAATATAAGAATGTATTGAAGAGACTTTCTAGAACTAAGGCTAAGTATTTATTAATAGAGGCTTTCATTGATTCAAAAGGTAGGCATCTGAAGCTGCATCAAGTAGCTGATGGTATAAGGGAGTTTTTAACATGGCTAAAGATATATCTTTAATGATTGGTGTTGATGAAGCTGGCAGAGGGCCAATACTGGGAGACATGGTTATCGCTGTTGCTGTCTTTAGAGAAGATGTACTAGAGACCATTAATGGTTTAGGAGTAAGAGATAGTAAATTATTAACTCCAAATATAAGAGAGAAGCTTGTACCACATATCATAAAGTATTCATTAGCAATTATCGTATCACGTATCTCCCCTATAGAGATTGATCACTATAATTTAAATGAATTAACTATTAGTAGAATAGACTATATTCTTGGATCATTATCAAAGATCATCGATCCATTCCAAGTTAGACGGATAACGATTGACATGATCACGGGATATAGAAAATACAGCCCTAACTATAAACGATATTTCCCAGATGCTGATGTAATATTTGAGGTTGATGCAGATGCAAAATATGCTGAAGTATCTGCTGCAAGCATCATAGCTAAGTATTATAGGGATCAATTAATTAATGAATTAAAGAGATATTATGGAGAAATAGGCAGTGGATATCCAACAGACCAAAGAACAATTAATTGGATCAAAAGTCTTTATAAAAAAGGTTATCCTCCACCACCATTTATTAGAAGAACTTGGGGAGTACTTGAGAAAATAGCGCCAAAATGGTACATGGGTAAAAAGAAAAAGATGTGGAGAAGGAAAAAGCAAAAGACTTTAACTGATTTTATGGACTAATGTATTCTTTTCCTTAAGCTTAATTAACATACAAACAATATATTCTAGCTTTAGAGGAGGATAATGGAGAATGCCTGCTAATCTCCCTGCTGAAGCAAGAGCTAAGTGGATGAAAGTTATGGAAGCTAGGACTCCTGAGGAGAAGATAAAGGCACTTGAAGAGTTCTTATCAGCTGTACCAAAGCATAAAGGTACAGCAAATCTTAGGCTATGGGCTACTCGTAGACTTGCAGAATTACGTGAAGAAATAGAGATTCGTAGGAGAAAAAGAGCTGGGCGAGGGCCTAGATTCTTTATTGAGAAGGAAGGAGCTGCACAAGTTATAGTTGTTGGACCTCCTAATACTGGTAAGAGTAGCATTGTATCAATACTAACTGGTGCTAAAACAAAAATCGCTGATTACCCCTACTCTACAATAGAGCCTGTACCAGGCATGTACAAGTTTAAAGATGTATTATTCCAGCTTATAGATACGCCTCCTTTATCTCCTAGTTCTAGGAGTGGTTTGAATTCAAGGGTTATTGGGCTTATACGTAATGCTGATGCAATAATGATTATTATGGATATAAATGGTGATCCTATAGATGATTTTGAAAAGATATATGACGAACTAAGTAGCCATGGAATACTCCTGCATAAGCCACGTGGTAGAGTTGTAATTGAAAGACAGAGAAGCGGTAAACTAGGTATTAGGGTAGCTCTTATGGGTAGGCTCCTGGACTGTACACCGGATGATATTAGGAAGTTATTAGAAAGTTATAGAATAAATAATGCATTAGTAAAGATTTATGGCGATGTAACACTTGATGATGTTGAACAAGCTGTTTTTGAAAGCCGTCTTTATAAACCCTCTATTATAGTAATTAATAAAGCAGATCTTGATCTTAAGAAAGCTATTACCAAGGGTAGGTTATTGAAGAAAATGAATCCAGATATACCAGTTATTGTTGCTTCAGCCAAGTGGCGTAAAGGATTTGAGAAATTAGGTGAAATACTCTTCAATGAACTAGAGCTTATAAGAATCTATACTAAACAGCCAAATGGACAAGTATCAGATAAACCATTGATACTTAAGAAGGGTTCAACAGTATTAGATGTTGCAAAGAGTATACATAAAAAATTTGTAGAAAACTTTCTATATGCCAAGATCTGGGGTCCTTCGGCAAAGTATCCAGGTGAGAGAGTAGGGCTTGACCATGTATTACATGATGGAGATCTTGTTGAAATACATATTCGTGGCTAAATCCTTCTCCGGGGCACAACTATCTTAACGATCTTCTTCAAATCATCCTTCTCAATATAAGCACCAGCTAAATCAATATCCTCGGGAAGCTCTACTTCAGTATAGTATCTATTGAATACAGCTTCCCTCGTAACAGTCCATCTAGAGAATCTTATTTCTTCTCTCAATCTACATTCAATAATAACACGTCTACCCCTAAGATCTATTGATAATGCCTTGAGATCAGCATATGGTAAATCAATTAATAATACGTACTTATCTGGAAATCTCTCCATGGATATAAGTGGCTCTAGTCTACCATCAGTTGTCCACATAGGCTTATCTTCTTCAAATTTCTCTTCAATTTCCCTCATAAGCCTTCTTATTTCGCGTCTAACTCTTTCAAACATTTCATCGAAACTACTCACATTCGATCACCTCCTCACGTATACATAAGAGGCATTTGCATCTCATACTTCTTCTTCATCTCAGATAACGCCTTTCTAGTCTGCTTCATAAGTTCTCTAGTCTGTATTTTCACTAGTTCTGCCTCCTCAAGCAATTTACTTACATCAACGGATATACCAGTTATTTTAGACAGTATCTGTAATGCCTCAGCAGCAGCTTCAGGATCAGGGAAGTCATAGAATGATTCAATGAGTATCATTAAATTGTTTATGTTTTTCCTTTTAGATTCCTTTAGTATAACCGCATATGGACCTACTATGAATCCCTCATCAAAACTCTTAATATCGAGATCTTTTATGATCTCTGCTGCTTTATCTGTTGATGCAAGCCAATATGCTGTAAGCTTCTTAATCTCAAGCCTATTTGGCACAGCAATACCGGATAGGGAAATTATATAGTCTATACCCTTTCTCGACGCGTACTCAACTATACTTTTTGAAATAGGATAAACAGCTGATATAGGTAAAGGCGCTTCGGATACAAGTGCTAATATATTATTGTCATTATTAATGTACAATTGTAATGGACTTCTAGGAATACTCCTGTGAACTACTGTTATAGGCTGCAAATACTTAGGAGAATCTATTTCTCCATATAATTCCATGGAAGTTGTCGTAGCAAGATACTTTGTAGCTAATGCACCTACTAAGCCAGCGTCCGGCAATCCTAGAACCAAGTAAGATGGATGTCCTAATTTCACATCTTCATACTCGTAATAATCTACATTGCCAAAAGATACTTTATTCACAAGCTTTTTCAAAGACATCTAATCACCAAATATGTTCTGTTGTAATAACTCCACTATTAGTTTAACTTAAAGAACTTTATAAGATCACTTTCATAGAATATTGAAACTAATGTTTTAATTTTGTCTAGTAATATAAATATCTTAATAGAAAGATATGAATACATTACTTGAGGTGCACATAATTTGAAAATGATATATTTATCATTATTAGTTGTTGGCATACTACTCGTTATCCTAGGAGTAGCGGTCATTGCACTCTACCCTATAAGAGTGGAAATACGCCATAGATCAGTATTTATACCTATTTATAATTTTAAGTATAAACCTCCTGGTAACTATACAGATTACATAGATATCGATCTATTACATAAAAGAGTTGAATCATTCACTATTTATAATAGACCATTAATAATTGACCTAGATATTTCTAAAAATTCTTCTATTGATAACGATAGTATTAAATGCAAACTTATTAATAAAAGCCTCACAATTGCTTTGCATGGCAATACTCCTAATAAGAATGGAACTATATTTGTAACAATAAGTAAAATTGAGGGTGAAGACTCAACGTTATTAGCAAATAGAAGTATAAAAGTTTATGCTCTAAGTGGGAAAAACTATGAAACTGCTACTCCATTAATTAATGTAAAGGGGTATGAAAGGCTGGTAAATAATTATTTATTAATTGAGTACTACGACGCTATTCCCCTGAATAATGTATCAGGATTAGTAAGAATAAGCGTTAACTCTGATCTTGAACTACATTTAAGTTCTTTATCTATAGGTGTAAGAGGTATTTGTGAAGTTAATTACTCGGTTGATTATCCTTATCTGGATATAGAAACAGATCATAAAATAATATTGGTACCATTTGATGTAGAGATAGATGATACATTATTTAGACTAGGCCTTACAATATCGATAATAGGAGTATTAGCTATACTATTAGCTCTAATATTGTTGATCAAGGATAGAGTAACGGCTTTTTCTTCAGCAAGAAATTAGGTCAGTGAATAAGAGATGAGGGGAGGGTTGCTCCGCTACCCCAGGGCTCATTTCATTAGCTACATCTTCATGGCATGACTCTCGTCACAGCCCCTCCCCTCAATATAATCATCAAGGTCTCCGGGCTTATATAGATGCGTACCTCTCACTCCATTCCATATATGTACTTATGTGTTTTGGATTAATACTTGGCCTTACACGTTTAATTGTCCTTACGAAATCCTCCATCCTTATTTCTCTAGGCTCTCCCTTACCGCCAGTTGATTCAAAGTGTTCATCCACTACTTCCAATAATGTCTCCATAACAATATTCTCTATATCATGGCTTGAATAACCTTCTGTAAGCCTCGCTAATTTATCAATATCCACATCACTACCAATCTTTATAGGGCCTTTCATAGCTTTATTAATATAGTACTTAAATAATTCTCTACGAGTCTCTAGATCAGGTGGTGGTACATAGATTCTCTTCTGGAATCTGCGGACAAAGCCTATGTCGAGAAGCCATGGCTTATTAGTTGTACCTATAACGAACAATAATAGCTTGTTATCCTTATCCTGTAGTCCATCCATTTCCATAAGAAACTGATTCTTTACTCTTGCCTCACCACCTATTTCTTCATTATATACTCTTAATAATCCATCAACTTCATCAATGAACACTATGACTGGATCGCCTTTTGAAGCTATTTCTCTAGCCTTCTTAAATAGTTTAGCAACATTCTTTTCAGCTTCACCAAGCCATTTAGACATAATATTTGCTGCACTAACCTTGAATAGATAAGCATTAACTTCATTAGCTAATGCAGCAACAATATATGTCTTACCACATCCGGGGGGACCGAATAACAATATGCCACGGGGCCAGCCGAGAGGGAATAATTCGGGCCTTCTAACAGGATATACAACCGATCTCTTTAATGCTTTCTTAACCTCATATAATCCAACTACATCATTAAATGTGATCTTTGGCCGGCCCGGGGAATCAGGAGGATATGTTTCGAATTCAATTTCCTCACTACCCTGTTCCCCACTAGATCCTCTCCTCGGCGAACCTATGACCTCTCCTTGCGCTAGTTTTTCAAGTACTTTTACTCTATCAGTATATTTCTTCAATAATTCTACATAAAAGCTTGTAAATGCTGAGTCAGGCCTTAGCTTTACTAAATGACGGAATAACTCAATTGCCTTCCTATAATTCTTTAAAGCCTCATCATATCTACCATTCTTATCTGCTAATACGGCCTTTCGAGCATAATATCTTGCCCTCTCCTCTAATGGGTCATGCATTACTAAGCACCCTTAGAAGATTAATGAGATAATTATATCGAAAAGATCTCTATGTTTTTATAACAATCTTCCCCTCATCACTTAACTCATGTAATGCCTCTAGTACAGCCTCCTTAGGAACACCATATTTTCTAGCAAATGACTCAAGCTGTATAAACCCGTTTGTAAGCCTGATCTCCTCTAACAACCACTTCTTTATTACAGTTAGTGATACACGGCTAGCTCTTAGTGCTTGCCTAGCAGTAGCTGGTCTTGCAGGAACGGTGTTTGGAGGTAATAGTTCATTAAGATCTATCTTCTGCACAGTAGATTCCTTCTTAGGCTCTACCTTACCATATAGATTTGGTAGACTTGTCGAAGACATTATATTGATTACGCTCTTCTCAAGCTCAGTCATCTTGTCGAGTAGATCAGGTGTTATCCTTGCAAGTAATGGCTTTAATGTACTTAGCTCTGAAATGATGTCTGGAAACATATCAAGTGTATTGCCCATATCTAACATTGTCTCAAGCCTAAGCTTAATCTGCATGAGTGATTTCTTAGCCTGTATGACTAGGGCAATGAATTTACTTATTTCACTCATCTCATTAATGAATATGTTATGGTTATCCCTGTCACCCTTTAATGCTGCTTCCCTAGCCTTTCGTTCAAGATCATCATATCTATCCTCCATCCTCTTCCTAGTGACTTCTAAATCACCAATCATCCTGTTAAGTAATTGTACAGTCTTCATTATAGCAGGTGATCTAACGTCTCTCTTAAACCCAAATAATCTTAACACCCAGCTAAACGGTCCCCCACGGGGCTGATAGGTTGAGACACTCATTCACTTCACCTCATCATACATAGAGGTTGTGGTTAAAACATCTAGTTTAAATATGTGTGAGTTAGTAATACCCAATTAAAAACACTAGATCCCTTAACTACCTTCAATAACAACTACTGGTAATGGCTGATTCTGGGATGGTATTATAGGCTCTGGTTCTTTAGGTTTTACAATGGGTTGTGTCTCAAGCTTCTCAAGTCTCTCAATATATCTCTTAATATCCTGTTTCTCATCGGCTGCATACTCTAGATGCTTTCTAAGCTGATCGGCTGCAGCCTTATAAGTCTTATCACTTACTTCGCCAGCTATATAGCTCATCTTTACTGATGTAAATGCCTTCTCAAGTTCTATAATTACATCTTCAAGCTCGTGAGTCTTAGCCTTAAGTAACTCCTTAACCTTACGAGACTCCTCCTTAACCTTCATTAATGCATCCTCTAGCTTCTTCTTAAAGGTCTCATAAGCATGCCTCGGAATCTCCTTCCTAGAATATAGATCCTCTATAGCATGAAGCCTCTTCTTAAGTCTCTCAAGTCTTTGAGCAACCTTTTCAGCCTGATACTGCCACTCAGGTATTAGTATAAGTCCTTCACCAGTAAACTTGAATCTATCTACTGGTAATTGTTTAAACGTTATTTCTCCTAAGCATATCTCTAGATCCGTTACATACCCATCGCTATCACTATAGAAGCTTACTAGATGACCAATTACTCTACCATACGGATCTTTTATAGGTTGTCCAAGATATTTTTCAACCTTTTCAACCTGAACCTCCATACCCGGAGACCCCTCACATATATGTTCTAAAACTACCATTGGAAAACGATAACTTTTTAAACCCGAGAACTCATTGAAGACGGGTCTTAAGAATAGATCTTATATAAGGTTATTGTATTTGATCAGCAGCCTGGTGCATGGCATCACCCCCTCATATTGAGGGGGCTTCCACGCTTTCAACCATCATCATACACATATAGTATTGAGTCTAGCTCTTTTTTACCCTTTCCCATGAATATCTATGGTTTAGGATAGTATATAGTATGGAGGGGGTATTGTATGGGTTTAGAATCATTAATAAATGCTGTACAGACAATAGGTAGTATACTCAGTGGTGCCCAGGGAATAGGTACAGCTCTTGTACTAGCAGGTATAATGATATTACTATTCATGGGAATAGGGTTTGCACTATGGTTTCTAATAACGCTAATAAAGCAGCTTCCAAAAATGACATTTAATCAATTCATTAAGTTCATGGTATTCTTTGCTGTGATTCTAATAATAACAGGGATAATATTGCCATAAACATTTTTATTAAAAATAATATTATAGTAATGTTGATGATAAAATAATTACGTGGGTTTCCTCGGGAACACCCTATAGCCTGGATAATATGGTTTTTCCAATTCGGCTTCTATAGCTAATAATCTATTATACTTAGCTGTTCTTTCACCACGGGCTGGTGCACCAGTCTTGATTAGCCCTGTCTCAAAGGCAACGACAAGATCTGCTATAGTTGTATCTTCTGTTTCGCCACTACGATGGCTTATTATGGCTCTATAACCACTTCTGTGAGCCATTTCTATAACATCCATTGTCTCCGATAATGTACCGATCTGATTCACTTTTACGAGGACAGCATTTGCTGCACCGATTTCAATACCTTTAGCCAGCCTTGCAGGATTAGTTGTAAATAAATCATCTCCTACAATCAATACCTTTCTACCCAAAGCCTTAGTTGCTTCCACAAATGCTTCATAATCATCCTCATAAAACGGATCTTCGATACTGACTATAGGATATTCATCAATGAGTCCAATATAAAGTTCTAAAAGTTTATCAGCTGTATAGCCTGTTCCTTCAATAATATATACCTTCTTTTCCTGATCATAGAATTGGCTTGAAGCAACATCAAGTGCTAAAGCGATATCCTGACCAGGAGTATAGCCTGCTTTCTTAATAGACTCCATTAATGCATCTAATGCTTCTCTAATCTTCTCCATTGGAGGAGCATATCCTCCTTCATCACCAATATTTATTGCAGATGCACCATATTTTTCCTTTAGATAATTCTTAAGTTCATGATAAACTTCTACAGCTGCTCTTAATGCATTGCTGAAACTATCAAATCCTGTAGGGACGATCATGAACTCTTGGAAATCAAGTTTATTACCTGCATGAGCGCCTCCATTAATGATATTAAGTAGAGGTACTGGCAATGTATGTGCTTTGAATCCTCCGAGATACTTATATAATGGTAGATCATATGTTGATGCAGCAGCTTTGGCAACGGCTAGACTTGTAGCAACTATAGCGTTTCCTCCAAGCCTACTTTTGTTAGATGTACCATCTAAAGCTATCATTTTTTGATCAATTGCTCTCTGTAACCTTGAATCCATGCCTTTAAGAGCTGGCGCTATTACATTATTTACGTTCTCAATAGCCTTCCATACAGATTTTCCATGGAATTCTTTTCCTCCGTCTCTGAGCTCCCATGCCTCATGTTTACCTGTTGACGCACCTGATGGAGCTGCTGCTACACCAACTCCTGCTCCTTCAGTGATTACAGTTACTTCTATAGTAGGATTTCCACGGGAATCAAGTATTTGCCGAGCACGAATGTTCTTTATATGGAATACTTCATCTATTGTACTTGTGAGTGTATACATTCTATATCACCAGTCTGGTGTATGGTAATGGTAAATCCGGGTATAAATAGTAATAGTATCGATCTAATCATTATAGCTATATTGCTATTAGTATTTGCCTTAATCTATCCACTCTACTTATCGAAGATTCATAGTAAAATAAAGAGCTTGAATTTCTATTCACTATTTATATTATCATTGCTTATAGCCAATGGTATTTTATTGGCATTTAAATTAACATTAATGACCAATCTATGCTTAATCGGTACTTTAATCTTTATACTGGGATACTTATTTCTAATAATAACTAGAAGAAATAACCTACGTAGCCATATTCTCTTAATAGAATTGTATATACTATTTTTAGTAGCAAACATAATAGTTTATTATCTACTCTAAGATACTACTATCTATTGTAAAGATAATGAATAGAGATGAGACATTATGCCTAGGAAAGCTCGGGTAAATAAATGTCCTAAATGCGGTACTGAAGTAAAAGAACCTATTAAAACATGGCAATTAGTAGCTCCAATACCTGATAAGAAAGGCAGGATAACAGTAACTGTTATGGGTGTCTTTCAATGTCCTGAATGTGGATATAAGTGGAGAGGTGTTGTTAGTAAAGTAAAGGTTGGAGGTACGGGTATTGAGATCGGAGGTAAGGAGATTAAGGAAGAAGAGAAGAGGCCTCCTAGGATAATTGAAATAAATATTGATAATCTTGAAGAGGAATTTGAAGACTAGCTATTTTATTTAGGTGCTATAGTCTATGAAAGTATCTCTACACAAAAAGTACATTGAGTATGCTATAATTATTGTATTAATTCTATTTGCAATCTTCTCGAGAAATATCTTAGCATATCTTACAGGAAGCAATGTACCCTTAGCCGTAGTCGAAGGATATAGTATGTGGCCTACCCTTAGACAAGGAGATCTCATCATAGCATACAAGCCTTCTCCCGAAGACATACATGTAGGTGACATCATCATATATAAAGATTATAGAGGAACACTGATCATACATAGAGTTATTGAAGTTTTAAAGAGAGGTAATAAGTATTATTATGTTACAAAAGGAGATAATAATCCATATAGAGATCCTATGGATGTACCCTATGAACGAGTTGAGGGAAAAGTCATAACCATAAATAATAATATAGTTATCAAAATACCTTATCTAGGATACCTATCACTTTGGTCTCACGGTATGGGACATGCTTTTTAGAACTTCTTTAATCCATTTCCCAGTATTCTTGAAACCCTTTAATGCTTCAACGTATTCTTCCCATGAAACACCTTCCCTTCTCTTCCACTCCTTATAGAGTTCAATAATTCTTGTAAATGCCCTATAGTGATACCTACATAATCCATTCATATATTCTTCTCTATGACAAAGCCTACATTTATTACTGGGAATTAATAGTTTCAATCTCCAAGAAAGCTTTAAACCTACTTCTTTCTTCCTAGCATTAAATTCTCTTATTAACTTCTCAAGAGTATCCCGGGCCTCCATAATAACCTTGTCTCTACTTATTCTACCAAATCTAATCTGTTCCATATAAGTCTCAAACTTACGAGTTAAATCCACGCTTGTTAGCTCATTAAAATATTCATCAAGTACTTCAATAACAGCTAGTCCTAGATCTGTTACATCCACCTTACTGCCTTTCGAAACTAAATATTTACGGTTAAACAGTATCTCTATAATCCTAGCCCTAGTTGCTTCCGTACCTATTTGAGAATTTTCCATCCATTTAAGGATTCTAATCTTTGATAACTTGTCAGGAGGCTTTGTATAACTCCTTCTAACCGAGACTCTATATAGACTAACTAGTTGCCCGATCTTAAACTTGGGGATATACTTTTCACTAGGTTTATGGAATGGATAATATTTATACCATCCCTCTTCAACTATTTCTTTACCCGCTAACGTAAACAATATTTCTGGTCCATGGGATAAAGGCTTGAAATATGCAATTTTATGGACTATCTTAGCTTTAGAGGCAAATACTGCCAAGAACCTTCTAACAATTAAATCATATATTTTCTGCTCATCAGACTTAAGCCCCTTAGGTATTATACCAGTTGGGTAAATAGCTGGATGAGCAGGATCCTCTTTTGGACCCTCAATAGGTTTCAGAACTCCCTTAGTCTCTGCTAATAATTGTTTTACTAGGCTATTGTATTGATAAATCTTTGCAATATTGTTAAGAATATTCTTGTAATTTAGATCTTTTGGTAATTTTTGGCTATTGGTTCTAGGATAACTTATATATGCATTCAAATATAGTTGCTCAGCTATTGACTGTGTCTTATAGGGGCTAAACCCATATATTCTAGCTGCCTCGGCTTGTAGATCGCCTAGATTAAATGGTGGTAGAGGATTTATGTTCCAATATTCTTCCTTGTAATCTACTACCTTCAAATACTTTTTATCCTTAATACTCTTAACTAATGCTTCAGCTTCATTACGAGTTTCTATAGAGTCACCCTTATATTCTAAAGTATATCTTTCTCCATCAACAATGATTGTAGCTGATATACTATATTGGGGTAAAGGTATGAAGAGATATCTTTCGATCTCGTTTTCAACAACATATTTTAGAGTCGGTGTCTGTACTCTTCCAGCACTAAGTATAAGTCTTTTACCACTAACCGTTTTTATGGAATCCATTAATGCCCTACTAACATTAATCCCCCATATCCAGTCAAGCTCATGCCTACATAGACCAGCTTCGATCATGTTCCAATCAAGATCAGTTAACTGAGTAAATGCTTTCCTAAGCTCATACGGTGTTAGACTAGAGAATTTAGCTCTTAAACTCTTATGTGGATTCCCGAAATTCTTTATAATCATATAACCTATGACGGAGCCTTCAATATCATAATCACAGGCATTAATGTAATAATTAGCTTCTCTGCAAACTTTTGATAATAAGTTTATGAATTTACGCGTAAAACTTGATCTCCTATCTATTTCATAGAGAGGTCTCCACTCATACGTAAAAATAGGATATCCCCTCTTCGTTGTATGCAATCCAAAGAGATGGCCAGCAGAAGGTACTATGTATAGTTCCAGAACCGTCGATCTCAATATCCAATAAGGTACACCATTACTCCTATAAAGTCTAGGTCTAATCTTATATGAAAGAGCTTCAACTATTCTACGTGCAGCCTTAGGTTTTTCAGCCACAATAATTACTTTTCCACTTAAATCCCATATACTCTTCTTTACTGTAGATAAGGATGGACTAGCTATGGGTTTTTCTACAGCTTTATGTTCCTCCTTAAATCCTATATAATCAGTTAATGCCTTCGATAATCTTCTATACTTAGCCATATTATTCACTTACCCGCACTACATTAATGGTATAGGCGCTGTCAATATTAATAGAACAATATATGTTATTAGAATTAAGTAATCTTTCCTACTTATCTTCGATAAATTATTAGCTGCTCCGGGATGAGGCCTAGAGCCAAATATAAACTTGAAAATGAGTAGGACAAATGCTAAGGTAAGATAAATAGTTACACCATATCCTAACAATAGGAGTATAAGGCCTATTAACGCAATAATGGAAATAGATAATGTACCAATAATCATATGGATCCTGCTTGAAGTAAATGTTCTAACAACATGGCCTCCATCAAGTTGTCCAATAGGCATTAGATTAATGAATGTAATGATATAGATGATGAATGTAATAAATGCTAGTGGATGGAGAATAAATGTCTCATTCGGAGGAGGCATCCTAATCATTGACAATATTATAAGCATTAATGGCATGAAGGGTAGAGGAGTAGCTTCACCTGTCTCAATGAGTTTTTGTGCGGTTTCAATGGGTATTGTAGGAGATAAGAAGATACCTATGACTCCAATGAAAGTTGCGGTCAGGAATCCGGATAAAGGACCCATTATACCCAGTAGTCCAAGTATTCTTCTATTTGGAGGAAGACCCTCCATAGATATTATGGCTCCCAATGTACCTAAGAATCCTAGCTGTATCGGTGGAGCAGGTATGAAATATGGGCCTGATGCAGGTACTCTATAACTTCTTGCTATAAATAAGTGGCCAAGTTCATGTATACCAAGTGCTATCAAGAATATTAGGGCATATACTGTTGACCATAGTATTATAGTTAGATCATCTAATGAAAGCCTTAAAGCATTTAAGAATCCTAAAGTCAAGCCATAACCAGTAAACCATACAGTAACAAATGTTGCTATCATAAGGAGTAATTGGAGCTTTCTTCTAGACCTTCTTTTTATTGGTAGTATTCTGAGTACTGTTTCTCCAGCATAACTATACTGTATAGGCATAAGATTGTCTTCTATGAAGATCCTATAGAGTGAATTAAATGTATCCTCTGGTACCGGATTCTCTAGGATGAATTCATATATAGTTCCTTGGCTAATGGTGAAGAATCTAGAATACTTAATAGAGACTCCAGCTTTGGAGAGTTCTTCGTATAAACTCTCTAGCTTCTGGGAGTAATCTTCTAACTGGTATGAGTTGACTTGTTCCATCTGGTCTCATCCTACGAATAGTTATTGGAAGTACTCCTTCATATAACTCTTTAAGAGCTATAGCTATAGGGTCTATAATATTTATCTTAGAAACATCAATTAATGGTGGAGCACCTAGAGAAAGTTGAAGAGCCCTTGCACCGACGATACGGGCTATTTCAAAACGTGTAAGCTTAGGAGGACCTATCAATGAATCATCGATTCCCATTTAAATATACACCTTTTCTACCTAGTAAAGTGTAGGCGTAACTAGACTACTCCTTTAGAAAATATAATATGTGGTTTAAAAAACTAATCTATACCCTTTCTTTTAAAAACCATATTTACCTGGTACAGTTTCTTCCTTACCCTTCTTCTCTTCTTTCTTTAATGGACTGGCAGCAATTATATCATCTATCTTCAATATCGTTGTAGCAGCTTCAGTTGCACTCTTTATAACTTGTTTCTTAACAATGGTAGGCTCAACAACATTTATCTTAGTCATATCTTCCTCGATCTTGCCTTCAAGGACGTTTACACCAGCATTAACCTTACCCTCGCTATGTAGCTGTCTAAGCCTCATTAATGAATCAAGTGCATCAAGACCTGCCGTCTCGCCGAGAATCATGGGTACTTCCTCAAGTGCCTCAGCAAACTTCTCAATAGCAAGCTGTTCCTTACCACCAACCTTCTCAGCATATTCACGGAGCTTTAATGCAAGCTCAATTTCTGGTGCACCGCCACCAGCAAGTATCTTTGGCTCAAGTAATACGTTCCTTAATACATGAAGCGCATCATTAAGGCTACGTTCAACCTCGTCAAGAACCATATCATTAGCTCCACGTACTAGTATCGTTACTGCCTTGGGGTTCTTACATCCCTCGATGAACACCATCTTATCATTGCCGATGCGACGCTCCTCAACAAGTTCTGCATAACCAAGATCCTTTTCAGTTAGATCTCGTACACTAGATACTATCTTTCCTCCTGTTGCTCTTTCTAGTTTTTCCATGTCGCTTCTCTTTACACGTCTTACAGCCAATATACCCTTCTTAGCAAGAAAATGCTGAGCAACCTCATCAATACCCTTCTGACAAATAACAACATTAGCACCAATACCAGCTATCTTATCAACCATCTCCTTTAGGATCTTAGCTTCTTCATCAAGGAAGGCCTTGATTAGATCAGGGCTTGTAATGTTTATCTTAGCAGTTATTTCCGGTTTCTCAACCTCTAATGGCGTATCTAGAAGAGCTATTTTTGCCTTTTCAACTCTTCTAGGCATTCCAGGATGAACGACTTCCTTATCAAGGACTATGCCATAGATTAATTGCGTATCTATTATGCTTCCTCCCTTCTTCTTCTCAATTTTTACGTCATCAAGCTTTACCTTGTATGTACCATCAGGTCTTTTCTCGGCAACTGTTAATACTGCGTTAATAGCCATTTCAGCAAGTTTCTCCTTCATAGTACCGCTTCCAACGAACTTACTAGCTATCGCTGTATCAACAACCTTACGTAACATCTGCTTATCCTCTGGATTAATCCTAATGGAGATCTCATCGAGAACCTCTAATGCCTTCCCCATAGCCTTTACATATCCCTCAATAATGAGTGATGGATGGATATTCTGGTCAAGTAGCTCCTCAGCCTTCTCAAGCAATGTACCAGCTAGTACAACAGCTGTTGTAGTGCCATCACCAACCTCCGCATCCTGAGCCTTAGCAACTTCTACTAGGAGCTTTGCAGCTGGATGCTGTACTTCCATCTCCTTAACAATTGTTGCACCATCATTTGTTACAGTTATGTCGCCGAAACTGTCTACAAGCATCTTGTCTAATCCACGTGGACCTAGACTTGACTTTAAGACCTCTGCTAGTGCACGTGCAGCCATAATATTTGATCTTAATGCATCCTTACCTGTAGTTCTTTGTGTTCCCTCCTTAAGTATGAGGACTGGTACTCCATAAAGTGCCATATTCTACACCTCTCTACCCACATAAATCACTTCTGTTTTGGATTTTGATTAAACTGGTTCTATATAAGTTTAACTCTATATGGAATTTAAATGATCAGATAAAAATAAAGTTTTAACAGGAAATATAGCATCTAAAATAGATTAAGAAGTTTATGAGGTGATAGGATACGGAGGACATAGTTAAGAAAATAGTGAATATCTACTCAAAGTATATCGATGAAGAACTTGATCTATACATGGGTAATAGGTATTTACTTATCGCAGTTGAAAACCTCATACATGAGACTAAAACAGGGCTTAGAAAAACAGATGAATTACAGAAAATAGCTATGGATTTAAGAGACGCATTATTGGAAGGACCAGGAAATGTTAATCCATATATTATGGAGATTTTAGGTATTCTAGAGGAAAAGGCTACTAATGAGAATATAGAAGAAGCTCTTGAATTATCGAGAAAGTTATTTAAAGAAGATAGATTTGACAAGATTGAGGTCTAAATCTTAAAAGCAGCATTTAGGTTTCTAAGCGTACTCCTAATACTCCTCCTGAGAACCATTAAGTCTAAGTCTCTTTTCCCAAAACTACCTTGTTGCTCAAATACTAATCTACCATCGAGATAAACTCTTATACAGGGTATCTCCCTAATACCATCCATTAAACTCGGGAATTTCTTAATAGATACTCTGAGCAGTAGTATCGACGGATCCAGTGTGCGCTCCATGGCTTTTACTGCTTTGGAAAATTCTCTACTTTCCTTACTATCGGGATCATAATATTCTATAATTACAATTCTGTTACTGTTTATTGCCCTCTTGATCTCATCGATACTTGATACTTCATACATTACTATACACACTCAGTTTTTCATGCATTATCTCAATAGAGATTTTTGCCCACTCCCTTATTAAGTTGGTTTATATCAATGTTCATATTGGAAGCTTCCTGCTATGGATTTCTTCGATAATCTTAGAAATCTCATATGGTTTAAGATATATTGGAAAATAGATCCTCGTTGCAAGATCTATTTTTTCCCTAGGACTTTTAATATCAATATCGCTTACAAGCACAAATCCTATATCTATGACCTCTCTAAGTCTTGCAACACTAGCATTTGATAAATACTCATTGAATTTTTCATCAAATCCTAGCCTCTCCCTAATATACTCCTCAGAAACAACATGGCCACATACAATACACGAGAGGTCAGGCATGATCGAGTAAAAACCACATTTAGGGCACTGAATAGACGATTTTCTACCATATTTATCCCATAAATACTGTAAATAACCTATGAGATCTTCTCTTCCATGTTTTAATGCATATTTATATAGGTCGGATATATAAGGTATTATAACCTCTTCCCCATAATTTATAATGAACTCTAGCTGTTCAGTATTAAGGCTAGATAATGATTCTAAAAGGATTGCAGAGATTAGCTTGTTTATTTTCCTACGATGCCTATCTATTCTCTTAAGTAAGACATTAAGCGATGGTTTATATGATGAAGATGTTATTATCATGTCAAGAACGCTTTTAATTAACTCCTTACCTAGTTTTTCATTTATGGATAAATGCTCCAATCCTAAGGCTTCATAGAACTCATTATAATATTTCTCTGCTATACCATCAATATTTATTGTCTTAATTTTACGCCTCCTACGCTTTTTACGAGGAATAATTAACACCCCATAATAAGAGAAAGAGTATATAAAATAACTACCTATTATTTTCTAAATATTTACTCACAAGGAAACTTACGATATTAAATACTAATGATCTATATTTCCTACTTGAAAGTCTTCTAAGAGTTCTCTCATATCTCTCCGGTAAAGGTGTATCATTAAATAATCCCTTAACAAGTTCCATACTAATATACTCCAATAACTCACCATACTCTGAAGAGAGATCTATATCATCATAATATCTTTCAACAACCTCCTCAATAATTTCTCCCAAATACGCATCAGTTATATCCATGTAATCTGCATATAGTAAATCTGGATTTCTAGCCAAACCACTGTGCGCCTCCGAATCTATTGGATTAGTTTCACCCACACATCTACCTTATACTAGAGGGTTATTTAAATTGGTCTTAATAGATTTATCACTTATCAATATAAATATTTTTCATCATTGAAATACCTATTAACTTGTTTATAAGAGTTTCAATATAGTGAGGGGAATAGTTTCAGTGGAGTCTCAGCCACTACAACCCCAGTGGATTAAGCCGTTAGAATGCGAAATAGTTGAATCCTCTAAGAGAAGAGCTAGGATAATAGTATATGTTGAAGATCTCGATCCCGATAACTTGAGAATTCTTAGGAATAAGAATACTATTATAGTATATTCATCAAATAGTGAACAAGCATATTATTGTAGAATTGTATTATGGTTTAAGCCAAATAGACTAATTTATCGGATAAATAATGGTATTTTAACTATAGATACCTATGGATCGCCATGGAATGTATTAAGAAGATTAGTTAGTTATTGATTAAATCCATCTAATATAGTTCTTGATCTTCTTTGGAGTTATGCTATCATCTATTCTTAAATAAGCCACCTTTGAAAAACCATATGCCGGTGCTTTACTTGTAAATAGAGTTACTACCCGATTTCTATGATTCAACTTGAATCCTTCAATAGCTTCATGGCCCCTAATAATCATTCTAACCTTGGCAAGTCTTAGTGCTTTCCATGTAAGCCTAGCACCAAATATTTTTCCCGCACCACGAAATGATGGCTGAACAATAATATTTGCTTCTAAAGGATCGCTCCAAAGGATATCCTCGATAACTTCATCATCAAGTATAGGCGTTAATAGACTAAAACCTTCTTCAAAACTCTTAGCATTCCAAACACGAGAAGGAACTCCACCATGAAGTAATAATGCCTCTCCTGGAACATGGGCTATTAAGGGTAGTTTTTGAAATGTACCTAATATAGCAAAATATATTGCTTTCCAGGCAGAACCATATCTAAGAACGAGTTCTTCAGGAAAGTCATGAGGATGAGGTATAAGCATTGGATCTGGTTCGTGATTGCCTCTTAATATAACTACTTTTTCCGGATATAATACCTTAAGCATGTAAACCGTAGCTAGAGTCTCTACTTGACTTATTCCTCTATCTATATAATCACCTAAGAAAATGAGCACAAGATCCTCCTTATCTAGTTCATATAAAATATTCTCTCTAAATATGATACCGTATAATGTATCAGAGTCTCCATGGAGATCACCTATTATTATCTTATCACAATCATTAGATATAATGAAATACTGCCTATGTGGTACCCGGATATATTTTGACTCCGTATATATAACGTCAAGAAATTCAATAATCAGTTTGATAATTCCATTAACGCTTCTAATATAATCTTTAACGATATTCCTGAATTCATCAGTATTCACTCTTCTTCCCCATTTTTCTCCATACACTTCTAATGGCTAATGTTTCTCTATCTATTAGCCCAAGTCTAAATTTAACAATTACTATAGTGTATGGCTTAATAGTAAATGATATCATATTAGGCTTTAAAAAAGCGGGTTTATAACCCTCAACTATACTTGCCGTATAAATCAAAGGATCTTTAATTGGCAATAGAGAATATATTGTAGTCTTAACCGCTGAATTAAAGGGATTAACTAATACTAATCCTATACTTCTATGATCAAATAAATACTCAGCAAGTAAGACACTATGAGGATAATAATATATTAAATCAGATATCCTAAGAGAGGGTTTAATCCCTTTTATAACTAGTTTTTCTTGACTCATTATACTGGATAGTAATTGGGAAAATAAGTCCTTATAATTAGGATGAAGTGAGTAATAAATCATATATTTTGAATTACATAGCGCGATACTGGAGTTCTTTACCTCAATACTCTTTAAATAAGGATTAGCTATTGATATAAAGAACGAGTTTTTCAGGCCAAGCAATCCATTATAGTATGTATCACCGTCTACTAGATCAATTATATCATGATGTAAGTAATATGGAGTTAAAAAGTATGCATCAGCGTTTAGCCAATCCATACATAAGTTTATACAATCATGTACATCTACATAAATGAATGGATTTGTAAGACTGATTAGTAGTCTAGTATTCAGACCATTTAGTAGTAGAGATGAATTTATTCTTTTAATGGATTTGATTGGAGTGATTCCATAGACATAGAAGCAATTGGATCCCATGCATACCTTTATGTAATCATCATGTATAGCTAGAAATGAGGACCCTTTTATTCTGAAAACTTTACTAGAATCACTAATGCCTATGGCTTCCTTAGCTTCATACTTGCATATAGAAAAAGGTTGCATCATATAAAAGGCATTATTGTAGATGAGAGGAACAGTTATGGGTAATGGATTATATATTAAATGTTCCTTCGGAGAAACAATTATGAGATCTAGCTCATGGAGAAACTCCTTAAATCCTCTTACTTCAATCCTTGGAAGCCACAATGCTTGCTGATCTGGCTTAGTAATTAAGTACTTAACCCCATTACCTTTACCTTGTATTTCAACTATGTACTGTCCATGATCCTTTAATACTATTTTCTCCTTACCATCGTAATTTATTTTTAATCCCGATAGCTTTAGTATTTGAGATGCTAAGGCTAATCTCTTAATATTTTTAAGATCCATCTGCTTAACATCACTAGATAACATTAAGTATATTTTATAAAGATCCATTTAATCACCTACTCTACCTAAGAATTATTTAACATATATAGGAAATAACCTTATATCGTAAATTCCCATTAATTCTTGTGCTTCGTAGAAATACTTGATTAAATTTGAGAAATTAGATACATAACCCTCCATAAAAAGAACCTTTATTCTCTTAAATCTCCTATATGAAATACTAAGAATACTGTCTATAGATCCAGTATTATATAAATCGTTAATGAGATCTTCCAATTCCACGTCATTCTCTATAACCAACTCAATTAATGTATTTATATTAATTGACCTAACCCAGTATTTACCCCTAATTGCTTTCTTTACATGTTCCCTAAAGTGGTACTCTAAAGTCGTAATAGGAACTATATAGTCTCTAGAAATATCAATAAGCCTCGTATACCCTTTGAGAAAAGCATACATTAATATATAATCATATATATCTGGCTTCTTATGATAATCCATATATACATTCTTAGTTCTATATTCGCCTACTCCATAAACATAGTATGGAGTAACTGCTTGGTTTAATATGAATACATCGGTTATCAATGAATCGGTTTCTATAAATTCATTGATCTTATCGTTAAATAATTCAATATACATAATTGGTACGAGATATTTTAATATGACTCTTCTATATGGCGAAAATGAATAGTATATTGATAAAGGGTCTATGGTAAAACCAGCAATTGATACACTATAAGTTCTTTGTTTAAATATGCCTTCACCCTCAATATATACATAAACTATGCCTAGATCAAGACATTCGATGCACATGTCATATTGTCTTTTAAACCCATTTTTCCTGATTTTATCAATCCTTCTAAATAATGTGGCTCTAGAAATATTGAGTTTCCAACATAACTCATGTACACTAGTAATGCCTTCATTCATATAATCAATTATTGTATAATCTATGTCGTCAAGATTTTTCATAGGATCCATATATAAATGCACCATTATTATGGGTTAGATGCTATGGATAATAATTCTTTTAGAGTATTTATTAATTCATTAATAGTAACCCTTTTAATAACATCGATACTGCCTTCAACTATGTCAACATTAAATCCATGATCCTCTAATCTCAAAATAATAGTATCTAATAAACTCTTATCAGCAGGCATTGTAAAGCGTATTCTAGTGGATCCATCGCTTCTGATTCGTATAATAAGTACTGACTGAATCTTTTGATTTATTGCATGAACTATAATTGATCCGACTCTATTACCTGATAAAGTATCTTCTGTAATATCTTTGATGGTTATACTGTACCCATATTCTTTAAGCAAGGACTTTATATCAGAGGCTACCATTCTCGTCATAGCCCATGGCACCACAATAATTAACTAATAATTTAGAGAGGGCTCTGCAGCGGCCAAATACATCATTATTCAAG
>Ga0190311_1000018_pt1 | contig 63408 bp, 65 predicted proteins | sample 48700789_MG_FD_165037 | JGI IMG/M metagenome (GOLD analysis project Ga0190311, IMG submission 165037) | Hydrothermal vent sediment bacterial communities from Southern Trench, Guaymas Basin, Mexico - 4870-07-8-9_MG | ecosystem: Environmental > Aquatic > Marine > Hydrothermal vents > Sediment ...
CTCTAGCTGGAACAATGCATACTGGACATCCCGGCCCTGCAATAACATTCACATTATTGGGGAGAAGAGCTCTTAATCCATAGTAAGTTATCGTATGTTCATGCGTACCACACACATGCATTATGTTTATTTTTTCAAATCCATCTTTTTCTAGTTCCCTCGCTATTTCACGAATTTTCTTAGCCAGCTTAATGCTTGTCTCTCTATCCCTTAAGCGATTAAAGATGTCCAGGGAAGATCTAATCAACTCCCTCGCCTAGCAAATTCTTGGGGTGAGTTCTCCTGTTGGTTTTTCTAGAATTCTTAATCCTCCAGCCTTTGTTCTGAGAAGAACTATGCCCTCGTCTTCCTTCTTTACCTCTCCAATAATTCTAGCATCACTAAAACCATTGCAATGAAGAGCTTTAACCACATTCTCAGCATCATTTGGATCTACCGTCATTACAACTCTCCCTTCACAAGCTAATGAAAGAGGATCAACCCCGAGCATCTCACTAAGAGCAATCACTTCATCCCTGATAGGTATTTCCTCCTCATCCACTATCACTGATACCCCTGATTTTTCCGCGATCTCATTAAGAGCCATGGCTAGACCCCCCCTAGTCGGGTCTTTCGCGGCATGGATCTCCCCATTCTCCATAGCTATTTTCATAACCCTAGTAACTGGCATGCAATCAGATTTTAATTCCCCCAATTCGGCATCTATACCCATTCTTAAAGCTGTTATTACAGCTCCGTGTTCGCCTATTGTTCCAGAAACAATAACTTTATCTCCTGGTCTCGCTTTAGAATCTAAGATAATCTTGTGTGAATCGGGTAGGTAACCGATCACCACGGTTGTAATGACTATTTTATCTATCTTTCCTTTGGGCATTACCTTGAAATCTCCTCCTAATAATGCAACACCCTCTGACTCAAAGACCTTGACCAGAGAGTCTATTATCTCCTCCAAATCTCTTAGACTAAATCCCTCCTCAACCACTATAGAATCTAGAGCCGCCACCGGAGAGGCTCCCATTACCGCTACGTCATTTATTGATCCCGTAGCAGCCAGCTTCCCAATATTGCCTCCTGGAAAGAATATTGGGTCTACTGTGTAGGAATCTATGGAAACTATGACGTTACTAGTAGAAGTAATTATTTGAGATGCGTCGTCAAAATAATCTAAACCTACTGCATTGTTTATGCTTCTCAGCTTTACTCTCGCGAAAAGTTTTCTGATTAAAGCCTCCATTTCTTTACCACCAGCACCATGCGCCAGTGTTATTCTATCGCTCATCCCTCCTCACTCTCCATACTAGCTAGAATTTGAGAAAGCAATTCTATCATTTCTCTATAATCTTCCTCGCTAATCTTAGATATTATCGCGCCAGCATGAACAATGACGTAATCCCCAGGCTTAATATCTGGAACTAAAAAAGCGTCAACAATTTTCTTGATGCCTCCACCATAATCTACGAGAGCTTTATGATCATCTACTTTCAAAACCTTAGCAGGAACTCCTAAGCACACTAGTCCCCACCCACTTTGAAGTACATCTATCCTCTAACTTATGCTGAATTTATGGATCGATAAGATATAAAATGATAGTAAAACTCATCATAAATTCTATTTTAAGACCCCACCCTAACTCTAGGGTGGGGTAAATGAAACTCGTTCCTTGGAGATTCTTCAGAACTTGGGAATGTCTTGCATGTGGTCTTTGCTGTAGGAGGTACATTGTTAGTCTGTCACGAGAGGAAGCATTAAGGCTCATGGAGAAATATGGACCATGGGTAATAAGTATTGAAGGAGGAAAGTATTTTCTACGCCGAGTAAATGGTACATGTATTTTTCAACGTGGAAATTTATGCGGTATCCAAGACGATAAACCAATTGCCTGCCGATTATGGCCTTTCTTTATTCTCAATAAGCCCATAAAAACGAGGGACCGCTTGCTCGCGGAGTTTAACTGGAATAATTATTCATTCTACGTGTACGTGGATCCGTTCTGCAGAGGGCTTAATAAAGGGTCTACACCGATAGAGAAAGCGATTATAGAAGCCATAAAGATAAAGATAGGAGAGCAAAAGACGCAGTTCTATACCACTAGCAAATATATTCTTAAACCATCAATTAAAAAGGAAGAGAGCTTAAGGATTTGAGATTTTTTTGACTTGAATCTCTATTATGTCAGATTCTCTTATTTTGACTCCTTTTAACGCATTAAGAAGATCCTCAATTACTCTCCTATACAATTCCTCAACCCATGGATTAAGATAAATCATGTTTTCCCCTACTCTTATTACTAATTTTTTGCTTCTAGATAGGATAATACATTCATCATAACCTGCTACCTTCTCCTCAATAGCTCTTGCCAGTCCAATACATGTTTTATAGCGACAACGACCACAATCAATGCCAGGAAGTTTATTGTAAGTTTGGAATATTCTTGCAAGCTTTACTATCCTTGAAAACTCATCTTCACTCAACGAACTAATAGGTATCCTCGGCCCGCTAACTTCTTTGAGCATTGGTAAAAAATCATCATGAGTAATTATCACCGCACAATGTCTGATTATTTCCTCACTTGAATATTCCCGACAGAGGAATCTCCCATCGCTAATAATAATATTCCTTAGACCTAAAGAGAAAGAGAGAAAAACTTCACTAATGATGCATATCTTCTCTATACCCTCTCTTTTAAATCGCGTTATAATGCGCTGGAGATCTTTTATTGCAACTTTCTTCCCCAGTACTATTACTGGTCTTGGAACTGCATACTTCTTCATTTCAACTTTTCACCAGAAAAAGTATTATTTTCACCTAGTCATTTTTTCTAAGATCTTGTCTATAGCCATCTTAAAGGCCTTATCAACATTTTCTCCAGTTTTTGCTGATGTCTCTATGTAGCCAAGCAGGCTTAACTCTTCTGCTTTCTTCCTACCCTTCTCTTCATCGACTTCTCTGTAGGGCTCTAAATCCTTCTTGTTACCGATAAGTACTATCTGAGCATCTTTTAAATGCATCCTAGCGTTTTCTATCCATTCATCCACAGATTCAAATGTTTTTCTACTAGTAATGTCAAAGACAACTAAAACGATTCTAGCTCCTAACCAATACTTGGGGTATATTCTTTTGAATCTCTCTTCTCCAGCTGTATCCCATATCTGGAGTCTTATGATGCCAAAATCGGGAATTTCCAGTGTTTTTGTGTAAACATCCACTCCTATTGTTGGTTTATAATCCTCCTCAAACATCCCTGTAGCATATCTCCTACAGAGAGAGGTTTTACCAACTCCGTAATCTCCAATAACTATTGCTTTTAAATGAATCTCAGAGAGTTGAGACAAGCAGGACACCTCATCCCGCATTTGGAAGGACTTTTTCGAGAAGAGCTTCTTCAAGAATATTCAGCTCCTCATTGCTAAGTGACTTCTTTAGCAGAATTAAATGGGTTTTCGATTTCTCATTTATTTTAAATGAGCTCAGAGCTCTCTGGATAGTATCCAATATAGATATCATGAAAAGAGGAGAGTATAGCCCTCTCAGTATAATATAATCTGCTACCTCCAATACATAATTTATTAACCTTGACACTTTTTCTGATTCTAATTTGGAGTCAAAAAGACTTTCTAGAAGCGCCATTCCCACAGAGCCTAAGTATACTAGGTAACTATCCAAACTCTCTCTGCTTATCTCCTTTAACCTCTTCCCATTAGTCTTAGCCACCAATTCAAGAAGTGAAGGAAGAACAGGAGACTTACGCCGCGTTTTCATCGATAAATAGCTTATCATCCAAGCCAGTGATGCAATCTTTAGAGCAATATCTGAAATGGCTCTACCTTCGTCTATAGCATCTATGATTATTTGGTATAAGCGCTCCGCCATGGTAAGTAAACCGTATTCCAGAGCTTCGAGGCTCTCTTTCTTCATGATCGTTTCCATATAACGGTAATTAAGGAAAGTCGTATAGAAAATATCGAATAATAGTCTTATCGAAACAGGAGCTTTTTTCTCTAAGAGCATTTGTAATCCATCTAGTTGTAGAAGAATTATATGTTCTAAGAGATCTCTTATGCCCTCTAATCGCAAATTTTCAAGAGTAAGAATCCAGTAGAGGGATCTTGTAAATTCCTCTGTAACAAAAGCCAATCTAATCAGTGCTTCCCTTTCAGCGGATTCGTTCTTATCTCCTATTATCCTAAGTTCATTCATTGTCGTGAAAAATCTTGAACGAAGCTCCCTTAATATGCCTACAGCGTCTTCTAAGGGAATGCGTCCAGAATAAATAGTACCAATAGTTCTAGCCCTAGCAAGCGAAGCCCATGCATAGGAACCTATTACTGGTGATCTGCCCCTTACATACCTTATTAAGAAATCAGCTTTTTTCCGCGATAAGAAATAGGGCTCGCTTGTCGCTAGGAAGTAAGCAATTATATCCTTTACACTCAGATCCTCTGTACTATTCATTAACTGGAATAATTCATCTATTTTTGTTACAAAATAATTCCTAGCCTTTACGTACTCCTCAAATGATCTGAATGATTCGATGAGAGATTTCACATAAGCATAGAGAATTTCTTCAAGAGTTTTCCTTGGCTTAGCTTTGGCGATTAACTCTCTAATTTCTTCAAATGAGGGAGCAGTGTAATTAGGGGGAAGAGATATTAATTGAAATCCTAAGTAGGCGGCAAATATTCTAATGAGTGAATCGTCCTTCTTGTTAAGAGCTCCGATAGCAAGCCTATAAGCTGTCAATAAGTCTCCAGAATAACACGCAACTAAGCTTCTCTTCACGCCGTCCTCGAAACTAACCACATTAAACGGTTTAATTTTCTCGCTCAGGCTTATCCGAGTAGACTTCACGCCTCTCTTCAACACTTTCGGGGTTGGTCTCTTTATGAGATCTTTCATTAGCTTGCATAATATGTCTCTCTTCGGGGTTCTTTTAAGGAATACTTTATGGGAAAGCTCTCTCTGTATATCTTTAAGAGATATTTTTCCTGCCTCTAAATTATTAAAGAGCCCTGCGATATATGTTATTGCCGCCTTAAAGCCTTTCCGCTTCCCATCTGTTATCAAGGAGACTATATGATTATTTGTCCTAGCTACATAGAGAGATAATTCATCATAACTAAGTATTTTTAGCTCATTCTTTTGTAGTTCTTCACAATTCTGAAGCAAGTAATCCTTAACCGCATTAATATCCACTCTTCTTTGCTTACTCAGCATTTTTAAGACTAGTTTTCCGGTCTCTTCAAGTGCTAGAATACCCAAGATCAAGATTAACCCCACATGTAGTGCTCTATCTAATTATGCATCGTCCCTTTAACACATATCCCTTCGAACTACATATATAAGAAATGTCTATGCTAGAATAATACATATTGACAAAAAGCATTATAATTTGAATTTAAATAGCTCTTCGCCCACGCCTTCTCTTTCTTCCTCCTCGAGTTTAATCTTAACGGTCTTCAATTTTTTCCTCTTCGCATACCATCCGCCAGTTACATGCTCAAAAGCACTCATCGCTGCAATAACCCCCTCCCCTACTGCCGTAGCTATTTGCAGATGACCTCCCGTCACATCGCCCGCTGCGAATACTCCCTTTATATTTGTTCTCATCCACCTATCAACAATAATATACCCATTTTCGTCCACTTTAACCCCTGCCTTAGCCGCTATCTCACTATTCGGCACGACTCCTATCGCAATAAAAACCCCATCCACATCGAGATAGAAGGATTCCCCAGTTACTAAGTTTTTCAGCTTTAACCTCTTAACCTTTGTATCTCCTTCTATTCTCTCCACAATAGTGTTCCATATGGGCTCAACATTTGGAGCCGAAAGTAGTCTTTGCTTAAGAGCCATCTCAGCTCTTAAATCATCTCGCCTATGAATGATATAGAGCTTCTTAACGAGCTCCTTTAAATGGAGGGCTTCTGAAACAGCAGTATTTGCTCCACCTACTACTGCTACTATTTTGTTTCTGAAGAACGCCCCATCACACGTTGCACAGTAACTAACGCCCTTTCCCTCAAATTCCCTTTCACCAGGGACATTAAGTTTTCTTCTCCTCGCTCCAGTGGCTATTATTAATGCATCAGCTTCATAAATATTCCGTGAAGTGTATGCTCTCTTAATATCTCCTCCCAATTCTAATTTCTCCACTTCTTCATTAGTTACTATCTCCACACCCATTGCCTCGGCATGCTTAGTAAACCTCCTTGCAAGCTCCTCACCAGAAATCCTTGGGAATCCTGGATAATTCTCCACTAGTGGGATAATATTTAGCTGTCCTCCAGGGGCCGATTTATCTACCGCGATAACCTCTAGACCTAACCTACTACAATAGATCCCCGCAGTTAGCCCAGCAGGTCCCGCTCCTATTATCAGAACATCCGTTTTTCTCATATTAATCACCCAATTAGAAGATGGAAAATCGGGAAGGATTATATGAATTTTATAGATTATAGATGATTAATTTGGAAAGCTTCTAAGTGTTCTCTTATTATGAGTAAGGATTCAAGCATAATGATTTAGAATGATCCTAATTATAAGAATAGGGGAGACATTTGAGAACTAAGATAAAGACCGAAAATCTTTGGGTCTGGTACTGGGATAAACCGGCTTTAAAGGATATTAATCTTGAGATTTACGAACATACCATAACTGTTATCATGGGACCTAGTGGTTGTGGAAAAAGCACGTTCCTTAGAGCGCTTAATAGAATGATAGAGCTTGTTGATGGGGCTCGCGTTAAGGGTAAGGTGTATCTTGATGGAAAGAATATCTATGATGATGATGTTGATCCAACAGAGGTCAGATCTAAAGTTGGTATGGTGTTTCAGAAGCCTAATCCATTCCCTCACTTAAGCATATACGATAACGTTGCAATCGGCTTAAAGCTAAGAGGGATAAGGGATAAGGACTTTCTAGACAAGATTGTTAAGGAATCTTTAATGAAAGTGGGATTATGGAATGAAGTAAAGGATAAGCTTGATAGGCCGGGAACAGAACTTTCTGGTGGCCAACAACAAAGGCTATGTATTGCGCGAGCACTCGCAGTAAATCCTGAGGTTCTCTTATTGGATGAGCCCACGTCAGCCCTTGATCCAGTATCCACACTTGTCATAGAAGATCTTCTTGTTAAATTAAAGAGGGACTATACCATAGTTCTCGTTACCCATAATATTCAGCAAGCAGCTCGTATTGGGGATTATACAGCGTTTCTATACTATGGGGAATTGATAGAATATGACAAGACTGATATACTCTTCACAAACCCTAAGAATAAGTTAACTGAGCAGTATCTGGAGGGGAGGTTTGGATAGTGCGTATAATTTTACAGAAGGAGTTAGAGAACCTAAAGAATATGATATTTGAGATATCAAGATACGCTAAAGAAAGCATCATAGCTGCAATTGATTATATAAGGACTGGATCAGAGGAGAACCTATCAAAAGTTAAGCGCTTAGAGGAGGATAGCGATTTATTGAACTTAGAGGTTTTTGAGAAATGCGTTGCAATAATAGCTCGTCAGCAGCCATTAGCACGAGATTTGCGCTTTGTTTTAATGGCTTTTAATATCTCATCGTTTTATGAAAGGATATGTGATATAGCTGTTGAGATTTGCGAGCTGGGCGCTACGGAGTTCAAGGAGAAATTCGAGGACGAGGTGTTAGATGAGGTAGAGAGAATTATTATCTGGATGGTTAAGAGAGTTATCACAATGATAGAAATAAATGAGGATTCATTACGACGAGGTGATATTAGGGATCTGAAGAAAAACCTAGAGAGCATTGATAATGAGATCGACCAATTATTCAAAGAAGCCATGAATACTATCGCAGATTATTTAGAAAAGGGCCTATTGAAGGCAAAGGAAGCAATTAGCCTAGCTCTAATCATAAGGCATATTGAAAGGATAGGAGACATTGTGGCAAAAACCGGTGCTAGAATTGTATATATAGAAAAAGGAAGCCACGTATGGATTAAATAGGTTTTTCGGATAATCCAAATGAATCGCTTTAAGCTAGTTTCAATCGATTTGGATGGGACATTGGTTCCACCCACAATACTTAAACATGTACTGAAAATTCTTAGACCAAACAAACTCTCTACATACGAAAAGCTGAATAACGATTTTTACTCAGGACAACTTAGCTATGAAAAACTTTTACTTTTAGCATTTGGCTTATTAAAAGGATTAAGTGTAAAGGAAGTAGAAGAAGCTGTTCTAAAAATACCTTTATATAACGGAGCTCAGGAATTAGTTAAAGCTTTGACGAATCTCGGTTTTCGCGTTATATTATTGACAGATAATCCAGATATACTCTGTAAACCACTCATGAAACGTCTTCCATTTTCTGACTATATAGCCACAGAAATGCTTGTAAAGAATAATGTAGTAGTAGGAATAAAGCGCCTATTATTAAGTAAACTAGAGGGGCTTAAAGAGTATACTGAGAGATTGGGAATATCTTTAGGCGAGTGCATACATATTGGAGATTGGCTCAATGATACTCCCGTTTTCAAGGCTGTTGGTTTTTCTATAGCAGTTAATCCAAAACATCCCCAAGCCGTAGAAACAGCAAGTATAAGTATAAAGACGAATGACTTAAGGGATCTCCTCGATATAATTGAAGTTCTTATTAAATAACCTATTTGCCCCATGCATCATTTCAGTCCTAATCAGCTCATTTTATATCAGAGAAGAGGTTTCTCGTCACCTACTTCCATGGTAATATGATTGCCTTAGAATGAATTTGTCGCGGGTTCAATGATAAGTAACCCTATAAAACTGCTTCTCAGTACTTTAGATTAATGTTCTTCACCAGCTTTGATATAAAAGAAAACCATTTATCGTTTGGAGAACCTCTCACCTAACAATTTATAATTATATTTCGGTATAATCCTTATCTCCATAGTGAAATAGGATGGTGGTTTTTATTTTGCATGGTGAATAAGTATGGCTCAAGTAATCTATACTGAGAAAGCTCCCAAACCTGTTGGTCCATATAGTCAGGCGATTAAAGCTGGGCCTTTTCTCTTTATATCGGGTCAGATACCGATAGATCCATCAACAAATGAGATAATTAAGGGAGATATCGTAGCTCAAACTCGAAGAGTACTAGAGAATATTAAAGCTATACTAGAAGCCGCAGGATACTCTTTGAAGGATGTAGTGTCGGTAACCGTCTATCTGAGAAATCTCACCCTTTTTAATGAGTTTAACAAGGTATATGCCGAGTATTTCCAGGAGAACCCTCCTACTAGAACAACAGTTGAGGTCTCGAATTTGCCAAAGGGAGTTCTTGTAGAAATAAATGCCATTGCGTATAAGAGTGAATAGAGGAATTGCTTATGCCCATATCATTCTTGCCAGAAGTAAGAGTAATTGCTGTAGTGGGGGCTTCTAGAAACCCCGAAAAATGGGGCTATAAGGTATTTATCACGTTAAGAGATAAATACCCTGATATAAGAGTTTACCCAATAAATCCAAGAGCAGAAAAAATAGCTGGCTCAAAGGCGTATCCATCACTCAGAGAATTACCAGAAAAGCCAGATATGGTAGTAACTGTCGTCCCTCCAGAGATTACAGAAAAAATTGTCGAAGAGGCGAAAAAATTAGGCGTAAAGATTATTTGGATGCAGCCAGGGAGCGAATCTGAGAAAGCAATAGAAGAAGCAGAAAAAGCTGGCATAAAAGTTTACCACCATACCTGCATAGTCCAATCAAGCGAAGCATCAAAAATAGTGCCCTTCAGAGTATCATTAACAAAAAATGATTGATCAGAAAGGTGAATCCTTTATCCCTAGATGCGTAATATCTTATGGCGTATTATAATGCACTCCTGAGTCAATGCGGGCTCATTGTCGTGTCTCATGAGGGCTGGTGCCCGTCTGTATGACATTGGCTTTGTCAGGAGATAAATGGGGTTAAGTTTTTATCTCTAGCTATTAAGTGATTTCTGAGGCTTGCCCGCTTCGTTGGTCTTGACTTAGTTCTAGTTATCTGGCATAATAAATGTCTAGGCGGACAAGCCTCCAAAAACTAACAAGCCAGAAGATGTTAGAAAGAAATTAGTACTCACGCTCTATGAGAGAACTTAAAAAAGCCTTAAACACACCGTAAGGTACTATACATTTAGAAACCAGAGAACTTTAAAAAGATATGAGATAAAAGTGTGAAAACTATTTGCTGAGTTTTAATTTTTGATACTCATAGAACCATACAGCAATTAATCGATAGCCAAGGTGCGCAAATTTTGTAAATGGAGCTGTTACAATGAGATCAAAGGCGAATATTAGATGTATGGCGAACATTACGTACGCTGGAAGAGGCATATTCGTGTAAATAAATATGTCTATTAGGAATCCTGTCAGTATTCCTAGAGATATGAGTATTAAGAAGATCCAATCACTCACATGACTATACTCGGAGTAAACATCATCTTTGACTAGTCTCTTATAGATGAAGTATATGGAACCATAGATACCTATTAAGCCCCCAATGATACCAATTATCCTAGCTAGAACTCCGAATATTTCGATGTTTATAGCTTTAATAATCTCATAGCTTTCTCTTAGTCCGAGTATATTACTATTTTTCAGATAATCTAACGTTGTAGCGATAAACATTAGAACGAATCCCCAGAATACCGTCATGTGTGCTATATACCTATTCTTTCTATCACACTTCAAGTAACGCCGTTCAGCAAGTACTTCTCCAAAAAGCATTATGAAGAAGCTCTTAATTAAGTTTTTGACTTTTGCTCCAGCTGACAAGTTTCCTTCTAGAGCACTATGCTTTATGCAATTGTACATTTTTATACCTTGCAGTAAAGCGACAATAGCAATATAAGCAACTAAAACTAGACCCGCTGTATGAATAAACTCGTAGCTCAATAATGAGAACGGATTAAACTTTGTGAGATCCAGCGGTTTCTTAAACAAGTATATTCCTAAAGCGGCGATAATAGACAGGATAATTAGGGATATTACTGACATTACCTTAGAATAAAATATTCTCGCGATGCCGCCTAGAGAGTATTTTATGATAGCGTATCTCCTAGCAGCCATCATTAATGCTCCAGGGTCAGCATCACGGGGACAAGACTCGCTACACTCTCCGCAATAATAGCATAACCATAGTTGTGGACTCGATAATAACTTGTCTTCTAATCCGAGTATCGAGTACCTTATCATCATTCGTGGTAATTCGAAATTGTTCTCTGATAGTGGGCAAATAGCAGTACATTCCCCGCAACTATAACAAGCTGTGATATCAAACGCTCCAAGTTTCTTAATTTCTTTTATAAGATTCGGATTTGTTCTCACCATAGCTTAATCACCTGCTTCCAACCCATTTATATTTCCAATATCCCTCATCTGTTTTCTCAACTGGTTCGATCTGCTTGTATCTTAGATATGTCATTAGATACCAAAATATCGTGTAGGTATCTATTCCAGTCTCCTTAGCTATCTCTGGTACTGTTTTAGGCCCGGTTTTCAGTGCCTCTAGAATCTTTTTCTTTATCTCGTTCTGCTTCTTAAGCCGCTCCTGTAATTCTTTGGGCGGAGCTTTAAAACCTATTTTTTTCCGAAGATAAAGGAAAGTATTTCTTTTTTCACGACTTACCTCTTTTCCGCTCATTTCAAATCTCCTCCGCCATAGCTTTAATCATAGCTCTAATCTGTTCAGTAGATAACGTCTTTAACTGGATAGCTTCTGTTGGACACACGGCGACACAGGCTCCGCAACCAATGCATAAAGCTTCGTTTACCCATGCTTTCACCCCTAATCCTTCATACTCCTTTTCTTGAATCGCATTAACTGGGCACTCCTTCATACACAGCTTAGATAGATTACATTTGCTTGGATCAACAGAAGCAACTAGGGGCTCAAGCTCTATTGTTCCCCTCAATACGATGGATGCTGCCTTAGCAGCGGCTGCTGAAGCAGATGCCAGTGTCTCTTGAATATTTCTTGGTCCTTGGCAAGTACCAGCTATCAGAATTCCCGCAATGTTTGTCTCTACTGGCCGTAGCTTGGGATGAATCTCCTGATAGAATCCATCTCTACCAATAGGTAGCTTCAGAATTTCTTCTAGCCTCTTATTTTCTCTTGCTACCATTCCAGTAACTAGCACAACAAGATCAACAGGAATCTCTATCTCTTCTCTATTCGTTAATAAGTCTTTGACAGCAACAATGAGCTTGTCTCCCTCTGCATAGACTCGCGGTGGATCATTTGGGTCATACCTAATAAAGACAGCTCCTTTTCTCCCCGCTTCATCGTAATATGTTTCGTATTTGCCGTATGTTCGAATGTCTCTATAGATATTGTAGATTGTCAAATCTTTGAATTTCTTAAACAACTCTACGTTAAGATGCGTTGTAACCGAGCAACAATATCTGGAACAGTATTCATTAACCTTCTCTGAACCCGTCGGTAGTTGCCTGCTCCCAACGCAGTAGATAAAGGCTATTGATTTTACTTCTTTTCCATTAAACATTATTTTTTCATCACTAGTGAGATCCAAAATTCTTTCGAACTGTGGTAGTGTTATGACATTTTGGAATTTCTTGTAACCAAATTCTCCCTCCTTTGGCTCATACACGTCAAATCCAGTCGCAACGATTACTGCACCGACATTAAGTGTGATCGTTTGTGGTTGCTGATTGAAATCCACTGCATCGCCTAGAATCTTTACGCATTCACCACACTTATTACAATGTTCCATATCTATTACTGGCAAGTCTGGATAGGCGCCCTCGTAAGGAATATAAATCGCTTTTCTCTTTGTGAGGCCATAATCAAATTCGTTAGGAACCTCTATTGGACACTTCTCAATTGCCTCTGCTATTTTAGGATGCTTCTTTACGATATATCTTGGATTAACCTTAATTTTAACAGTGAAATTACCCAGATAACCACTAAAGCTCTCAACCTCAGCATTCGTATAAACAGCGATGTTATCCCTTCTCTTAAGTTCCTCTATTAATCTTCGCACAATATCTTTCCCGCTCTCTCCGCTCGGAAAAGCTTTCCATATCTGAGCTACTCTTCCACCCAAGAATGGTGACTTTTCAACCAAGAATACATTTACACCCATTCTTGATAGATCAAGGGCCGCCCTAATTCCTGCAATACCCCCACCTATGATTAATACACTCGGCGTTGTCTTAACTTTAATCTTCTCTAATGGTTTTGCGTGCCGCACATATTCGATGCCCGCTTTTACATGCCTAATAGCTTTCTTAGTCGCTTCCTCTGGATTGTCCGAATGCGCCCATGATACATCCTCTCTAATGTTAACGTGATAGAATAGATATGGGTTCAAACCAGCCCTAGCTACACAGTTTCTAAACGTCATTTCATGCAACTTTGGGGAACATGAAGCAACAACGACGCCATCGAGATTATACTTCTTTATGTCCTCCTCGATCATTTTTTGTCCAGCATCTGAACACATGAACATGAAATGTTTTGCCACGACTACTCCTGGGTAATTCTTGATTACCTCAACTACCTTTTCAACATCAACAACATCCGATATATTCCCGCCACAATGACATACATACACTCCGATCCGCTTAGCCATATACATCACCTCTTCGTACGATATTTATGCTCATTCAGATAAGCCATACATTGTGCTGCGGCTGCATCAGCTTCAACTATAGAATCAGGGATATCTTTGGGTCCTGAGGCACATCCAGCTACGAATACTCCTGGCACCGATGTAGCTGCGGGATTATTATTTGGATCCACTTGCTTTATCCATCCTACCTCATCAAGTTCTATATTCACGTTCTTAAATACTTTTACAATATCAGAATTCGGTAACGCTCCTACAGCTAAGACAACAAGATCAAATGTATCCTCCTTTAGTTTACCTCCATCATCCATATCCTCATATTTCACTACTACGTTACCTTTTTCATCCTCATCAACAACTACAACCCGACCCTTAATAAACATCGTACCCATCGCTTGAGTTTGATTAAAGAATTCCTCAAAGCCCTTACCAAAAGCTCTAATATCGATATAGAATATCGATACATCCGCTAATGGTAGAGCACCCATAATCAATTGTGCTTGCTTTATAGAGTACATACAGCATATCTGCGAGCAATAGGGATTACCCACCTTGTGATCACGAGAACCAACGCAGAGAATATAAGCAATTCTCATAGGTTCTTTGCCGTCCGAAGGTCTTAAGACACTATTATATGGTCTTGTTGGAGCAAGTAAGCGGTCCATTTGCATGGCAGTTATAACATTCTTGCATCTACCGTAACCGAATTCTGGTCTAAGCGTGGGCGAAAATAGTTTAAAGCCTGTAGCAATTATTATTGCTCCTACTTTTACCTCTAATATTTCTGGTTCTTGGGTAAAATCAATAGCACCAGCTGGGCACGCTCTTTCACAACTTCCACACAATATACAATTGTCGAGATCTATAATCGCTTTCTTTGGTACAGCAATATCGAATGGTATATAAGCTGCTTTACGTCCTCTCATATCGAATTGAAATTCATCTGAAACTATCACTGGACATACATTCTCGCAAACGCCGCAACCAGTACAAGCATCCAAATCAACATACCTAGGTTTCTTTAATATCTTGACTGAGAAATCTGCTTCTCCGTTCTTAACAACTTCCTGTACCTCCGAATATGTTAATAAAGTAATGTTCGGATGATGCGCTGCAGCTGCCATTTTTGGTGTAGAAATACAGCTTGCACAATCTAATGTTGGGAAAGTCTTACTTAATAGCGCCATCTTTCCTCCAATACTCCCCTCTTTCTCCACCAATAGAACCTTATAACCAGCATCTCCCAGTGTTAGAGAGGCTTCAATGCCGGCTATGCCCCCACCTATTACTAATACATCATACTCATTCGCTCGCTTCATTTTTGCATACCTCATCATTCTATCTTCTTCTTAACCGGACCTAGTTTCTTCACTCTTTCATAGAGATCATGAATATGCTTCAAGAACGGCTCAACACATACGGAACATATCGCGGACATTTTTAGTCTTTCTGGCTCAATACCATGCTTCTTAAGCAGTTCTACTGCTTCTGCAATCCTTTTAGCGGTTCTATCGGAACAATCCTTTAGGAATGGACAATCGGTACCATCAGCCGCTACAAATACTCCGTCAAAACCGCATTGGAATGCGTAAAGTATTATGTCTGGTCTTATCATGCTAGAACATGGTACTCTTATAATCGATGTAGTAGCAGGGTAATGCCTATGAAGTAGCCCCGTCAAATCAATTGCTAGATCCGATATAAAATCGGTTGAAAAGATAAGAATCTTTGGTTTAAACTCTTCTGACATTTTAAAACACCAAAGTGGTTCTTTAAGTGGTAGAAAAAAGAGAAAAAGTAGCTAGTAAAGGGCTCACTTCTTCCTTCTAACAAATATTCTCCAATAACCCGGCTCCTCAATGACTCCTAAAAATTCGTGCCCTACTTTCTTGGCCCACAGTGGTAGATCCCTAGCAGTACCTGGATCGGAAGAAAGAACCTCTAAAATTCCTCCAATAGGTACCTCTGTAATGGCTCTTTTAGCTGCTAGAAGAGGGCCCGGACAAGATATGCCTCTCGCATCAACAGTTTTGTCGGGTTTTATTTTCCTTAGATCAATTTCCTCAGGCATCTTTATCCCCCTATATGAAAAGCGCTACATCAGCCTGCCTTGCGGCATCAACCATCTCAGTAGCTCCACACATATCGTCTACAAGTATCAGATCGTCTAATGTTGCATTCCAAGCCTTAGCAGCGGCTCCGCATGCATGAATCCTTACAGTACCCATTTCTTTAAGCTCCTTTAACATCTCATACCATGGTTTTAGACCAGCTCTCTTTAAGCCCTCTTCAACTTGAGAAGCGAGCTCTTTGTGCTCTATTAGCTCTTTATTCTTCTCGACGACGTCCTTTCTAAAAGCGTAGACCCCCCAAAGCATTAAGTATATATCTACCTCCATATCTAAAGCAACAGCACCACTTACAAGAACAGCCATTCCGAGCAATCTGTCGGGCGTTCCGTTATTAACAATTATGACCATTCTTCCAGGCATATATCACACCTAGGAAATCATTATACCTTAACGCAAGTAAGAATTGGGATTTCCTGGATGTGTAATATCTTGTAATGCATTTAAAGCTGATGTATTTAAAGCTTTCGGAGACGCCAGAGCCAGTATTAAAGATCGTAATACATCCCTAAATCGAAGAATCCCACACTGTTATCTAGGTACCTAAAATTTAGTCTAATAAATAATAGAGCAAGAAGACTATGCGAATCTAATTCGTTGGAAAAATTATCACATTTATCTCGATGGTTATAGCCCAGGAGCCAGCGCTGGCTCATCTCCCGCGGATTGCTGGGCTCGGCTTGAGACGTGAATGCCAATTTCCTATAGATTCTCTCTTAACCTTTATTCTGCTTATAACGTGGTTATATATTCAAGCTGTATATAATGAGACACTTGCAAAGTTTAAAAATACTTTAAGGAAGAGATTCTGGTCTTACATAATGTGGGGTGTTATTTAATGACAGTGATGGAGGAAGCTCGGGCAGGTAGAGTTACGGAGGAAATGGAATTTATAGCGAAGCTTGAGGACATTCCTGTGAATATAATTAGGCGTAGAGTTGCGGAGGGAAAAATTATCATCCCTAGAAACTTAAGACGGCGTGATCATCAGGATGTTAAAATTGTTGGTGTTGGTTATGGGCTATCAACAAAGGTTAATGTCAATATAGGTACCTCAACTCTCGTTGTTGATTTAGATATGGAGATTCGTAAGGCGAGAGTAGCTATAAAATATGGTACAGATACTATCATGGATCTAAGTACTGGGGGAGACCTAGATCTTATTAGGAGAAAATTAATGGAAGTATCACCCGTTCCATTTGGAACCGTTCCCATTTATCAAGCATTCATAGATACTGCAAAAAAGCGTAAGGCTGGCATCCATATGACAGAAGATGACATATTTAGAACCATTGAGAAGCATTTAAAAGATGGCGTTGATTTCATGACGATTCATGCTGGTATTCTGCGAGAACACGCAGAGAAGCTTAAGAAAATACCTAGGGTGGCTGGTATTGTGAGCCGTGGTGGAACGATATTAGCTGCTTGGATGATTTATAATCAACAGGAAAATCCATTATACAAGAACTATGATTATCTACTCGAAATGTTCAAAGAATACGATGCCGTAATTAGTTTAGGAGATGCTTTGAGACCTGGAGCTATAGCTGATTCGCATGATTATTTCCAATTAGCAGAAATGCTTGTGGTTTCCCGATTAGTAAAACGGGCCTGGCAGTACGGAGTACAAGTCATGGTTGAAGGACCTGGACATGTGCCTCTTAACGAGATCGCCGCCAATATAAGACTTGAAAAATCTCTCTGTTATGGAGCACCTTATTATGTCCTTGGCCCATTAGTCACTGATATCGCTGCTGGATACGACCATATATCTTCCGCAATCGGAGCAGCCATAGCGGCAGCTGAGGGTGCGGATTTAATATGCTATTTAACTCCTGCTGAGCATTTATCGTTGCCTAATGAAGAACAGGTGAAGGACGGTTTAATAGCTGCTAAGATCGCTGCTCATGCAGGAGATATCGTTAAGCTTGGAGAAAGAGCAAAAAAGAAGGATCTCGAAATGTCGATTGCTAGGGCTAAGCTTGATTGGGAAACAATGCTTCGTCTTGTTCCCGATAAAGAGAGAGCTCGGAGAATCAGAGATCAATTTGGTGTTCGTACTTCAGCTTGTACTATGTGCGGTGATTTATGTGTTTATCTCCTATTAGAAAGATATGTGAAGGGGAAAGATAATGCCTGAGTTATTGGCTCTTTGGGTGAAGGCTCCTATTCTCAAGAACGCTGATATCATTATTGTTAGTAAATGTTTGAAACATGTCAATCCAGAACTTTACGGAAAAATTACTAAGGGGAAGGTAGTTCTGGAATACTGTCCAGAACAAGAAAATCCCGAGAGTTACGGCAAGATAGCCTCAATAATAAGATCCTCAAAACCTCGTAGCTTGACTGTAGTAACAATAGATGGTTCTCCACATTGCTTTATCCTTCAAGCAGCAGTAAATGAGGCTGCTTATATATTAGGAGAGAAAGTAGTTAGAAAACACTTTGTGGTTCTTGATGGAAAAGAATTAGTAGAGATAACTCCGGAAGCTATTAGAGTGGCGCGTTATTTATCTCTCGTGAACTCCCTCATCAAAAGGAATCCATATATTTTAAAGGAGTTGAAAAAACATAGCTATGAATACAATCTGGCATTAGAGACAAATGATGCAGAAATCAAGGAATAGCCTTATAGGAATCCTCTATAATTGTTTTGAGAAAGTTTTAGGAGGAAACTTTAGCCTGTAGGACATTTGTGATTTCGTTTGAGATCCATTCAATATCTCTTAATACAATTCCAAGTTTTGCCTCTCTATTAATCAAGCTCACTAATAAATAATCGTTGATAAGAGGCTTTATGACCATTATTCCCTTATCAGCCAAGACAAGTATTCTTCTGATTGGTTTTTTGCCAAAGCTTTCGACGTACTTAGAGCTTGTAGCAAGAATAACAGAAGAGGCGGCGGCTATTTCTGCTTGATTAATATCTACGGGCTTTGGTGAAAATAGAACAATAGGATCTCCTTCTGTTGTAGCTATTAGAAGTGCTGAAATCCATTTATCGATCTGAAAGAGGGAGTTTATTACCCCAGAAGCTTTTAATTTTAATGTATCTTCGACAATTTTTAGCGGTGAAATCGCTCTGGCCTCTTCTGGGACCACCTCTACTTGTTGCGTTTCCAGCGTAGAAAGCACCGATTCTAGCTCTTTTTTGAGAATTTCAATGTTTTGAGAAACCACTTCTGCTTCAGGTTTTAGTTGTTCTATAACCTTATCAGCCTCTGCAATTGTTGTTTTTGCATAGACTTCAGCTTTTGGTAAGGCTACTTGAGCAACCGTCCTAACCCTGACAATTCCCTCCCGTCTACACTTCTCGAGAATATCAATTACATCTTCTGGTGAGACTACATGCCCGTCCTCACGCATTGCTATTGCTATGTCCCATACACTTTTTTTACCATCAACATACTTTAGGATTTGCTTAACTGCATTCTTTCGAGCTCCTTTGTACAAGGAGGCAATTACATTTAATCTGCTTTGTAGCTCCTTATCCGTAGCCCATTTAGAAACCTCGTAGATCCTCATAAACTTTTCTTCATACATCGCCCTTAGCATTTCGATTTGCTTCGTTGACAAAGTCTTCACCAGCATACTTTAACATTTCCTATAAGCCCGAAGATTGTTAAGAGTCATACAAAGTTTTTAAAATTGCGCGAGCGAATTCGGCATCCTCGACCTTCGGGAATCTCGACTTAATAAGACTCATAAAATCCTTCTCACTTATTTTTCCTTCTTTGTAATCAAGAAAATAATCTTTAGCGACCTCAAGACAGGCAAGGATATCGCTTATTCTAATAGCTAATCTAGATACTGGATCACGAGATTTACCTGTAATAAGCTCATTAACTATTTTTTCCAGATGATCGAGCCCTGGACAAATGAGGTTTTTATCCTCTTCTGTAAAGATTAGTCGCTTACCCCCCATCTTCTTCCAATTCAAATAATATTCTTCTTTAGTAATAACTTCATAGGGAGCTAATTTGATATCTGAGGAAGGAGGTTTGCGCATTTCGAAAGTTTCCACAACTTCCTCTAAAATATCCTCATACATTTGCTTCTCGTCATCATTCTCAACAATTATGACTAAGGGTTCTTTTTCAGCAATTAAAGAGAATACGGCATATGCCAATGCTCTAGGTCCTCTTTTCTGAATTAACTCAAGATACGTAGCTAACACATGCTCTCCCTGATTAATGTAAGTTTTATAGAGCTACTTCCTAGGTTAAGCATTTTACATCACTATAAGCTTCGCGCTTTAAATACTTTTTCCTATCTTATTTTTCTCGAAGTACTTGCTATAAGTAGTTAGTAACATTTACGTATAATTGTTCTAGCCTATTTCCCCTTAAACTTCCTTATAGATGTCTATAAAAACGCCGTTTCTATATCTTTCTCGGGATATTAATGTGAATCCTGATGTTAAAAGAATATATTCCAAAACCCATGGGCTCCAGATATACATCTTAACTTCCTCAGCCTCGTACTTATCTGGTCCTATCTCACGCGTGATCACAATTATTTTCAAACATCCCTCATCCGCATTATAGGAATAATAAACCTTCCCTCTTAGCTCTGTTGGTATAGGGATAGGCTCCTCCTTACGAAGTAAACTTTCTACGAAATCAGAATATTCCAGAACCAGTACAAATTTTCTTCGAGTCGCACGACGTATGTTCTGGATCATTCTAATAAACTCCGTTAAACTGAAATGTATGATAACATCTCCTAACATAAATACACTATCGAAAACATCTCTAACACTCATTGTACGAGCATCTGCTACAAAGAATTTTGCTCGAGATCTCCTCTTTTCGGCAATTTTTCTGGCCTTTTCAATAAACAGTTTATCCCGATCTATTCCAACCACACTTAACCCAAGTTCTTCCAAGGCAAAGGTGGATGTACCAGCTCCACAACCGATGTCTAGGGCCTTAGATCCGAATAGATGCCTATAGGGTTTTAATGCGTTTATAAGGAACCTCATTCTATTCTTCCCCGCTTCTGACTCCGGATTATAGAGGTCTCGGCTGATAATTAGTCCGTAAAAAGTGCTCAAGAAAATCACTCCCTTTATATATGGCTAAGATTAATTGACAAATTCTCTACTTCTTAAGAATTAGGGTAACTCTCTTGAGGTGTTGAATAATGAGTAATTATAAGGAAGAACTCTTGCAACATGAATTAACCCCAGAGACTTTAGAGGAATATTCTGAAAAAGTGAGAAGAGAATTAAAAGCTTTTTTCGAGCCCGAAGCTATCGCGGTCATAGGCGCTTCTAGAGACGTTAATGCTCCAGGGTGGGTAATTTTTAAGAACTTATTAGAGAATAAGGAGAAAGGATGGTTAAAGGCTGACGTCTATGGAGTGAATATCAAGGGTGGAGAACTCTTTGGACAACCCCTATACCGCTCTATATTAGATGTGCCTAGTGATGTCGATCATGCAGTTATTGTTATCCCAGCTAAGTATGTGCCAGGAGCAATGGAGGAGTGTGGAAAGAAGGGGGTAAAGGTAGCGAGTATTATCAGTGCTGGGTTCTCCGAGATAGGGAATGTAGAACTCGAAAAAAGAGTCGTTGAGGTAGCTAGGAAATACGGAATTCGTATCATTGGTCCGAATGGTCTAGGTGTTTTTGATGCATATAGCGGAGTCGATACAATGTTTCTTCCATATTGCAAGCCTCTGAATGGAAAAGAAATCTTAGCCACACCTAGACCAAAGAAAGGATATATTATGTTTATTTCGCAAAGCGGGGCATTAGGAGTATCCGTTTTAGACTATATGTATGGAGAAGGCATTGGAGTGAGTAAATTCATAAGTTATGGAAATAAAGTCGATGTTGATGAAGTAGATATGCTATTATATGCCTTAAAGGACGAGACCGTGAGAGTAGTAATGATATATTTGGAGGGACTTAAAGGAGATGGAAGACCCCTTGTTAAAATCGGTAAAGAATTCTCTAAGCATAAGCCTATTGTGATATTAAAAGGAGGACGAACCAAGGCTGGGGCAAGGGCTACAATGAGTCACACTGCATCCTTAGCTGGAAACGTGAAGATTTACCAAGTAGCGTTTGAAACAATGGGTGCTATAATGGCAGATGATTTAGTCGAATTCTTGGATATTACAAAAGCTTTAGCGTTCCAGCCCCCAGCTAGGGGGAGAAACATAGCGATTGTTACTAATGGCGGGGGAGCTGGAATACTTGCGACTGATAAGGCGGAGAAAATTGGGCTTAATGTTATACCCACTCCCGAGAACCTTCTAGCTAAATTAAAGAAGGCTCAAGAAGAAGGGAAAATTCCACCCGTTGCTACATTTTCTAATCCAATTGATTTAAGTGGCAGTGCTTCCAACGAATCATACATAGCCGCTATAGAAGCTGTAATGGAGAATGACGATATACATGCTGTCCTCATAATAGGACTACATCACGTACCTCTGCTAACATCCAGTTTCGTAGATGAAATTGCTCAAATAATCAAGAAATATAAGAAGCCAGTAGTTGCTGTGGATATCGGCGGTGCTGATATGGCTAATTGGGTGCGCGACAGATTTGATTACCACGGCATTCCAGCATATCCTACTCCAGAAAGAGGTATTACAGCGCTAAAGGCATTAGTTGAGTATGGAGAATGGTTAAAGAAGGAGGGAGTTTTAGAGAATTATCTCCAGAAGTGGCAACCTCCAACATCATTATAAAGTAGTTCTTATTTTACCTTTTTTCTTTCTTCCTCCTACTGATTTCCCTTGCTAAGATCTCTATCTGCCTTGCCCATGCCAAGTCCCTGAATAGAATCCTCATTTGTCTGGATATTTCTAGGAGAATCCCATGCGCGTTTTTTATCTCGTTATCCTGTATAATTCCTATAGCGATTCTCAATAATTCCCTAGCTTTTCTTGGAGAGAATTTATAGATACGTTGACTCATTTCTATCAATAACTGGATTCTCCTATCCACTGGGAGTTTCTCTATACTTTCAAGAAGATACTCCAAAAGCTCCTCTGCCCACCACTTAGCCTTAGCCGTTATTGCTCCCGCGATCTCAGTTAGATAAATAATCCCCTCCTCCTCGGGCATTTCTTCAGCCAGTCTCAGAGCATTGCTCACTATTTTATCAAACCCCCTAATTGGCACTACTGATAGGGAGTGAATAATATCGGGAATCAGCTCTAGATACTCTTTTTCTAGCCTTGAAAAAACAGAACTGATTTTTTCTCTTAGCGTTAATACATATGGTTTGGGAAAAGCACTAAATAATTGTTTAGGATACATTGCTAGAACATGAATTATCTCTCTATCACTCCCTAGCCCACGAAGACTACGCTTTAATAGATTATGGGCTAGGTCGATATCAGCAGCTGATAAATTAGCTATGCTCTGAATCAAATCAGCAGAGGCAGATTTTTCTATCGTGAACAACTCTCTCAAGTAACCAGCGATAATTTTCGCAAGAAACTGCGCTTTATATCCATCAATAATGCCGAAGTATTTTACGATAAAGGAGAGATAAAGGAGCTTCCTTAATTTCCTTGAGTGCGACTTCATTATCCTATCTTCAAGCCAGTTGAGAGCTTTGTAGGATAAATCATTGTCCCCCGAGTTAATAAGGCTCCTCGCAGCTCGTAGCACTATCCTAAATCCTTCCTCATTTCGCTTAACATTATCGAGGATAAACTCGAGAACTTGATTCGCCTTCATATAATCCACATAGCATATGTCACCAATAATCCGAGCTAGAGCATAGAGAGCTTCTTTCGGAGGCATCTCATCGATTATCTCAAATGCTTCTCCGAGCCATTTTTTAGCTACCCTCATGTTCTCGGGGTTTCTACTAACGCTTACATAGCCATAAGCTCCACGAGCTAGAATAATAGCCTTGCATAAATCCGATTCACATTTCTCTGCATACTCGACCCCAGATGCTATGAGAGAATCCCCTCTACCTACATCATGTTTAGCCAGACCAATTCCGAATAATATTAGAAGAGAAGCGGCCTTAACTGGAGATAAATATAGAGCATCCTCAATACTTTTCTCCAGAACTTTCTCTGCAAAATCATTAAAACCAGAGGCAAAGAGATAATCCAAAACCAAGGCTTTTTCAAATAACCTTCGATAAGGATTAATTATTCGATTACACTCTCTCAGCGCTACCTTGAATATCAAGAGAGCTTTGGAGAAGAACTCCATTTTGACTAATCTATACCCAATTTCCCGTAGAGCATAAATCCTCTCAGATGGTTTGTAGAGAAGATAAGAATATCCCGCAATATCCAATAGCTCCTTAGAAATATCATAACCCTCAGAGATCGCCTCATCGGCAATTGTAAAGAATGATCTCCATAGGAAATCACGTGATCTACCATATTTCTTAATATCTGAGAGGATATCCCTCTTTTTGCCCAGTAGTTGTTTTCTAAAGAAGCCTCGAAGCTTCTTCTGAAGACTCACTAGCAAGCCTCCAGTTAGTTAAACTGGAATATATAACTCAGTTTAGTTTCACTCTACCCTCTATGCTTTGCAAAAATATAAAGATAATACGAAATTTAATATTTACTATCTAACTTATTATTAGTCTAACCAGATTGAACAGGAATAGCAAAATAAGGCTAAGTAATGCCTCCCTCAGCAAATTAAACATGATGAATAGAAATGATTGAGAAAATAACCTCGATTCTTCAGGATTTCTTCGGCCAAAAACCAATTAGAGAAGGAGACAACATCTTTATAATTACTCTTGGTCCTCCCACGAAAGCTTTTAAAATGATTATTCGCATTGCATCAGACAAAATTGTGGCTGAAAATGTATTACCAGAAGCCAGTGAAGAAGTTATTAATTATTTAAGAAGAAGAATTTCGGAAGAAAAAATAACTATAAAACTCTTTATCCACAATGAAACAAGAAACTTATCAATTGAGATGCCCTACAAGAGAGATATTCTGGAATCCATTAAGGCTTTTTTAGTAGTTCTTAAGAAGCTTTATCAGATCGTGATAGATCATTTTCCTCATTTAGCATGGAGGATTCTAGGAGAGATCAAAATAAGAATAATGAATGAGGAAATAACAGTTCTCTCCCCAGAATATGAAGAACCTAGAAAAACAGGATGGCGTTCGGATTTAATAGCGATCCTGCCTGGTGAAGATGGATGGTTTAAATCTGTTCTAGGATTAGATAACGTTTTCTTCCCGTTCTTATTCTTCCTCAAAGACAGCGAGATCTATGCCTATAAACCATCTCCAAATGGGCAATTAATCCCAATAAATCTCTCAGAAATTCTTAAAAAACTCAAACAAATCTCAGAGAAACTCCATCATTACGGAATAACCCTCCCAGAAAACGAGACAGAAGTATTCCTAAATTTTGAAAAAATACCTAACGCAATCTCCATGCTTAAAATGATAAGAGATGGGTCCATTTTTCCACTATCATTTACAAAGATCTCCACAGTAGACAAGGAAAATTTAGATTATATGATTAGGGAATTAGAGAAGATATATGAAGAGCTCGCTAAAGTGAGAAATATAGAACATTTCATCAAATTGAGAGTTCTTATTAGGATGGCCGTATTACTCGCAAAGAATGCTATTCAGAGAGGAGGAGCTGGAAGAGTTCTCATATCTAACGTCAGAAAAGTTTCCAAACTTGGTGCAGGAAAAGCGGTTTACATTGGAAAGGAGGAACTTAAATATATAAGACTTGGAGAGAAGGTACTGGTAAGCGTGGTAGACGAGGAAGGGAGAAGGAGAATAATTATTGAACCTATCTAACCAGAGGGTTTTCTTGCCAGGATCTTCTTCAGTTGCTCTATTGCCTTATTAATATCCCTCATAACTATACCTAGCTTTGCTTTCTCATCTGTAATTACGGAGAGTATATGATCCTCACCGACTAATCTCAAAAGGATATACCTTTTTTCCGTCTTAATAGCTACATAATCAACATGCTCCCTAGCCACGTCTAAAGCATTTCTTTCAGAGGTCGCAAAAATAGCTGCAATAGCCGCCGAAACTCTAGCCTCTTCCCGAAAAACTTCGGGAGGATAACTCGCTATTGGAAATCCCTCTGGGGTAGCTATAAGGGCACCAATTATTCCATTTTCGGCACTCACTAAGCCCTTTAGAATTTTTAGCACTTTATCCACTATCTCACTAATAGCTGACTCACTGATCAACGCTGATAGAATCTCGTCTTTGTCAATGATATCACTCATTAAGTTTCACCAACATTAAAGGAAACGATTTCACACATATTTGTAAATAAAACATTGAGTACCTAGATATGTCTTAAATATTCTTAACTGGCAACTAACCCAAAAAAGGCGTTTTAATAATAAAAAGCTTTGGTTAGGAGGTTTCTCTGTGAGAATATTAGAATGCTTAGGAATAAAGATAGTCAAGGCAATAGTGACTGATGTGGATGGAACCTTAACGGATGCTAGGCAAAGTCTCCATTTAGGAGCAATAGCTGCCCTAAGAAAAGTCCATGAGAAAGGAATTCATGTAATTCTCTGTTCTAGCAGATTATTTGATGTGGTAAGCTCTTTAGCTAAGTATCTCGGCTTCAAAAGCCCCGTTATTGCAGAGAGCGGTAGCGTAATCGGATATTACTTAAAACCTGTATTCATAAGAGAGTTTGAAACAGAAATAAAAGAAAGAATCATTACGGTAATGACCAGTATTGGTTTTAAAAGCGTCCCCGATAATAAGTGCAGAAGAGGGGATCTTGCGTTTAAAAGAACTAGGAAGACTATGGGGATGAGCGAAGAGGAAATTCTGGAAGTTCTTAAGAAGCAAGGAATAAGTAACGTCACCGTTCTTGATTCGGGATTTGCAGTGCATATAAATCCAATAGGCGTGGATAAAGGCTCAGCTCTCCTCCGAGTCCTAGAGCTGATAAACGTTAGTCTTGATGAGACAATAGTTATTGGGGATGGAAATAATGATATACCGATGTTTAGGGTTGCAAAATATTCAATTGCCCCCGCAAACGCATCAGAAAAATTAAAGAAGATGGCAAAGGTTGTAAGTGATCTAAGTGATGGTGATTTAATAATAGCCCTAGCTGAGGAAATTCTATCTTCAATTTCACAGCCTTAAACCCTTCTCTTCTAAGATACTCTTAAACGTCCTTACGAACTCGTCGTAAATATCCTTAGGGAACCATCTTAAAACATTCACGATTGCCTCATTACTAGCTTCTCTAACTTTTTCTCCAAATTTATCACCTAATAAGAAACTTTTATGCCTCTTTACAAGCGAAGTTCTAGTATCCTCAGGTAAAACAGACAGAAACTCCTCCAATGTTTCAAGGTCTTCTTTCAAGAGAATTGTCTCGAAATCTGGATGCATTAGATAGGCTTTAATAGCACTTAATAAACTGCTTCTATTTGGTGGTGATACATTATATATCATTCTGAGAATGTCACGCAGACCCATTTTACGCACGCGGTTTTCGACCACTATCCTAAACCTTCTATTAAACTCCTTCCTCATCGGCGTTGATAATGTTTCAAAAATCTTCGCAATCGTATTAGGCTCCACTTCAAGAATTTTCTGAGCTATTACTTCTTCATGCGCCGATATGAAGTCTGGAAAGAAATCTTCGGGAAGAGACAACATTATATCAATTACCACATTGGCATTAGTTACCTCTAATTTCTTCTTTAATTCGTCTCCTAAAAGGTAATCCTTATATTGCTTAACAATGTTATTTTTCTCCTCATGATTAGCTTTACCTAGAAGATCCTTTAACTCTTCAATACTTAAAGCTCTTATATCTGGCACGCCCATTTCGATTCACCCATATTGAAATAAAACTAGTGATGATGGTAAAAATGTACGTTATTTCACGAAGTTTTTAAGTAATAAAGTTGGGATAACTGGCTTAGGGAGGCTACTTAATGCCGGAGTTAAAGATTATTAACTTATGCGCAGGGGTAGACAATAAAGTAATATTAAGAGGAATAAATCTAGAAATAGGCAACGGAAAAACTATTCTCTTAATGGGGCCTAATGGTTCTGGCAAATCCACACTTGCTCAAGTACTTATAGGTAATCCTAAATACAAAATATTATCTGGCAAGATACTCTTCAATAATATAGATATTACTGATCTCCCATTAGAAAAACGCGTTAAGATGGGTATTTCTGCATCTTTTCAGATACCACCAAAATTAAGAGGAATAAAATTAAGAGAGTTGGCAATGGCTATTCTTCGCAAAAGAGGAGAAAAGAATCCAGATGAAAAAATCCGTAGATTGGTCAAGGAGATGAAACTAGAAGGATTCTTGGATAGGGAGATTAATGTAGGCTTTAGTGGTGGAGAAATGAAGAGAACTGAACTCTTTCTGATACTACTCCAGAATCCCACATTCGTGATACTGGATGAAATAGATTCCGGCGTGGACGTTGAAAGTGTGGGAATCTTAGGAAAGGTTATAAGGAACGAGCTTCAGAGAAATGGCAGGTCACTTATTATTATTTCTCATACAGGGATAATCGCAAAACACGTGCGCATTGATATTGCTTACATTATGTTGAATGGTAAAATTACCTGCTACGGTCCACCAACAATTGTTCTTAACCATGTTCTTGAGCATGGTTTCGCACGATGCAAAAAATGTGAAGGGATCTGCTATGTCGATTAATTCTCTCAGATCAGAGTACAGAAAAAGAGCAAAAATGTATTTTAACAAGTACGTTTCACAGGCAGATATTGACTTATTATCTATTATTAAGCTCGATAAACTCCTCAGCGAGAAAAAATTAATCAATTTAGAGGAGTACTCAAATCTCTTAGAGAAAGTCGGTATTGATGTTACTGGCCGAAATAGAGCAGGAACTTATTATCAAGTAGATACAGCTGTTCTTGAGTATTATTCCAAAATCCCTGGAATAGAAATCCTATCGCTCGAGGATGCTCTAGACGAGTATGGAAGGGAGTTCTTAGAATATTATTGGAGAGCTCTACGAGTAGATAAAGATATTTACACCGCCATCGCAGAACTTTATGGAAAAGGAGGCTACGTAATAATTGTTAAGGAAGGCCATAAGATCAAACAGCCCATCCAATCATGCTTGTTAATAACATCAAACAATATCTTACAAGCCCCTCATAATATCATAATCCTAGAACCCAACTCCGAGGCTCACGTAATCACGGGATGCGCAATAATGAGGGAAGTAATAGCCTTACATGCAGGAATCAGCGAATTCTACGTTGGAGAAAACGCTAAGCTCTCATATATCATGATACACGGATGGGGAGAAAATATGCATGTGAGACCACGAACAGGAGTAATCATAGAGGAAGGAGGAGAATTCGTTTCAAACTACATTAATATGACCCCGGTTAAATCTCTACAATCATATCCCACGGTCAAATTAATAGGAGAAAATGCTAAAGCCCATCTCTCATCAATCATCGTAACATCAAAATCATCTAATATAGACCTAGGAAACGAAATAATTTTCGAAGCCCCTAACACCGCTGGAGAGATCATTTCCAGAATCGTAGCAAAGGATAATGCCGTAGGAGTGGCTAGAGGACGGCTAATTGGCAAAGCTCCAGGTATAAAGGGCCATCTAGAATGCATGGGACTATTATTATCGAATAGTGCTAAGATAATTACCATACCAGAACTCGAAGCTTCCCATTCTGATGTAGAGCTCACACATGAAGCTTCGATAGGAAAAATTGCTGAAGATGAGATATTATACCTCATGGCTCGAGGATTCACAAGAGAAGAAGCTGAATCATTCCTAGTACGCGGATTCATGAATGTTGAAATAAAAGGAATACCAGAAAACTTGAAGAAAGTAATTCAGGCAACAATCGATAAAATGGCCAAGGCTTTATAAAGCACCAGCATAAACAACTTAGTGAAGTTTTTTGGTGTGTTGATGATTTTGGGTTCTGCTTCCATCTTCTGCTCTTCCTGGCTGTGGCTAGGAAAAACTATCTAAATCTAACTAACTAGAACCAGCCCTAGTACAATTGATCCTCGCATAGCAGCAATCTTGTATGGAGCAAAGTTTCTGTTAAAGATCTTTTTGAGCTTTCATCCAGTCTCATCTACTGTGAAAGTATTATTAGTGGCTTTAGAAGCAGCTTATGAAGTAGGCTCAATGATTTCAGAAGGAGATTATGTTTTGAGTTCTAATGAAGAAATCTATGTAAGATGGCATTATCCCACAAGTTCTTATTCGTATCTGTCTACACTACCTTCCCAGAATTTCGCACATTGGGTAATCAATAGCTACTTGTTTATATGGAGTCCTCATGGAACGACGGGTTCTATAGTAGTGTTAGGAAAAATCACATGGGGTAAATTAGGAAGCATGTATATCGGTGAACCATACCTAGGTAGATATTATTTCTATTTCCAAGGCACAGTTACTGAAAATATAAGTCTAGAAGTCTCAGTATAATTGAGGTGATATCTTTGTCCGAATTGAGAAGAAAAGTTATTCCAGCAGCCATCGTTATACTTCTTCTATCTGCTTCCTATATATCTATCTTATTTTTTTCCTCTAGAAAGCAACATTTCATTATTAAATGGCACTACAAGTCTGACTATTCTGATTGGTTTTCTTGGGAGACTCTCAGCATTTGGCCTGCCATTGGGGACATTAATGGAGATAGTATTAATGACATAGTTGCTGTAACTGATTTCACAAGCAACAAGGTGGTGATTAAAGGTTTTAATGGTGCTACTGGGAAAATTCTCTGGACATATAACGCATCAACAGTATATTCGATCAGAACCCGTCCAGGGAATGGTGGAGTAGGTTACTTGGGATATATGTACATTTATGATCTAGACTCAGATAATAGGGGCGAATGTATTGTCTTGTTGCGCGGCCACTTCTTAATAATTATTGATGATGATGGGTCGCTGCTGTTTAGAAAGAATTTACCAGAGAGCCAAGAATCAGCTTTCTTCACAATAATTGATGCAAATGAGGATGATTTGGAGGATATTGTTCTCTACTACCAAGGAACCTTCTTGGTGTATAATTCTTCCAATCTAGCTCTTATCAGGAATATATCTGTAGAAAAATGGAATTGTTCGAACTGTTTCCTTGGATGGTGCGCATATTATGTGGATAAGAAGCCTTTCATATTCTTCCTGGGGAATAATGGGCACTCGTTTATTGCTATCGACTTACTGAATGTAACTAATAGTTGGTACTATTATAATTCATCCTTATTATTTGATTATGTCTTAGGCGCAACTAGTGTTAGTGATGACGTCTACGTTTTCATCAGAGCGATTAGTAAAAAGGAACAAGAAGAATGGTTACTATCAGCAATAAGTGCAAAGCAACGTAAGATTGCTTGGTGGGTCAAGAATAGACATTTCTTTGGACCAGCTGTCATCATGGATATTAACAATGACGGTACGCGCGAAATAGTCTTTATTGAATTTGATAAGAGGCAAACATTTTTCGGCGCTAAGGACTATACCTGGATTAAAGCAGTATCCGTTTTAAACGGAAGCACCGTTTTCCAAGAGCCTTTTAATGAAGGATTATGGGCCTTCTTAACCCCCTTAAACACCTTAGATGAGGAATATCCCGAAGTAATTCTTGTTAAGACGACCACGGGATTATGGGATTATGAAGCTAAATTCGCTGTTTACTCATTTAAGGAGAGAAGAATCCTCTATATTGAAGATCTCTCAAACATTTTCAGTAAGGGTTTACATGAGCCTGGATTCATGATTAATATAGCCGATATTGATGGAGATGATAAAAACGAGCTAGTAATATGGGATAACCATGGAGATGTATTCGTATTCGAATACGAAGATGCCAGGAGAGGTTTCTCATGGCCCTACATGTGGCATGATTCCAAGAGGACATCACAAACCGATCTTTAATAAATTTTTAAGCAGAACAAAAATAATACATATCAATAAGCAGCAAAAACGATGACGGGGTTATCCCAGAGGCCACCAAGCCTACGGGATGTGGCCCGTGGCGTGCGGGCCGAAGCCCCAATGAACTGGGTGCCTAGGCGGAGTGTCTCCGCCGATGGGTGCCCATGGGAGGGGATGACATGTGCGATGAGGAGTAGGTATTCCCCGTCAAAAACATAACTAAATTTGGGAATACCTACCCCAAAGCGAAACGCAGTGTCGGAAATATTACTCTGCACTCTTCTCCCTTTATCTCAATATAATTTCCATTAATATATGCGTAACCAGTTATGGCACATATGATTGCATCAAATATGTCTGGTAATAGTCTGGCCGGGTATCTCTTTATGTTTAGAGTAAAGACGCGCGCTAATTCTTTGACAATCCTCAAACGCTCAGCAATGGATTTTGGTTTTTTCTTGTAACCTAAAAACCTTAGTGCCCCAGCTGGAAAAACTTCAATATAATCTATACCTCTACTCTTAAGCTCTTTAACAAGCCACATAGCTCTATTAACGAGCATTCTCATACCGGGGAGCGTTGGTGGCAATGGATTTAGATTTATCTGCTTCATTAAGAGATCACAATCCCTTAAGTTACCTCTTCTGGGAAAATTCAGGGGGGCATCAATCGCTACGAGCTTAGGTCTCCATTTATTCACAAGAGACAATATTTCCTCATTTGAGAAAACCGCACCAAAATCTTCTATAGCATCATTAAGTATCACACAATAACCAGTAACGTTTTTCTCGCTCCCTGCTAGATCTAACCCTAGAACTATGGTCGTGAGCATCAGAAAATAACCTAAATAAAGTGATTGAGACTATTAAAAGAATAGAATTAAATCGCTTAAAAAGATCTAGTCATTTTCTAGAACATCTACTGGTCTTAATCTCTTCTCAGTACCATAGTGTATTCTGAAGTTAAACTCAACTTTCTTGCCATCATTCCATGTTCTTATTGGTCTGTAATAGCCAACGATTCTGCTCCAAATATCAATGTTCATGCTTCCACATTTTGGACATTTGTAGTGAATACCAACACCCCTCCACCCACATTTTCTACAAACACTTATTGAGGGTGTTATGCTGAAATAAACGATCTTTGTCCTTGTGACGATGTTATAAACAAGCTTCTTTAGAGCTTTGGGATCCATAGCCTCATACATAAATAGGTGAAGCATCACGCCACCTGTAAACTCCTGTTGTACTTCAGCTTCAAGCTCCACTCTCCTAGCTAAAGGAACGTCAGCGTAATAGGGAACAATGCTATTGCTATAGAAAGGCTTACCCATGTATAATGGAATAATGACTTTGCCCGATTTCACTAGATCTCCGAATCTGTTGTAATCGGCTAGAGCTAATCTGAAGCTCGCACTTTCTCCTGGGACTTCCTCCACATTATATAAGTAGCCGTCTTCTTCCTCATACTCTTCAGCCATTTTCCGAATCGTTCTCACGATGCTCTTCATTATTGATATTGCTTCGCGAGCTCTCCTGCTCGAATTCCATGGATTAGGATCACCAAGTATATTCATTGCTGTCTCTGGTAATCCTATGACACCGAATGTGTTAAAGTGTCCAGCTAGATGACCAATATAGATTTTAGTTAATGGCAATAGGCCGTTCTCAATACTCTTTAAATACCTTTCTCTCCAAGTGAGAAGAACGCTACGGGCTATTTCTAGTTTTTCATATAGGAAATCATAAAAACTATCCAAATCACCGTTAGCTTCGATAGCCAATCTTGGCAGATTAATCGTAATTACGCCAATACTCCCTGTAGCATCTGGAAGAGCCCAAATACCCCATCCCCTTCTAGATGATTTCAACGCATCATATACTTCATCCTCTTCATTTTTCGTTAGTTTAAAACTATTAAACGCATTAGCAGCCTTTTTAGCATCAATTGTTAGTCTACAACACATTGCATATAATCCAGAAACATCCGTAGAATATCCATTTAACAGATAAAATGAGCCTCTCTTAGCTAAGACCTCAAAGAAAAGATCTGTGAGATAACCCCATCTAGATCCATTCCAATCAAAATTCTTAGTAAGCATCATTGTTATTATAGGAAAAGTGAAGGGTTGTCCACGAGCATCGCCCTCAAGATAAAGCGTGAATAGGGACTCAGTAACTCTTAATGCCTCATCCAAGTAATCTCCTAATGAGCCAACCCTTTTACCACCGACATAAGCATCACCTTCAAGGAAATCTGGCGCAGTATCTAGCACGAGAGTAATATTTGTGAATGGGCTCTGGTAACCGATTCTACTTGGATAATTAAGCTCGAAAACCATGCGTTGCAATGCTTGCTTAATCATTCTCTTATCCGCATTATCATAACGGACAAATGGAGCCATATAAAGATCAAATGCAGTCACCGCTTGAGCACCAGTCCATTCTTGCGCCGCCAGGAAGAAGAAGTTCACGAGGTGAGAGACTGCTGTATCCAAGTGCTTCGCTGGATTAGAAATTACCGTAGGAGTATCTAAACCCTTCTTTAGGATCTTTGATAGCGACCAACCAGCACAATAGGGGATAAAGAGGGAGTGCGGTAATTTATGAATATGAATGCTCCCCTCAAAGTGTTCAGAAATAGCCTCGCTAGGAAGATAAGTGGATAAGATAAGAGGATTCTTCAAAATCTTATCAATAACATAACCAAGAAAAGCACCATATGACCTATTAACATTAGCGTTTTCTTTTACCTCCCAATCAGTAACTGTCAGATAAGCTCCCTCAAGATCTTTTAAAATCCTAGCCTTAAGCCCAAGTTCCTCCTCTTCCTTAATCCTATGCTTAAGCTTTTTTAAACCTCTGATTACCTTTTCAGTCCCCTTTTCATCAGCAAACTCTGAACTTCCGGTTTTCGAAATAGGCATTATGAAGAGCCCCCAGTAATAACATAAGAATAAACAATCCAGAAAATAACTATAAGATACCCCCTCATTAAAAATAGAGAAGATGAAAACTAAAACAAGGAGCAATCACAGAAGATATTAGCATAAAGAGAAGTCAAGACCAAAAATCTACTCGCTTTTAAAATCCATTAGATAAGTAATACCCTATTCTCCTAAATTTTCCGAAAAATTGCAAGTAAGCAAAAATACTTTACTTGTAAAGAATGTATTACCATATTTCAATAATCTCATGGTACAAAAATGTTCAATAGTTAACATAAAATATTAGGAGTAATAGCGATAGTATGTTAAATTATCAACATTTAAGTAATAAGTAATAAGTAATTTATGATAAAATGTTTAATGTATTCCCCCATTTTTATGGTGATAGTGGAATGGGAAGAATTAACAAGTTCTTCGTAGTGCTATTATTGATTATCCTTTATTCTTCATTAATACAAAATGTGGGGGTATACGCGGATAGAGGGGGAATACCAAGCGGAAATTCCTACGTCGATGAACCGGGTCAATACGCGGTGATTTCCTGGTGTAATGGTCTTGAGACACTATATTTATCAACCTATATAGAGAGCGAGTCCCCCGTCTATATGCTGGAGATATTACCCCTCCCATCGATACCTCAGATATCTCTTGGAAATAAATCAGTATTTAAATCCCTTGCATTATTAGTAAGCAAGCGAAGTAAGCAATATGGTTATTATGAATATTATGGTTACGAGGGTTTTCTGAAAGGGTCAGCGCCTGGTGCTAATCGGGAAGGGATAGAAATCCTCTTGACATTCTCTGCTGGTCCTCATAATGTTACTGTGGTTAGAGCTAATAATAGTACGCAATTATTAGATACGCTTAAGGTGATTGCTGATCAAAATGGTTTTAGCATTAAGGAAAACCTGGAGAAGTACTATAAACTACCCGAGACTGTGAATAATTACATAAGTAATGGTTACGAATTCTTTGCGATTGATATCATATATGTAGAGAAGACAGAGGGCACTCTCATAGAGCCGATAGTTTATACATTTAGGTCGGATAAGATCTATTACCCTATGGAAATATCCGCAGCTACGTATTCTGGCTTTTTCGATCTACACCTGTTTATAATCACGACCTTTCCAATTAATGAAGATTACTTCGAGGAATACGCTAGTAGCTATGCTATCTGGTCATTGCGTATTATAAAAGCGCCTGTTATGAAACATGAACTCGAGAATATGGATCCAAAACTCGTTAGTATATTTCCCATATGGATTCAAGGCTTGTATCTAAATTATGTTTACATGCATGGTGATTATTTCCTTATAAGGGATATAGAAATCCCCCCGGATAGGAACTTAGCAGACTATTTCGCGGTGTTTGATTTCATAATCTTAGCCATATTCCTACTCGTGATACTTAAGTATCCACCCGTTCTCAATGAGAAACAAAATTACCAGTTTATAACCATAGTTCTCGCGCTAATTCTCGCCCCTATCATAATTACATTGCCAAACCTATCAGTCATGATGGTATTTCCGATATTCAGTCACTACCTCTTCTTCAACACTATACTAATGATTATACCCCTCATAACATTAATACAATTCACTAAAGCTTCGATACACACACGCACTTTCTCCTTCTCACCGAAATTCAAAATCATAATAGAAGCCCTAGCTATGTTAATCATCTGCTACATAATCATCATGTTCTCCTACATACTAGTTACCTCCATGGCGAAATTTTCACCACTCTACACTGGGGTATTAGTAATCGCCATCTTAATATGGATGATTATAATTCAAATATGGAACTTAATTCTTCTTAATTCCATTGCCGAGAAGATAGGAAAGCAAAAGAATGAGTAACACACTCCCACTCCAGAACAATTACCCTATTTTTTACTTCATATTTACCTACCCGCCATACTTAATTTCTTACGCAATTGTGTTTTCTGGACCCTCTTGACTGCTTGAATAATACGTGACGGCATAACCGTATGAAAAGACTATACCCTTACCAGATAGGTAGCGGAAATAGATGTCGGCAACCCAACCCTCATCAGCCCAAAATAAAATATTACATATGTTATACAATATGTAAATAAATAGCTTAATATGTGTCAGATTGTCAATAACCGTGTTATGACCTTGCAGAAAAAAGATCTTGTCGGGAAAATATGTTACTTTTTTATTGCTTCTTTCTAGAAAGTGTGATTATGCTCTTAGAAATCTACCTTGTACTTATCTTTGCAACTTCTTTATCCATAATTCTAGTGTTGTCAAAAAGGAATATTGCTGGAGCTATTTTTCTAGGTGCCTTATTTCTTGGTTTTGCGACTATGTCTCCCGAAGTATTACTAGAGGTTTCCTTAAGAGTTTTTTTAGAAATAGGAAATATTGTATTGGCGATTGCTATTAGTTTAATTCCAATTATAGGCGGCTTATTGAACAGGAAGGGTTTACTAGATAAAATGATAAGGAATTTTCCCTTTGGCAAAAAAGCTTTCCTTGGATTCTCCCCCGCGTTTCTCGGCCTATTAACTATTCCTGGCGGTGCTCTCTTCTCTGCTCCACTAGTTGCTCGTTGTTGTGATGAGATAACTGATATTAGGAAGGCTAGCATAAATGTTTGGTTTAGGCATATTCTTCATATCGTTTATCCATTAGCGCCTACATTAATAATAGCGTGCGAATTAGTTGGCTGTAGTGTTTATCAAGCAGTCATCTACTTAGCACCCTATTTCGCGTTATCTCTCATTGTAGGCTCTATTTTTCTCTTAGGAGGCATTGAAGAGAATAGAGAGGAAAAGCAGGTGAACATTAGGGAGTTTTTAGAGCCCGTATTCATTATTTTGATTGCCCCATTAATAGATTTTACATTGAGAACTTATTACCACTTATCGTCCTCCGCAACCTTTATTGGTATCTTTACCGCCTTATTAATTACTGTCATATATTCAAAAGCGAGAGTTCATGAGGTTCTATCCATAGCTAGAGAAACGAGAGCTTGGAACTTCGCTTTCTTGATCTTAGCTGTGTTAGAGTATCAAGCCGTGTTTAAAAACTCGGGTATCTCACAATTGGTCAGGGGCATTAGCATAAATCCGTTAATTCTTATCGTAGGCATAGGATTCTTACTCGGATTCCTGACTGGTAGAACATCAACACCTATCGTGATACTAATTCCTATGTTCCAAGAAATCTTTGGCTCGTTAACAATTCCCCAGCTCGCTTTGATGTATTATTCTATATTATTAGGTTACATTATCTCTCCCGTACACCCATGCTTAATAGTTACAGCTGAATACTTTGGAATCGGTGTTAGTGATATTATTAAGGATCTTTACAAGTTATCTCTAGTATCCTTGCTTATTGGTGTTCTTCTTTATCACCTTCTATAATCTCAGCTGGAATAAATCTCGCAACTTCAACTCCTAGAATGTTTTCTATCCCCTCTAAAAGCTGTAGAACATCAGATACTTTTCCCTCTACCAAAATAACTTCTAAACACTTATCGCGGGTTAAATGAACGTGAAGTGTTGCCCTTATTTCTCCTAAAAACTCATGCTGAATGTCAAGAAGCTTACGGACAGTATCTCCTCTCTTCTCATTATAGGTAATTAGTAAAGCTCCTATGACTTTCCTGCCCTTCCGCAATAATAATTTTCTTTCATTGATAAACTGTTTAAGAGCACTTGAAATGAGCTTAGAGCGGCTCTTGATTCGGGCCAGCTTTATATATTCGTCAACCTCATGCAAAATATCTTCGGGAATAGTAACACCAGTTCGTCTACGCTTTATGGGCATTGATAAGCCCTCTGGGAAAAGTATGATCACTTTTGAAACATATATAGAGTTGGTAATGCGTATTTTATGATTGCTACATTAAAAGCATGATGCTAAAATAATACCATAGTAAGGCCTTAAGTTTCACTAATTTTGATCTTGAAAGATTAATCGATTTTGCATTATGCATTAATTAGTCTGCGTAATTAGGATAGCGATTCCAGAGATTTTTCTGATGATAAAACACTATATATGAAACTTTTTTAGATCTATGGTGTTACTCTTTATAGAAATTGTGTTACTGAGGTGTCTTCGGGATGAAATTAAGACCATTACCTATTCTTTTTCTATTGACGCTATCGCTCATCACCTATAATTATGTCGAGGTTAGGAGTGAAAAACCATTAGTTGTGACTACGACAAGTGTATTAGCGAGCATTGTTAGGGATTTGGCTGGGGATCTTGTTGAAGTGAGGTATTTAGTATCTCCATCTATGTGTCCTGGACATTACGATGTTAAACCAGGGGACGTAGAAACTATAAGGAGGGCTTCGCTTATCTTAGCACACGGTATGGAGTGGCCTGGTTGGCTTAGAGATCTTATTGAAACGGCGAATCAAACTGGTGATCTCTACGTACCAATACGTAATATAACTGGACCATGGAATTCTCCACCTATGTTGAAACAAAGATATAGTGCTGTGGCAAATGTATTGGAGGAGGTCTTAGGGCTGTCTCTAGATGATAGATTATCAAAGTGTTTAACAGCGATAGATGCTGTTGATGAAGAATTAAAGGACTATGCTAAGGACTATGGTTTTAATAATACTCCTGTAGTAGTGATGCGCTGGCAGGTCGGCTTTGTAAGTTACCTAGGTTTCAAAGTAGTTGCAACTTATGGGCCACCAGAATACTTATCAACAGAGGATATTATTGAAATCGAGAACAATGCTACGAAGTATGGTGCGAAGTTAATCATAGATAATCTTCACAGCGGTGTGGATGTTGGTGCTAAAATAGCGGAGGATGTCGGCGCCGTCCATGTGGTTCTTATAAATTTCCCAGAGGCGGTTCCTGGAGTAAATAATGTGACAGAGATGATGCTTTACAACGCAAAGGTTCTTGCAGATGGATTAAACAAGTATGAAACAATTAAGGAAATGAGTTCTCTGAAGCAAGAGATAGAACTATGGAAATATGTCAGTTGGGGATGCCTCTTCGTAATTATGATAGAGACGGCCTTAATTATCGTTATGGTGAAGAGACGTGGGAGATAGCTTAGAGCGAGTAAGGGTCACAAGATATTTAACGATGGAGGATGCTGCTGCTTTCCATGGACATATGGGTCCATTCCTAGTGATCGGTTATAGAGCGGGTAGGTACGCGGTGAAGGTTCTTAGGCCGAGGGACGAGTTTGATCTTTCAACAACGGTGTACATTCCTTTAAAGACGCCTTTTTCTTGTATTTTAGATGGAATCCAGTGTGCAACGAAGTGTACATTGGGTAAATGGAATATAAAGTGGGTGGAATCTAATGAGTTTAAGATAGAATTTTTACGCAAAAGCACGGGTAAGAAACTTGTTTTAAAGGTGAAGCCAGAGATTATAGAGGAGGCGCTTAATTGCTTAGACATCAGAGAAATGGTAAGAAAACTTACTATGATAGAGATAGAGGACATAGCGGAGGTAACGAGTTAGATAAATTTGCGGTATGGCTTAAGAATGTGTACACGGCTTATCCTAGAAGCAAAGATGCTGCCCTTAGAGATATCACCATAAGTATTCCTTATGAAACTATTATTTTAATTACTGGGCCTAACGGTTCTGGAAAAACAACTTTTCTTGAGCTAATATTAGGTTTTCTTAAACCCTTAACTGGAGAGATTTATGTATTAGGTAATAAAATGCCTAGAAATGCGAGAAAAGTAAGATTATCTATGAGTTATCTCCCACAAGACTTTATGAGAGAGTCTACAGAGCCGTACTCGGTATGGGATGTAGTTTCAATGGGTTTGGCAGCATATGGTAAACCCTTTGGCATCACTTCACGAGATGATGAGGAAAGGATCAGATGGGCAATAAGGGTAGTTGGGTTAGAGGGGCTAGAGGATAGACCCATAGGACAATTAAGTGGTGGTCAGCAACAAAGAGCTATGCTCGCTCGAGCCATAGTTAGAAAGCCTAAATTACTGTTGCTTGACGAACCGTTTTCCAGTTTGGATCCAGAGGGTCGAGAGCATGTATCTGGGATCCTTAGGACCCTCAGGGAAGAGTTCGGAACTACTATTCTAGTAGTAAGTCATGTTATTGAACCCTTAGTTAACTATGCTGATTGTGTGATAGAGCTGAGGGAAGGTAGAGTGGTGAGAGAGGAATGGATTTCATGATTCTTCTTTTATTAGAAGCTATGGTAACAGCATCATTAGCGGGAGCCTTATGCGGTAGCCTAGGCGTATATTTAAAGAGGATGAACCTATTAACCATAAGTTTTACAATTGCACATGCAGCTTTAGCGGGTGCAGCCTTATCCATATTGCTTAAAACAGATCCAGAGGTGACAGCGTTCATTTTTGGGATTTTTATCGCTGCCATGGTTGAAATATCGCATAATAAACTAGGTATTGATAGAGAGCTTATTTCAATGGGTTTTTTCTCATTTTCATCGGCGATCGCCATGTTTGCAATATATCTAACGCCTTCTGTGACTTTAACATCAGAGACAGCTTCTCTGGTGTTATGGGGAAGCGTATTAGCAGCTACAGTCAGAAAAATCATACTTTTAACATTTCTGATTATCGCTTTATTGATATACGTTTTCGCTTTCAAAATAGAGATAAACACCATACTCTTTGACAAAAAGTTGGCCGAGGCAGAAGGTGTTAACGTCACATTGCATGCTACGATACTTATTATTATTACTGCATTAAGCATTTCATTGATTTTAAAATTAACTGGAGCTTTTCTAGTCTTCTCATTGCTATTTAATCCATCCATGAGCGCAATCAAATTAACATATAAAAGACAGCCGCTGATAGGAGCCATAATAGGTGGAACATCGGGTGCTGTGGGTGTTTTACTCAGTTTCGCACTGGATACCCCTATAGGAGCTACGATATCAATAGTCTCAAGCGTACTTTTAATGTTATCTGTTTTTATTGCTGTGGTGATGGAATTGCATGCTAAAAGGAAAATCATACCAAGTAAATATTTGTGACGCCTTTATCGTGGTCTCAGCCTACAATGTGGCTAGGATCACCGCACCAAGCTCCTAATTAAACGGCTGAGAGAGGCTTAGAAGGCTGGACGGAACAAGGGGCAAAAAGATAAATTTGAAACAAAGCCCATAGTGAATAAAATAGAGAAACTGCTGAGAAAGCTAGAATCGCCAAAAAGTTCTCCACAATAAATGTGGCTTATGAAATATAAGCCGCATAGTGAAAATGTTGTTCGCGTAGGATAGAGAAAAATTCTTAAAAGTTTTTTTAGTAATTAGTAATTCTTCCCTTACAATTCTTAGTCATTTTGTAAAAACAAAACGTATCAGTGATTCAAAATGCTTAAGAAGACTACGCGGGTTTTGTTGCTAAAGCATCCTTATATGCAAGAATTATTAACAGTGCTTAGGGATAAGAATACTCCTTGTCATGTATTTCGGAATTATCTGGAAGAAATGGGGATATTTATTGCTTATGAGATATCACGTGATTTGGATTTTGAAGAAATTACCGTTAAAACGCCCCTTGGGGTAGCATCTGGGTTTAGACTACGGGATCCAGTGGTGCTTATAGGCATTTTAAGAGCTGCATTACCAATGGTTTATGGAATGCTAAGAGTTTTTAAAAAGGCTCAAATTGGCGTGATAGCTGCTAGGAGAATTGAGGAGGCTGGCTCTAGAAATAATGATTTTATGGTTGAGATACCGTATGAAAGGGAACCAGATTTGAATGATAAGGTAGTTATTATAGCTGACCCAATGATTGCTACAGCGTCGACTATTGTAAGAATAATATCCAGAATAAAGGGAAGATGGCAACCCAAGAAGATCATTGTAGCGGCTATAATAGGCTCGAAATTTGGTGTTGAAAGGTTGATTAAAGAACACCCAGATGTCTTATTATATATTACTGCAGTCGATGAAAAGCTAAATGAACATGGCTATATCGTTCCAGGTCTAGGAGATGCCGGAGATAGAGCTTTCTGTACAGAGTGAAACATCTCGAACAATTATCTCATAGATAGTTTAAGTATCGCTTAAAATCATTTAAAGCGAGAAAATTTAATATCTCTTTACATAGTTCTAAGGCAGGAATCCTATCTTAATCTAGCTATATTGGTGTGGTTAGAATGAACGCTCAGCTCTATGGCTCCTTTAAGATAGTTCTTATGGGAGATGGGGGTGTTGGAAAAACTTCTCTAATAAAGAGATATCTCAAGAAGGGTTTTTCATACGATTATAAAAAGACAATTGGTGTGGATTTCTACACTACTAGAGAAAAAATCGTTATTAAGAATAATCTAACAGCTATTATTCAATGGCAGGTATGGGATTTAGGCGGGCAACCGAAATGGCATCAAGTTCGGAGCTCTTTTTATAGCGGCGCTAAAGGGGGGCTTCTAATATTTGATATCACAAGGAGAAGTACTTTTGAGAATATCCCGGCTTGGGCAAATGAGTTTATAAAAAATGCGCCAGGGGTGCAACCCTTAGTTCTCGTCGGTAATAAGATTGATCTGCGTGAAAAAGTTCGCGAATATGTAAGAAAGGAGGAGGGAGAAAAAATGGCTAAGATATTATCAGAATCCTTAGGCACAGAAATCCCATACGTTGAAACTTCTGCCCTTACCGGAACTAATGTGAGAGATGCATTCCACTTGTTATTCAATTTAATCGTGAAAAAATATTTCTCGTAATAGCTTACTCTTTCTTTAGATACTCCAGAAAACCTTCTAAACTCCTAACTAAAGCATCTCTTAGAAACTTATTCTCTGAGACCGCCTCTGCGAATGCCCGTGATTCATGATCTACCTTTAAAATTATTTCCAACAATTCCTTTTCTTTCCAGCCTTCGGATAATAGTTGAGAAATACCATCTCTCCAAAGAGCTAATTGACCATAATATTGTAAGAGCCTTCTCTGCGCATCATTATATACTCCATAGTGTGTGAATGCTATTTTATTAGGTCTTAATAGCAACATTTTTCTTATAGATTCTAAAGCGGGTTCGAGCTTAAATGGAGGAGGAGTTGTGGGGGCTAAATGTCCATTTATGCATAATCCAGCCGAATCTCCTGCAAAGATTATTTCACCATAATCTATAAAATAAGAGACATGGTGAGGAGCGTGTCCTGGAGTGTGTATCGCGAGAACACAGAGGTCTTTATTCTCATCAACTACTAATATTTGGTAATCTTTTACCTCAACTATCTTATCTGTAGGGACAGGGTCTGGTTTGCCCAATTTTATAGCGATCTCCTTAAGAACTTCCTTTGTACCCTCCCATAGGATAGTGGGATCAATTAGATGCTTAGCGCCTCTAGGATGCACAAGAACTTTAGCATTAGGTAACTCCTTTAGAAGATAACCTGTTGCACCAGCATGATCTATGTGAATATGTGTTAAGCCAATATATTTAACCTCCTCTCTCTTTATCCCGATCTCTTCAAGGGCGATGAGTACGTTGTCAGCGAAGCGCCTCGGTCCGGGATCAATAATCATCGTATTCTCGCCAACAAGCACGTAACTAGCATAAGTACTAGGAGATTCGGAGACTGCGACATCAACTAAGTAGACATCCTCTAAGATTTTCTTAACAATCCCTAGCATTAATAACACCTCCGGTTCGTGAAAAATTCTGAGGAAACATTCTCCAAAGAATCTGGATGATCGGAATCCCCTACTCTTAGTTTCTTTTTTCAGACTCTCATAAATCACCTTATAATAATCTAAAAAAATGTTTAACTCCTATATCGAAGAGGTTCAAAATCGCTTTCAGAAGAAAACTTAGAGTGATTTTCGATTTAGTTTTTCTTATAACATTGCGGCAATAATTATTTCTAGCATTGTTAGAGAGATTAGGAAAAAACTTGCGTGAGTTTCGTACTTATTTGGTAGGAGATAAATTTTGCCTCTTATACATCTCATTTCCAGCGATATTGCCAAGAATCTTGCTCTTTTTACGCTTTCACGTACGAGATTGTATAGCATTAATCTAATTATGTTAGGAAAGTTTCTTGGAGTTGTCTTCTCCCCCTTCATTTTTAGAACTGTTGTTAATCTCCAGAATTCCTCCAGAGTTATTGGAAGAAAGCGTAATGTAGCCGCTAATAAGATTATTATTTTAAATGGGATCCCCGCTCTTTTCATCGCATAGAAGAACTCGCTTAGCCTTGTCGTCATTATAAAAAGCTGAGCTGTTATAATAGTGAAAAAAATTTTCAAACTAACTATGATTCCATAATAAAGCCCCTCTATGGTAATAGCTACTCCCTTACCCATCGTTAAATATGAAATTATTGGTAAGTTAGGATGGATTAGATAAAAAATAACCGTGGTCTTCTCTCCGATGTAATACCCATAAAAGAATATAGTCTGGCTAAGAGTTGTAATCAATAATATGCCTAAAAATGTCTTTAATACATGTTTTAATTTTGCTTTCTCTTTATGAATCGTGATTAAAAGGAGAGAGATTGCTATCATATTTAACGCTAGTAGCCTAATTGGTGCCCAGCAAATGAGTATTAATACAAAGCTGGAAAATATCCATAATATTCTCACCGCTGGATGAGATTGTGATATGAAATTTCTCTCACCCTCGTATGAGAGTATCCCAGTAAACATCCTTTATCCTCCTTCACCATATTCTTTTAGCTCTCCATTAATTATTCCATATAGCCTATCACAGACTCTCTCTAAGAAGCTTTTTCTATGCGAAGCTACTATTACTGATAAGCTTAATTCATCAGCCAATTGATACAAAATTTCGAGAAGAATCTTTATCGAGCGATAGTCTAAACCATACGTTGGCTCATCAAGCATCAATATTTTTGGTCTAGTAGCCAACGCTGATGCTATTGCTAATTTTGTTCGTTCTCCCCGACTTAGCTTCCATGGAGATTTTTCCTTATACTTCTTTAACGAGAATATTTCCAAAAGTTCTTCAGCCCATTCTGTAGCATCATCACTCTTCATAAAATTGTTAGCTGCCTTAAATACTTCCTCCCATACTGTGGTGTAAAGAATATTATTATCTGGGTTCTGATAAACAAGAACACTTCTCCCCAATCGAAGAATTTCACCACTTAAATAGGGGAGATAACCCCCAAGCGTTAACAAGAGAGTGGTCTTTCCAGATCCATTTGGACCAGAAACTCCAACAATCTCTTTCTCCTTTATCTTAAATTCCGAAAGGTGTATGATGGCTTTTTTGTACCAACCGCACATTAGATTCTTAGCTTGAAGAACCACTCTATTACCTATGCTAAAACTTTTTCTTGATAGAATATTCGCTAATAACCCATAATTCTCAAATAGATCTCTACAAGAAGCTTCCCCATCATAGATTATTCTTCCAGAGTCAAGTATTATAATTCTAGAAGCAATACTCATTACCCGCTCTATTTCATGCTCTGCTATTATTAACGTATGTTCATCATTCAAACACTTTTTGAGAATATTTACTAGATTCTCCTTTGCCTTATCATCGAGTTGGGAAAAAGGCTCGTCCAACAATATAATTTTAGGATTCATGGATAATATTGACGCTAGTACTACTCTTTGCTTCTCTCCGAAACTTATATTAAAGCTATATTTCTTTCTTATCCTCTCCAATGAAAAAATGTTTAGGGATTCCTCCAATTTTTTCTCTAAAGAACGCTTTTCTAAACCAAGATTATGAAGACCCAGAGCGATTTCTTCCTCCACAGTAAGGCCTAGCAATTGATTCTCAAAATCTTGGAGAACAAAGCCAATCAAAGTTCTCAATTTTTCAAAACCATTTACACAATTTATATTCATTACTTCTGCCTTACCACTATGATATCCTGGAATAAATCTGGGCACAAAACCAGCTATCACGTATAGAAGCGTTGTTTTACCGCTTCCAGTTGGGCCTATTAATAATATTTTCTCTCCTTTACGAATGGATAGATTAATATTATTTAGGACTAAAGAATTCTTTGAATATCCAAAGGAAAAATTTTGGAAAAGTATCTGCATTAGAAAGCCCCTAATGAATTATACCGAGAAGTTCTTCGCCAATCTTCCCACCAATCCTGTATCCAAGAAGAGTTATTAAGGAATCACCTATTATTGCTGGAATAGCAATGAAAATAGGCCTATAGTACCCCCATGCAACTAACATATAATCCACGGCAAGGCCAGCTCCAGCGAGACCAAACATAATACCACATAGGCAATCATCGCCCCCTATTATTTCAAGCATACTGCCCCATCCAAGAAAATATGGGAACCAAAAAATTGCTGGAGAAAAGAACATCGAGATGAATCCATATCCTACAAGCAAGAGAAAAGAAGATCCCCTTTTTCTACATATTTTCTTAAAGATCCCGTAAAGTATTGATGCAGGAAAATAGAATGTTAAACCAGCAGCAAATGGTACTACGTAAAAAATGAATGATGGTATAAGCATACTAAAAAAGTTAGATGTATAAAGGAGAGAAGAAAAAATTGCTATTGTTGTTAAATCCTCATAATTAAATTTCCGCCAATCCTCTGAAAGGACTACAATAACAATAGATGTGAGAAAAAGAGAGTATGTAGATAATATTAGAGCTAGCAGAATAATAATCTTAGGAGAATAATATAGGATCAAAAAAATTGTGAGAAATATTAAAGATATACTTGTTGCAAGGAATCTTCCTATTCGACTTATAGACATCACACTATCCTCGCAGATTCTCCGTTGATGTTGGTAATGGTAAGTTACTGCCATACTTTTCCCAGTTTAGAAAGACCCAGACTATTACATCATTATTCTTTAAAGTAAGCTTATCCGAAGAGACCGAGGGATACCGCCAATTATCCACTTTCTGCCATGTAGGTACTTCCCTACCATATATTGCATACAACCAAGCTACACTATCATACTCATTAACACCATTTATGCCACGAACGTATATACCATAAGCACCACTAGTAACATTAACTTCATCCGCCACCAGAAGCAATGCCTGAAATACCGATGATCCATTAAGAATCTTGGTGTCATTAATCCACACTAAAGTACCGTTACCATAATTTATGCCTATATCCACATAAATTACTTCGCTAGATGTTAATGGTCTCATAGAGAGAATGATCGAATAAAAGTATGCTGCAGTGAATGTAGCGGCCAGAGCCCAGAATACGAGAATGATAGTTACAATTTTTCTCGTGTCCAAAAAGTCCCCCTCAATATAATTTATTTCGCTATGCTGGTTTGTAAAAAAATTCTTGACTCAACGTCTGGCGTTATTTTTATGATGGGGCGGGCGGTATTGGGTATTACGGAGATAACAAGAGATACGAGGAGCCCGCCCAACGAGAAAGTATATGTGATGGGAAGCTTTAAAAATTTTTTGCCCTCCTTCTCCACGCCGTATATAGGCAGATATATCCGAAATACAGCGAGCATAGCCGGAGAGAAATGATAATCTGCAGAAAATGACAATAATAACCATAGCCAAAGCCCTAGGCTACACTTACAGGAAATGGAGACGCTGGCGAGAGAGCTGAGAGAAGTCCTAGGTATAGAAAATGTATAATAGATTCGATTTTAAGAAAACTTGTTGTAAAAAGAAGATATGGACCATTAGGCTTTGTTGAATCGTCAAAAGTATTTTTTTAACAAAAAATTTATACGCCCAATCGACCTATCTATCTCATGTATTCATTGACGTTTTCTGATCATTTTAATGAATGTTAAAAAACATAGCTGGTGTAAAGTATGAGCTCTGACGTAATTTATGCAATGAACGCTTTAAAGCGGGGTTTCGAGAATCCATTAGTACGTTGGGGAATTAAATCATTGCTGAAAAAAGACTCTAAAACGGGAAGAGCTTATTTAGAATTGATATTAGCGAATTTGGCTGGAGAGGAAGTTGAGTTACCTTATAGGGCTAGATTATTAAAACCTCTAATCAAGAAAGTTTTAGAAAGAAGCACAAGAGTATTTGATTTATCATATGATGAAACTGTCAAAAGTTTCGAAGATCCTTGGGTTCGAAGAGGGGTTGTAAGCGTTTTAAAGGGAATGACATTATTCGGTGTCCGAAAACCATTTACACCGGGGGACCCATTCTTAATAGTATGGGATTATACATATCGATGCAATCTACGTTGTAAACATTGCTACATAAATGCTGGTAGTACTCTACCAGAAATGACTATTGAAGAAAGAAGAAAAGCGTTAAATATAATAGCTGATACGGACGTTGTAATACTTGCATTTTCTGGAGGAGAGCCCCTTCTAGGTCCAGGAATCTTTGAAATGATTAGAAAAGCGAATGACTATGGGATGTACACAGCTATAGCGACAAATGGTACCTTATTAACTAAGGATGTCGTACAGAAACTCGTTAAGGCTGGTCTTAAATATGTTCAGGTAAGTCTTGACGCCCCAATACCAGAGATTCATGATGAATTTCGGGGAGTTCCAGGAGCTTGGGAGAAAACGGTTCAAGGAATTAAGAATGCCATGGAAGGAGGATTATATGTAGAGATATCAATGACTGTAACCAAGCTTAATTATCACTTAGTTCCTCAGATGTTAAAATTCGTTAAAGAACTTGGTGTTAACCTTTTCATGCATTTTAATTTCGTTCCAACTGGGCGTGGAAAGGAAATCGTTGAACTTGATCTTTCCCCAGAAGAGAGAGAAGAATTGCTCAGAATGCTTGCCACGGTATCCCTTGAGGGCGAAGTACGAGCAGCCTCCACATCGCCTTCGTTTGCTAGAGTAGCATTAGAGCTCGGGCTAAAGCGCGGTGAGGGCTTTCTCGCTGGTCATTTTTATAGCATTCATGGGTCTCCAAAATTAGCTGGCTTAACTGAATTCATTGGGGGGTGTGGTGCTGGAAGAGCTTACTTAGCTCTTGAGCCCAATGGTGATATTCAGCCTTGTGTCTTCCTTCCAGTAAAAATTGGGAACATCTTGAAAGATGATTTCGAGGAACTATGGAGATCTAATGAGGTGTTAGAAGCTCTGAGAAATAGGGAGCTCTTGAGCGAACCATGTAGATCTTGTCCATATCGAGATGTATGTGGAGGTTGCAGAGCGAGAGCATATGGATACTTTGGAGATTATTTAGCACCAGATCCTGGTTGTATTTATGTAAAGGATCTCTGGGAGAAAATTGTTAAAGAAGTTTCCCAACGGTCCTCTCTAGTTACTCGTAAGCTGGAAAAATCTTCTCATGCTCCGCGTACTGCATAATTTCATTTATTTTATCTCTTAATACATTGTATGCGTCTACTAAACCTTCCAAGGAGGACAGATCCTTATCAATCAACGGTATTTCCACAAGTCTGATGCCCTCTTTCTTTGCAAGAGCTTTGAACTCGCTTATCATTCTTTCTTGTATCTTTGCCTTTACGGGTATTTTTGATCCCAAATTTCCTGGATACACCATGTTTATAATTAGTAGTTTAATTGGTATTCTGAACATCTTTAGATCTGTTAAAATTCTTTTACTGACCTCCACGCTGAGCTTATCTGGCGTGGCGACTAAGTATGCATTGTGGTTTTTATCCGATAACATATTAAGAATCCTTACAGCTAATTCTCTCCAAGATTCTATTAATTGGAGAGGAGAATTGCTTGCTCGTTTAGATATTTTTCGAATAATGCTCTTAATCCTCAGATACATTTTCACAGCGTCACCTAAGTGGTCGTAGAATTGTTTCTCCAGCCTCAATAATCTCAGAGCATCCCCTGCTGCTGGCAGATCCCATATAATATAATCAGCTTCGTTCTTTCTCCATTTCTCGTATATTACGTATAACATGAATTCATCCGCGAGTCCTGGCGCTCCTGCTATATAATCTATGATATCTCTATTAATTGGAAAAATAGAGGATATGACGGAATATACTTCCTCGCCGAAACGTTCCTTCCACATCTCAATTACTTGTTCGGGAGATATCTCTAAGATTTTAAGGTTCCCAAGACCACTCACTACTCCTTCTCTACTTCTTCCGGTTCCGAATATTTGGGAAATAGTGGGAACAAAATCTGTTGTTATTAGCAGAACCTTGTTATTCAGCTTTGCTAGGTGATAAGCTATTAAAGACGCTATAGTTGATTTCCCGACCCCGCCTTTGCCCCAAATGCTTATGAGCTTCATGTCTGCTCCTACCTAGTTCTAGTAGCTATAATTAATAGCATGATTCCTATTATTTGAGCTATTACAGCGTACATTATCGCTAGTGGATAGCTAGCATAATCAATAAGAAGACCAAATACTGTACCACTCACAAGAAAACCTACACCATAGACCGTGCTGAATATCCCATAAGCACTACCACGCACCTCCACTGGAGTCATATCTGCTACAGCTGCTCTATAAACGGATTCCTGCATCCCTAAGATAAGTCCGAAGAAGACTGCTGCAACGTATATTGCCGTTCTCGTTAAACTAAATGCGAATATTGCAGGGAAAACCGATAATGCAAATGGAACCATTAGTACCTTTACTCCCGCGCGGTCATATGCGATTCCTATTAATGGTGCAATCAGGGCATCTACTCCCTGTATTATTAAGAAGAGAATGGATGCTTCCCATGCGGGCATATTTAGGAAATGAGAAGCTATATACAGAATCAGGAGTGCATGGAGTAGGCCGGCGGTATTAAAGAATACTGCTGTAGTATATATCAGGAATTTGGATGGTAGTGGTTGTGCTCTAGTTTTGCTACCAATTTTCGTTTCTCTAAGAGCTGCTGAGGTAATTGGTTTTAGCTTTGTATAACCAGTGAATAATACGAACATCAGAATCGCATATGGAATAAACATTACTGAAAAAGCTATGAAGTAATTATTCATAGTCACATACAAGATAACTGCCATTATTGCAGGACCTATTATGGCGCCTAACTGATCCATTAACTCATGAAAACCAAATGCTTTCCCTGCACCAACCCCCTTCGTAGTTACCGATAACAAAGTGTCTCTCGCCGGCGTTCTAATAGCTTTCCCTAACCTCTCCATAATCACTAAAATAGATGCTACGAGCCAAGCAGGGATTACTGCGGGGGAGAAAGATGCAAAAGCCAACAGGGGGACGGCTATTAGTAGTCCATAACCAATAAAGACGAATATCCAGTAAGTTCTCTTTACATCCGCAAGATAACCGCTTAATAATCTAAGCGCGTAACCCACGAAATCCCCAATACCGGCTACTATGCCGACTATAAATGCTGTTGCTCCCAGAAACTCTAAGTATGGACTTATTATACCCCTGGCTCCTTCGTAAATTATATCTCCGAATAAGCTTATTAGACCAAATAAGAGAATTGCGAAATAAGCCATCCTCCTATCAGCTTCCATACACTCACCATAAAAACTTCTGACATAATAATGAGAACAAGACCTAATTAATAATGTTATTTTTTTAACACTACTGGTTAGCTAATACTGTAATCAGCTATTTTACCAGATCGTAAAGGGATCGTAAATGAATATTCCATATGTGGATGCTCATGTTCATATCTACGGCTATTCTATAGATACAGTGAAAAGGTTCATTAGGGATCTCGAAATTATACTATTGGGTGTTGCTGAAGATCTATCCTCCTCAATGAAGGTTCTAGAGCTTAGTTCTAAGGTGAATAGCTTAATATCTGCGGTGGGCATTCATCCATGGAATATAAAAGACTCATCTTATTCGGAATTAGAAAAAGTTCTTGAGATTGCCAAAAGCGTTAGAATTCTCGGGGAAATTGGTCTTGATAAAAGATTTGCCAGAGAGAGTATCGATAAACAACTGGAATTTCTTGAAAAATTCCTATCTTTTGCAAGCGAGAATGATCTCCGTGTAAATCTTCATACACTTGATGCTTGGCGAGATGTCTTCGAATTGTTAGTAAGGTATGAGATTAGTGGGGCTATTTTCCATTGGTACTCTGGTCCTATCGATCTCTTGAATGAAATTGATGCTCAGGGCTACTTTATAACGATTAATCCAGCTGTGAAATTTCAGAAAAAGCACAGAGAAATTCTTAAGAAGGCGCCAATTGAAATGATATTAACGGAATCCGATGGTCCCTATAATTATAAGGGGGTAAACCTTTCACCAGCTTTAATTCCCGATACTGTGAAAGAGATTGCTCGTGTCAAGGAGATTGAAGAGAAAGAAGTTAAAAAGATTATTTATAAGAACTTTCAGAGATATTTGTCATAGATTATCATTAGTGGTGAGAACGCTTGGAGAAAATTAGTATTGAGATCATCAAGGGAGACATAACAGAAATTGAATGCGATGCTATTGTTAATCCCGCTAATTCACTAATGATTATGGGCGGAGGGGTGGCTGGGGCCATTAAAAGAAAAGGTGGGGAGGAAATAGAGAAAGAAGCATTAAAACATGCTCCAGTTCCAGTAGGTGAAGCAATTAGTACAACGGCTGGAAAGCTGAAAGCCAAGTATGTAATTCATGCCCCCACTATGGAGCGTCCCGCAATGAAAACTACCAAAGAGAAGGTTATCAGAGCAGTAATAGCTGCTCTTAGGAAAGCCAATGAGTTAAATGTTAAATCAGTAGCTTTTCCTGGGATGGGAACTGGCGTAGGAGGTTTAAATGCTCGAGAAGGTGCTGAGGCAATTAAAGAAGGGATAGAGAAATTCTTGCGAGAGAACCCTAATCCATCGATAAAAAGCATATTGCTGGTGGCATTTACAGATGATCTCTATAGCGAATTTAAGCGCATTAAAGAATTAAAGAGATGATTAAGGGCTTCAAAATTATATTTTAACGCATTTTATATCGAGACAACTAAGTACTTCGATTCCTTCCTTAGTACGCAATAATAATTTTCCATCATCATTTATTCCAACGCATTCTCCCCGAAGATCCCTATCTTTTAAGTGAATAGAGATCGTTCTTCTATATAATATTGAGAATTTTTCAAAGTATCTTCTTAATACAGAAGGCTCCTTTATGTAAAAATTACGAATTTTATCAAAATTCGCAATTAATTTTTGTGAAAATTCTGGTTCTGAAACCCTTTGGTTTAGAATATCTCTTAAACTCACGGCTTGATTTTTATACTGAGTATTTTTGAATGAATTATTGAGATTACAGTAAACGCACATCGTGAAACTCTTTCCAGAGTATTTACGCAACATAAGACGAGCAATCTTCTTATTAGAAGCCAGAATATGCCATGGCCACATGTACTTTGAATAAACTCCGTATAAGTGTAGTGTAAGTATCACTGCTAAAGCCCCGCTCATAGCAAGTAAGTCTGCAGCGACACTTTCCAACATTCTATACGTAAAACAAACCAATACGGCCCCAGCAAAGAAACGTTCCTTACTTGGACATACTCTGGGTGGGATTTGATGTGCCACACATAATAATCCATAATTGGCTGATATCGACATTTTTCTTAATAATCGTAAAACTCGGTCAGCTCTATCAAAATAAAATATTACTCTATTCTGCCTCATATTGACCCAGTCGGAATTCGTGTAAAGAATTCTTCCAGAGAAGTTTTACTATAATGTTCGTTATAGGATAAGTTGAAATCAAGAACATACAATCGATATATTACAAATAAATATTACTCTATCCATATCAACTTTTACATCATTTAATGAATTCTATTTATCGAATTCTTATCAAATATAAATAATTTTTTTCCTAAGGATCAAATGTTCATTTTGGTTTCACTCAGTGTTTTCTCGTCAAGCTTTCAGCGTGGTGTAAATTTTAATGCTGGTTAATGAAAATCTTTATAGATCATGGATGGAGTAGGTCCTCTTTGCTTATAATATTTACTTGTCTTTCTTTTACCATATGGCACTTCGGATGGTCTATCCTGAATAATAAATGCTAATTGGGCTATTCTCATGCCTGGATACAATTTCACGGGAACTTGATTAAGATTGCTCATTTCTAAGGTTAGCTGTCCCTCAAATCCAGCATCAACAAAGCCTCCAGTACTATGAACTACAATCCCTAGACGAGCCAATGAGGATCTGCCTTCTATTCTCGCTGCTATATAATTTGGTAACTTAATATACTCCAGTGTTGTCGCTAAAACAAACTCTCCTGGGTGAATAACGAAAGCTTCGTCATCCTTAATAACTATTAGCTTTGTAAGCTCCTCAATGGGTTTTCTTGGATCAATAGCATCAATACGGGTTCTCTCGAATACTCTAAATTCATTCCCTAATCTCAAATCTATCGAAGAGGGTCCTACTAAACTCTCATCAAACGGTTCTATTACAATCTCGCCACGTGCAATAAGTTGTCTAATAGTGCGATCACAGAGTAACATAATTAACACCATTGGAAATAAGGAATGGTATCCTCTAACATATAGTCATAAACTCCTAATTATTCTTTGTATTGCCTAGTTAACATTCATAGTATAAATTCATTAATTTGAGGAATAATTTTAATTCGAAATAAGTGATTACAGATTTGGAGCTATACTCTTTGGGTGACATTTCATGAGTATCCCACCAGATATTAAGGAGCTTTTAGAAATATTGCGACGAGAGATCCCAATGATGATAAGGAATGATGCTGGATTCCGAAAGGAGATTGTTGAAGCTCTTCGGGGAGAAATATTAGTAAAAGATGATTTCATAAATCTCGTGAACATGCTAACGAAGCTAAAAAATGATCTCCAACTAAAGATAAAAGAACTCGAAGGCATTCTTGGGGATATTGAGAGACGATTAGGCGAGACCCACATTCAAGCATTAGATAATAGTAGGAGGTTAGATGATATCTCTCATGCATTAAAGGATATCGAGGAAAAACTTACTAAACTCAACAAAGATATAGAGAGTTTGAGGGAAAGGAAATTACCTATTACTGATGAAGCATATCGGGAGATTGCTCTTAAATTATTATCTGAAAGATTTGGAACACGAATAAGAAAATGGGAAACTTTCGATGATGAGGGGTTCGTTCTTGGGCATCCAGCTAGCATTGCCGCGGATTTAATGGTGAAAAACAATAAGCATATTCTGCTGCTTATTAAATCCGTGATAAGGGAGAGCGACGTAGGAATGATATATCGAATTGGTAAACTATATGAAAAGAAGCTCAATATTAAACCAAGTCTAATGATTGTATGTAGTTACATCGAGGATAAAGCTAAGAAATCAGCCGAAGAATTAGGAATAAAAACTCTTATTGAGAAAATATAATCTTAACTTAGCCTAAAGATCATATTACACCCGCTTCTTTTGCCAAAATCTTGGCTTTTTCAAGAGTTAACGGTTTGTGATGTAGAATAGTGTAACGATTGGGTCTTATGCTAGGCGCTTTCACAAGAGCTTGAATTATTTCTTCAGGAGAAAGGCCGAGTTCATAAGCTTTAAGAGGCATACCAACATTCATGAGAAAATCATACACTTCTAGTAGTTTATCGCTTCCTCTATAATATAACATCATTATTGTACCTAGTGCACATTGCTCCCCATGAAGAGCTGGTTTCGCAGCTAATCCATCCAATGCATGAGATATTAAATGCTCAGATCCGCTTCCTGGTCTACTTGAACCAGCGATTCCCATCGCTATTCCACTACTAATTAGTGCTTCTATTAATGTCCTCGTAGCCTTTATTTCATCGCTAATAAGGTCACTTAGATTTTTCATAAGATGCAATGCGCTGAGAAGAGATAAATTTGCTGCATATTCTCCATAATACTCCCCAACAACATCCCTAGCCAGTTTCCAATCCTCTACCGCATTTATATTCGCTATAACATCTCCGATACCCGCTTTAAAGAATCTTTTTGGTGCTTTAGCTATTATTTCAGTATCTGCTATAACAGCGATGGGTGTAGTGGCTACCATCGAATATTTCCCTTTTCTCTCTATAAGAGAGGCAAAAGGTGATGCTATTCCATCATGGGAAGGGGTTGTTGGCACACTAATGAAGAGAGAACCGGTTTCTTTCGCAATAACCTTTCCAACATCCAGATTTTTTCCTCCCCCGACACCCACTACTATATCAAAACCTCCATTAGCATAATAGAAAGAAATGGCTGGCTTTACGTAGCTCATTGAAGCTTTATTTACATAATGAGTAAAAACTCGTATTCCTTCGCCCTCTAATAAATCCCGCACGATCCTTCCAGCAATCCTCCACGTAGTCGATCCCGTTACTAAAAGTGCCCGCTCTGCTCCAAGCTTACTAGCTACATCAGAAACCTTTTCTATAGCTTTTTCTCCGACCACGATAATGGATGGTATCTTAATTATATGCAACTTACCATCATGTCCAATCGGGAACCCATTTATGAACCTACTAATGACCATAGCTATCCATGTTTGCCCGTTGATCCGACAAAGATCGCAAAAGATTTCAAAGAATTCTAATTTCCATAACTCCCTCTTTCCTCAATTAAATTCAGAACCGTTAATATTATAAAAAACTTTTACTCCCAGTAGTTTGTAATAGATTAAACATCATAAATTATGATAAGCCCGTTCAAGTTTCCCCATCACCTGCTTTCTCTATCACTATCTTAGGGGATTCCATGAAAGTTGTATTCGTAGGAGACACAAGAGTCGGTAAAACTTCTATCATTAGACGGTTCTTGAAATTAGGATTATCTGAAAAGTCTACTTTAGGTGTTGAGGTTTACAAAATTCCTGGTGATAAATCTATTATTGTATGGGATACTAGTGGGCAACCAAAGTTCAGTCCGTATATTCAGCATTATCTCCTTGGAGCTAGAGTAATTGTTCTCGTCTTTGACGTATCTAATAAATCCTCTTTAGATAGAATTGAGAAATGGGCTGAATTGATTAAGAAAAGAGGCCTAGAAAATGTGCATATAATCCTAGTAGGAAATAAGAAGGACTTAGGAGAGCAGGTTAATGAAGAAGATGTGAAAAAAATTTCGCAAAAAATAGGCCTTCCAATTAAATATTTCGTAAAAACATCCGCTTTAACAGGAGAAAACATTAATGATCTCTTCATTAAAATATATCGGTTACTCACTTAATCTCCAGAACACCACTCTCAATTGTTCTTACATAAACGTTTTTTAACCCGCTCTCACTCTTAACTCTTTTGGCGATTTGCACCATAGCCTCCTCAGGTATTCTCCTCAGACGTTTGTACCGTTCATCCCTAATCGTCTCACTGGGATTAAATTGTTGTATAACATAATAGCATCCATCAGCACAACCAAGCTCCCTTAGCTCTCTACCTATCTCAATTAAATCATCTACCATAAGAAGTCCAGGAACGAATGTTGTTCTGAGCTCCACAAACGCTAGCTTCTCTAATGCTATCCTAGCACTTCTCTCAACTCTCTCCACATACTCATAAGCGTTTTCTAGTCCAATAACTTTGCCGTATCGTTCTGGAACAGATAAGGGAGCTTTGATATCCATCGCAATATGATCTATCAATTTCTTCGTTATAAGATCCTTGATAATCTCAGGTCTAGAACCATTTGTATTGAGAGAATTCTTCAATAAGTTCTTTCTCTTCACACAGGCATAGAGAGCTTCTAGAGCCTTAGGTTGAAGGGTCGGCTCTCCTCCTGTAACATGGAGATACTCGACAAGATAAGCCGCATCAGCGATAATATCAAGGATTTCCTTAATCGTTAAATCTTTCCTCTTAGAACCGCTAACCACGTGCCAGTTCTGGCACCAAGGACAGTTGAAATTACAAAAATTAAACCAAACCGTGAAAGAAGGGTAACCTAATACGTCAACTAAAGATAAATCCTTCCACCCAGCAATACTGGCAGTAATATTTTCTAAACACGTCATAACTGGTGCCTCATAATAAAGTAAGGAAATGCATCATTAAGTTCAGCCCCGGAGGTCTCTGTCATCCCCATGGAAAGGGTCCGAATCCACCCCCCGTCTCAATAAGAATCATAATCTCTATTATGAGGATATATATTCTTAACGAATTTCATCTTACCTTAATTGGATTAAAACGCATTATTTCATTATAATGTTCAAAGCGCTGAAACATTTTTTAGTAGACCTAAGTATTAGGAGTAAATTTGCTCCCACGGGTAGAAATGTAAATATCCTTGTTTAGGATGAGCATTATGAAGTATAGGGATGTTTATGGAATCGCATTTGCGACTTCAGCTATTATTTTTATCGTCTCCCTCTGGTTAGGTAGCCCTATTATTCTTAATCCCTTAGTAGTTTCTTTAAGCATTATTGCAACTCGCTTTATTGCTGGTTTTGGTCTCCTGATATCCTATGCCACGTTCTGTATGTATTCCTTAAAGTATCTTTCCCCCCTCTTTAAAAGAAGGAGAAGAGAAAGCATCATAATAAGGAGAACTCTTGACTTCTTGGCGATAATTATAGCTGCTGTAATAATTATCAATTCTATACGAAATATTGTTGTGACTAAAATGATAGGCCAATCACCAACGCTCCTTGGAGTTCTCTTAACACTAATAACCGTATATTTACTGCCAATCTGGAAGGAAGATAAATCATTTAGATTCGACGAAAGCTTTGCAAAAAAAGTCAGAAATTTACTTAATTCTCTTGCTCTCAGAATTAAGAAAGGATATTACAAATACTTTACACAGGATTACCTAAGAGCATATAGTCTAGATTATCTGATTTATAGGTGTAGATTAGACAGTTATAGGTCGAGAATAGCATATTACCTTTTCCCTCTCTTGCTCTTATCCCTAGTGGGCTTCCCCGCTACACTACCATTGGTAGTTATGCCGTTAATTAGAATTTACAGGGAGAAAGAAATAGTATGGATAGATAAGCTTCTTCTAATAATCTCGTTTGCCGCAATTATGTCTTATGTGGCCTACGCATCCATGATCATTGCTATAGAGATCCCAACATTTATAATTGAGATACCTTATATCCTAGGCGTTTTAGTCGCGTTAATTATATACTATCTCGTAATTATGTAAAGAAGGCATCAAGACTTATCTGCTTCCTCTCCAAAATCTCTGCACCTTTTTTTATGTTCTCAAAAACCTTTCTCACAAACTCAAAATCTTGTTCCAAGACACTCCTTAGCTTCGGATTATAAAGAGCCGCTGCAGGATGATACGTTGGAATTATAATTAAATTCACGTCATTGATTACTCCCCTAAACATCTTTCCTCTAACATGGGAAATCCCGCCAACTTTAATTCCCATTTTACCTAAAAGGTAAAGTGTACTATGCCTTCCTAGCGCTACTATTATTTTTGGCCTTATAATTCGGATCTGTTCATCAAGGTATTGGGAACAAGCGTTAATCTCCTCTGGTTTTGGATCTCGATTATTAGGTGGTCTACACTTAACGACATTCGTTATGAAAACCTCCTTCCTATCCAATCCTAATTTATCTCTAATAAGTGTAGTTAACAGCTTACCAGCAGCGCCCACGAATGGTCTTCCTTGGACATCCTCATTATAACCCGGGGCCTCACCGATGAACATTATCTCAGCATCTGGGTTCCCCTCCCCTGGCACTGCATTCCTTCTATTCTTCCATAACTCACATTTTTTACAGTTCAGGATTTGGTTAGCTATTCTCTCCAAGTCCTTTATCTTCTCCATCCCAGTCCCCATTTCTCTTATTATGATTCTGCTTATAATTAAAATAGGATGACTTAACGCTATTCGCATTAAAGCTTAAAAGATACGTTAGGCATATCAAAAACTTTAAAAAGTACTTCGGGAGATTTTCACTTTTTACCAAGTCTGGAGGTGCCTAATATTCAAGCGGACTTCTTTTTTTACTTCCTATTATTAGCGATACTAATTATATGGCTCTTCACAAGGATTCAGCGAACTAGACAACAACAGAAACTATGGAAAGAATTCACCACAAATAAGGAAAAATATGAAGTTATTATGGCTAGTGCAATTAACCAGACAAAGCTATTAGACGAAGAGTTTCTTGATGCTGAGGGTGGACGAAGAATAATTAAGGCTCTTTATCAGTTACCGATGGTCGATGCTGTTAGATCAACGATCGTTTTTCTCGGCGGCTTCGTTGCCAAAGTGGAGAAAAATCCTGAAATTTTAAATGATCGAGAGATGATTCGCGAAAATATTGTGATACCTCTAGCAAAGCAATTTATATTCTTATTCGCTGTTATTGATAAGGATATAAGAGAATTTGTCGAACAAGAAATAGAGAAAGCAGATAGAGCAGGAATGGAATTAGAAACAATAATTATACCTCTTCTAACTAGTATTATAGAAAAGTTTTCACAGAAGATAGAAAACATTCAATCTCACTAAAACCTCATACATATTTTTGCTCTCACTTTATTTCTATTGGAGCCCCGTTATCGGGTGGTAAAGTCCATTTTCTATTCCCATTGATAAATCTTTTTAGCAGTTTAGGCCTCTCACAATGAATTGGAATAACTATTTCTGGATCGATCTCTTCTACAATCCTTTTTAGATCCAAGGGATTTGCGTGACCAGAACTATGGATGTGATACATAGCAACCCCAAATTCTTCTAACCAATTAATCAATCGTTCAAAACTTAATTCCCTCTCTTCATCAACCGGTTCGCTTGAACTTAGGATATAGATGCTTCCCCCCTTCGGTTTTAATTCTTTAATGTCTTTTATCCCTCCAATAAAAACCGTATAAATGAATTCTTCTCCATGTTCCCTGATCTCTTCTAGACGCACCTTCCTATCATCTGGAATTGATGATAGAACTTCTTTTTCTCCCCGAGAAAGCCTCTTTTTACCCTTATCAAGAATAACAATTGATTCATCATTCATTTCTACTCTAAATCTTATTCCGGGATCCTCAGATATAACACTCATCAGGGCAAAACGTCTGGGATCAATAACTAATTTACGACCAGTTTTCTTAGCTACTTCGTAGAATGTCACAAAACGATCATAATCAACTCGACTAAAATCGGCTATTACGAGATCGTTAGCTCCACTAATTACTTCAGCGATTCTCCTTCTGACATCTTCTTCGGGAATCGGCTCTGAATAATGAATATGAGTCCCCTCCATTATCAAGACCCTCACATCCTCCTTCTTAGCTCCTCTTACGAAATCGTCCGTCAGATAAGACTGAGGCCCATGCCACCTAAAGTCTCCAGTATATGCAATTGAACCAGCACTTGTTTCTATTATGAAGCCATATGCTCCTGGAACGCTATGATCCATATGAATGGGCTTTATCACGAAATCTTTCTTTACCTCTATTACATCACCAGTTCGGAATGAGTGAATTTTTAGACCCTCATAAAAAACCTCAGGACTCCTAATAGCGTGAATAAACTTAATATTGGTCTCAATTATTTTCTTAGCGCAAGAACCCATGTAAATCGGGATCCTACGGTTTAGCAATGAAATATAACCATAATGATCCAGATGCGCGTGAGAGACAAAAATAGCATCCACAGGTGGAGGGGGTTCAGTACTTAACTTGAATTCTAGCCCCCTCTTACGCAATTCATAAAAGTTAGTGAAAAGTGAGGGGATATCTGGTACCGCTCCTAGGGAAATTAGCTCTTCAATAGACTCTGGGTATACAAGAGGGAACTCATAATACTTTCTAGCAAGTGTAAAACTTTTCCCAAAATCAAGAAAAACTTTGACAGAATTTTTCTTATCAATGATTAATATCTTATTCCCACCTATCTCATTGACTCCGCCATAAGGAATAATAACCAACATAAGCCTCAAACCTTGGGATTCCTACATAATATTAGTGCTAAAAGAGCCATTCTTACTGGTATTCCATATGAAGCTTGTGTGAAATAAGCGGCATACTCAGTCTCATCAATTCTTGGATCGATTTCATCAACTTTAGGTAATGGATGGAGGATCTTAAGATCATCACGAGCATTAGTTAGTAATTCTGGAGTTATTTTATAGCTTCCTCTTACTTTTTCGTATTCTAGCGGATCTGGAAACCTCTCCTTCTGTATCCTTGTCACATATAATACATCAAGCTCTCCTATAACTTCACTAACATCCTCGATCTCCTCGAACTTAACGCCCTTATTCCGTAAAAAATCTTTAACCTCTTCTCTCATTTTTAACAACTCGGGAGATATAAGGTAAATTTTCTTAGGATTAAATAAAGATAAACCCATTGCCAGAGATGCAGCTGTCCGAGCATATTTAAGATCGCCCATTAAGCCATATACTAAGCCATCAATCCCCCCCTTAAGCTTCCATATAGTATAGAGATCTATCATTGTCTGGGTAGGATGCTGTCTCTTCCCATCCCCTGCATTTATAACTGGTACATCTGCGATTTCTGCGGCAAGCCTAGCGGCTCCCTCATATTTATGTCTTACAACAATAATATCGGCATAATTATCAAGCATTTTAATAGTATCGACAAAGGATTCGCCCTTCATTATTGAGAGACCCTCAGTACCCGAAACTGTTATTACGTCTCCGCCTAATCGTTTCATAGCGCTCTCAAAACTAAGCCTTGTCCTAGTGCTCGGCTCTAAAAAAAGAGAAGCCATAATTTTTCCTTTCAATAGGTCAAGATACCCTCTTCTATAAGGTAACATCCTATCCGCTATTTCAAAGAGATACTCCAATTCTTCTCTAGTAAAATCTATGATTGATATCACATCTCGTAGATAAAAATTCATTAAAGACACCAAGATCTCAGGAAACGGGCTATTAATTCACAAATTAAACTCTCTTAATCAATTTAATGATTACCAGTACCCAGTTAGCATTTATTATTTCTTTGACGAAGAAGAACTTGGCAATGTATAGAGATGAAATAAAAACTGGTTTGTCAAGAATTTATTTCCTCACCTCCTCCAGCCATTATCCAGTCAAGCTCCACCATAGGGTGGCCAACAAGATTAGGACATTCCATGCCAAGGCCTTGAAGAGAAGCTCTAGACACCTAGAGAGCCAGGAACGA
>Ga0190311_1000020_pt1 | contig 60865 bp, 62 predicted proteins | sample 48700789_MG_FD_165037 | JGI IMG/M metagenome (GOLD analysis project Ga0190311, IMG submission 165037) | Hydrothermal vent sediment bacterial communities from Southern Trench, Guaymas Basin, Mexico - 4870-07-8-9_MG | ecosystem: Environmental > Aquatic > Marine > Hydrothermal vents > Sediment ...
AAGGAACATGGCTATATAGAAGATTTTAAGCCTATGACTCTAAACAAAAAGGAATATATTGTTGTCCACCTAAACGGAAAAATCCATGAGATCGGTGCTATAAAACCTCGCTTCTCAGTTAGTTGGCATAATCTTGAGGAATGGGTACGTAAGTACCTCCCATCATATACAATGGGGCTTCTGATAGTCTCAACTCCCAAAGGTGTCAAAACACATATTGAATGTGAGAAAGAAAGAATTGGTGGTAAACTTATTGCCTATGTTTATTGAGGCGATATGGATGGTTGAGCCCATCGAAACTAAAGAAGCCATTTTGGAGGCGATAAGACAGGAAGGAGTCGGCATAGACTTCGAGGAAATTGAGATACCTGCCGATGTTCAGGTGGAGGTAATCGGTAAGAAAGTAAAAGTTAAAGGACCAAAGGGGGAGGTTGAGAAAGATTTCACACACATGCCCATACACATTATTAAGGATAGAAACAAGATCTATGTCGCGGTATACGCACGTAAGCGAAAACAAACAAAATTTCTCGGAACGGCAGCGACTAAAATACAAAAGATGATAGAAGGCGTCAGGAGGAGGTTTATATATATACACAAGGTTGTATATAGACACTTCCCGATAAGAGTGGAAGTTGATAAGGAGAGGAGACTAATCCTAATAAAAGGATTCTACGGGAGAAGAGACACGATAAAAGTTCCTATATATGGGGATGTTGATATAGAGATAGAGTACCAAGCAGGCTCCGAAATACCAGACCTAATATACTTGAAGGGCTGCGACATTGAGGCTGTTTCGCTTACAAGTGCGGCGCTTGAGAATGCATGTAGACTTAGGGGAAAGTATAGGAAGGACATAAGAATATTCTATGACGGAATATGGCTATGGAAAAAAACACAGGAGGAATAGAATTAGGCATTACTGCTTTAGAGAAGTGAAGTAATGAACACCGAAAATTTCTCTGTCTTTAGGTCAAAAAATTAATGAAAAATTAGGAAGCTAAACTTTTATGGGATCAGAAGAATGGCTACAAGCAATCCATAGATAGCTATTCCCTCTGCAAGGCCTACGAACACTACAGCTTTTCCAAAAATTTCTGGTCTTTCAGTAATAGCTCCCACAGCTGCAGTTCCAGTTCTAGCAACGGCGTATGCAGCACTTATACTGCTAATCCCGATACTTAAACTTGCCGCTATTGCCCGCCAACCCACTTCGCTGGCTTCTGTTGTCTGTTCCGCCGCAAAAACACTACCAGCGATAAGTGCGGACAAATACGCCAATATTATTACTAGTATAAGTGTCCTGTTTACTCTCAGCTTCATAGGATATCACCAGGTATCAATATTTGCTTGAACTTTTTTATTTTAAATGTCTTTCACATATAAACATGGCATGATGAGGATGGTGCTGGGACTATGTACAAGATTACCGTGGTTTACCCCAAAAATCTTGAGGATAGGATATTATTATCCATAGGCAAATTTGGGTGGGCAGAACTGATAAACATTAGAGAAGACGAGTTTGTGGGCTTTAAGAAGGAGATGCCATTAGAACTTCATAGTTTCCATCTGTTTATGGAGCACGTAGAGAAGCTCGCTTCGGATAGCGGAATAGTACTTGATGAGTACATCCCCTCGGTGAAGCATGATGTATCCATAAAAATATATAAATTTGACGAGCTTCAGCAAGAGTTAGAAGAGTCAAGGAGATTTTTTGGCATACCCAGCGAGTTAGAGGACTTAAGAAAGAGGTTGGTAAAGCTTAGGCTTATACATGAATTAGTTAGGGAATCACCAAGGATACCTAAAATACTTAGCCAGAAACATTCAACAGTGATAATCTTTCCTGAGGATGCATTAGACCAAGTCAGGGAAAACTTGTCGCAACTTGGTCTCAACTTCGAAATCCTTCATCCAGAAAGGGGTAAATACAGAGAGTTCATCCCTGAGGGTCATGCTATCGCATTCCTTGCAGCTCCCTCCAAAGATCTACTATCTATTGTTTTGACCTTTCTAAGAAAATTTGGGATCAGCGAATTGGAAATAGATCTCGGTTTGGGAATCGAAGACGAAGAAGCGAGAAGAATGCTGTTGGCGGATCCAAGCCGCATAAAGACGACTATTGGGGAGCTAGAAAGCAGGATACGTGACCTAGAAGAGAGGTTTAAGGCTGGTTTCAAACAAGAAGTGTTGAAATTGGCAAAACTTTGGTGTAAAGCTGATATAATGCGTAAGATACTTACAGCAAAGACAATGATTGTTAAGGGTGAATTCACTGCAATCTTGCGGTGCTGGGTTCCAAAGGAACGTATTGATGAGTTCGAACGTATCCTAAGAGAACTCAGCGCTAACATCATGGTGATAAAGGAGAGACCTTCTAAAACAGATAAGCCTCCCTCCCATACGAAGAGACCTAAAATTCTTTATCCGCTAACATCGATATTAAGGCAGATGGGATATCCTGGAAAAGAAGATATCTTTCCATGGCTTCTAACGGGAATACTATGGGCAATAATGTTTGGTTTCATGTTCCCCGATTTTGGTCAAGGATTAGCACTAATAGCTATGGGGATATCATTTGCTTTTGTTGAGAAGATTAGGAGAGGGGTAGAAAGACTACTAGGCTTTTCTGGAAAGAAAGTAGGGGGCTTGTTAATCCTAGCAGGATCCTTCGCAACGATATTTGGCATATTCTTCGGCGAGTTCTTTCTCACTGAGCTTTATCCGCCTCTAATACCAGAACTCCACGAACATTGGATAAAACATATGTCCAGCATAAAATGGGTAATTAAGATAGCTCTGTTGATAGGCATCATAGAGATGTTCCTAGCAATGCTATTATTTATATATAAAAACATCAAACATAAGCATTTTCTAGAAGCGATACTGGGCGAATGGGCACTACCAGGGTTTTTGATGTACATTGGATTGCTTTCTCTTGGTTTTCACTTCATAGGTATAACTCTGCTAAGACCTATACGTATCCCTCTGCTAAATGTCGAGATAAGTTTAATATTTGAAGAGTATGGCATGGCCGTGTTAGACCTAGGAAATCCTACCAAAAGCTGGCCTCTATACGCATTCATAGGGGGGATAGCACTTCTCCTCCTAGGCGGACTTATTGAAGGGAATGTCGGAGAAAAATTTGTAGCACTTATTGAGATGCCCATCTCAATGTTATCGAATACTCTCTCGTTCTCGCGATTAGCTGGATTTCTAATAGGCCATGCCGCGTTTACACTTGTTTTAGAAAAATTTGCTATCATGGGATCTATAGCGTTTGGACTAGGTCTGATACTATTAAATGTGCTAGTTATACTCCTCGAAGGTCTTGTCGTAAGCCTACAATCTCTCAGGCTTCTATTGTACGAGTTCTCCACCAAGTGGTACCTAGGCGAAGGAAGGGCTTTTAACCCCTTCAGGCTATAGCGTCAGTGTGTAGAATGGTGAATCAAGGGAACATTCAGCGGAGATATAGAAGGGCAAATATTAGAAAGATAATAATATATTTTCTTTCGTTAGTATCAATACAGGTGCTTGCAATAGCATCAGTAGTTCTGTTTAACATAAAAGAAAACATATTTCTTCTTTTCATCTTAGGCATTTTTATCGCTACAATCCTACCAATACTTCTAGCAATCATAATTTTTGGATGGAGACCAGGGAGTTGATTTGGGCTCGGAGTATGTGCTTCCAACGAAGATTAATCTTATTGAATTGAAGAATAAGTATAAGTTGATACGATTTGCCAAGCGGATATTGGAGCGCAAAAGAGATTTTCTACGTGAAGCTGTTAAAAGTGCTATTCTTTCTCTTATAGATGTTATTCTCTTTTTAAGGGAGGAGCTTCTGGAGTTCTTAGAGTTTTCATATGCAACATACATAAAGTATAAGGAAGTTATGAATGCATATGCACTGTTGTCAACAGAAAAAATCAAAGTATTAATAAAACCTGTAGCAAAGGGCGGTGTTTCGGTGCCAGAATTTGAAATAGTTGAGGGAAGAGCGGATAAAAAGGCTTACCCAGAGGGGGTAAGAGCCATAATAGAGAAATTTAGAGAATCTCTGCCAGATATGCTTAAACTTGTTGAGATCTTGGTGGAGCTAGAAATTTTACTTAGGGAAATTGAGGTTGCGAACAGGATAGTTAATACGCTTGAGAAGGTTGTGATTCCAACGCTTGAAGAGAAGATAAGCTATATAAATGTCATGTTGTCCGAGATGATGATTTCCGAGTTGTCGTCTCTGCGAGTTGTTATATCACAGGTAGAGGGCGAGAAAGAATGACTGTAAAAGATTTAAGCTATATAGTCGTAAGAATGCATGCTCTTAAAACGTACTTAATAGACCCTGCCTACCTGAAAAATTATATTGTTAATGCTACTTCGCTGGAAGAATTAGCTAGCTATTTATATGGTACGTATTATCGCGAGAAATTAGCTAGACTTGAAAAAAAAGTTACGAAAAACACCATAATGGATGTTATCCGTAGTGTTTTTGAGGAGAGATGCAGGATGCTTATATCCTCTTTGCCATACCCATATAGTGAATTTGTTCAGAATTATGTCCTTAGGTTTGACATTAAAAGCTTGGTTAGGATTTTAGCGGAGAAGTATAAGGAAATACCCCACGAACCGATAGAAAGCTATAGATATGAATTCTCAGTGCTAGACTATGCATCTTTACTGAAAGCAAGAAGTATCGAGGAGCTCTTGAAGATTTTGCCTTCCTCGTTTTTTGGCGATGTATCGAAACTAGCATTAGAGCTTTGGGAAAGATATAAAAGCCTTTATGCTGTGGAACTAGTTTTGTGGAGTACCTACTATAGGAAGCTCATAAGATTCCTTAGAGAGTTACCGAGTGAAGAAGCAGAGTTTGTGTGGAGATGTCTTGGGGTTGAGGTAGACCTAATGAACATCTCTATAGTTCTTGGGCCTATGAAATATGGGTTCTCAGTTGATTACCTAGATCGGATGCTCATCGAGAAATCCTATAGAGTCATGGTATCAGAGCTTAGAAAAATATATGGGCTTGAGCCACGCTTAGCAACGAGAGTAGTCCCAGAAGTATATCGTGAAGTCGTAGAACAGTATCTGATTGGTGCTGATTTCTATGCTAAGACTCTGGGAGAACGTATAATTATGAAGGAAGTTCTTAGTATACTGCCAAGAGATCCTATCGGATTTGGATATGTGTTCGGTATACTCAAACTATTTGAGTTTGAATTCGAGAATCTACGGGTTGTCGTGGAAAGCATAGTTAAGGGGCTCAGAAAGGATATGATCCAGCGGATGGTCATAATATAGCAAATTTTTGCTTACGTGCCAACCCCATGCATAGCTTCCCACTTTTTGGGAAATTCGGATATTTGGTTGTTCTTCATGAGGAGAAATCTTGAAACATGGAGAACTGTCGGAAGAATAGCGAGGGACATTCTTAATGTTGGGACAAAACTTGTAAAGCCTGGAGCTAAGATATTTGAGATATGCGAGAAAATAGAGAACATTACTAGGGATATGGGTTATAACCCAGCGTTCCCAGTGAATATAGGCATAAATAGCGTTGCTGCTCACTATACAGCAGCGCCCTATGATCCCTCTAGGATCCCGAATGTTGCATTAGTTAAATTGGATATAGGTGTTCTGTCGGCAGACGGCGCGATAGCTGATACTGCTATTACTATACCGATAAATGTTAACAAGAAACTGAAGTTGTTGGTTGAGGCTACAAGATGCGCACTTGAAAAAGCGATAGATGCGATAAAAGATGGTATCAGAGTCGGAGAGATAGGTTCTATCATATGGAAAACCGCTCATAGCGAGGGGTTTGGTGTGTTAGAGGATCTCGGCGGACACACATTAAGTGAGTGGAAGCTTCATGGAGGAATAACAATACCCAATGTCCCTCGAAGGTTTACCCCAAAGTTGAGAGCTGGTATGATAGTTGCAATAGAACCATTTCTTGTTGCCTCGTCGGAAGACAGTCATACAAAACTGAATATGGCACAGATAAACATATACTCGATAAAAAATCCCTATGATGATAGGGTATTAGAACTCCTATATCGTAGATTTAGGAGCCTGCCATTCGCACTTAGATGGCTTGAGAGAGCAAAAACAGACAAAAGATTTTATAGCTCTATGCACGGATATTTGATGAGGCGATACATGGAGGGAAAAGTGATAGTATATCCAACACTAATCGAAGCCCATAATAACTGGGTTGCCCAATTTGAACATACGGTTCTCGTAAAAACGAATTCTGCAGAAATATTGACTGGCGAATAAAAATTGTTTAGCAACATAACTAAATAGGAATCCACATTCAGCAACAACTACATGGTAGTTATTAACTATTTTTTAGTTACTAAATGGGGAAAAAGCTACTAGTCTAAAATTCGGTGAAAGTTTTGTCTGGAAATGTCTTCTCGTTAGCAACGATACTCGAGGAGTTAGCCTCAGAGGCGGGGATTGATTGCATATTCTTTGCCCTGGATCCCATATCACTCAAAATAGCATCCCAGATAACGCTTCGGAGGATAAGAAAAAAGTTTATTAAGTCCTTAGAGGAGTTCTTAAAGGAGTGGATTAAGGATCCCAGAAAAGCGATTATCTTACTTTCACCAGAGAGAGAAGAAATCAGAAAAGTTCTTATCCAACTAGAGGGCTGTCTCCCCATTTTATTGCGAAATGAGGCTAACTGTGTGTTCATAATATTGGCTAAGGAAAGAAATGTTATGAAAGAGATACTGAATTTTTCCTTTGAATCCAGCATTGAGTTTATAATCCCTCCAGATCTCAGTTCTCTAGCGAAGGTTCTTTTTAGTTTTGTGGAAGCTAAGAAGTGTAGTGTTATTGTATGTGAGCCCATGCTTATAGAGGAGGGTCACATAGGTTTTTCTTATGGTTTAAGAACCTCGGAAGCTATAGGCGTAGAGTCATCAGCAACCGAGATAGGGCATGGCCCTGTCGCTATTCTAACTCTTGGGGCAATGTTTAGATTCGCTGCAAACATTATTTTTGAGCAAGGGATGCTTAGTGATGTAAAACTTATAGGCTTTCTAAAGCTTGGCTCATTCGTAAGAGAGAACTTAGTGTCAATACTTAGGAGATATAGATATGTCATCATTATGGACTACACAGGAACTATTATTCCAATAGCGAGTTCGATTGCATATAATCTTGTATCTCGGAGTGAGATTGAGTGGGTGCCAGAAATTGTTGATCTGCTAGGGGATTTGGGTTCAGAAGAGGCTATGGATCTCATGGGGGTCACAAATATGCTGAGAGGCTTTCTAGGCCGCGGCCCCAGAACGCAGTCTGAGAACATCATAAAGATGCGCAATGAAATAATATTCCTGCTGTCTGAACATACCGAAAGTTTTATTGATTATATGAATAGCCAGACAGATTTTGAAGTATTATGTGTTAAACCATTCATCTCGAATAATTCCGGGATCAGAAGGATAAGAATCCATGAATTGATGCGTCTTCCTTTAATCGGCAAAGATCTTATTGTCGTCACACACATATCCTATCTAATCCGCTTTTTTGATTCTTTCAGACCTCTGATTGAGCTGAAGGATGGTCGGTCGACTGTTATTGTGGTAGATACTACGTTTGTTGAAAGAAGTCTCCTAGATAAGCTATTGGGTATCCTAGACAACATGTTGATGGGTCTTAAAGAAAGGATTTCTATTCTAAATCTCAAGGAAGACAGTTTTGAGGATATCGTAAATAAGCTTAAAAAAACAGGGAAGGTCATTGTCTTAGCATAGGTGTTTCTGAATGGAGCTGACCCTATGCATAGTCTCTGATGAGGATGTTTGGATGTCTCTGTACAGTATTCTAGTAAGATTGTTGTCAGCGTCCAAGCTTAGGGGAACTGTAAGAAAAGTAGTATTTGAGTCGAATGATGTTGTGGTTCCTCTATATGTACTGAACATCGGGGGCCACATAGAGAGGTATTGTATCGAACCTAATAGTGTCGACGTAATCTTTATTTTTTCTAGCAATATTGCCAGAGAAGTTGTTGAAAGTCTTCAAACAGTTATTAAAGATGAGGGTAAGATATTTGTTTCTGATGAGATATTCGCTGGTGGTAATTTAGAGGATGTTAAGCAGGAGTCTCAAACTATATGTGCCATAGCATATTTTCTATATATACTCTCAAAATATTTGTCTCTAAGCAAGAGGTTTGTTGTTAAGGTGCTGAAATCCATTAGCAATGAAAATATCAATGAACTTATTGAAAAATATCGTTTGGTGAGTAGAAATGAGAGGGTCTAAGGGTCCACGATCTGGAACAAGGCAATTGCTTTCGAAAGGTCCTAAAGAGCGTGGTCTTCCTCCTCTATCAGTTATACTATACGATTATAAAATCGGGGAAAGGGTCGTAATAAAAATAGATTCCTCGGTGCATAAAGGTATGCCTTTTAAGAGATTTCATGGCAAGGTTGGAACGATAATTGAGAAGAGAGGCAGAGCGTATGTCATTTTAGTTAGGGATGGAGGGAAATATAAGAAAGTAATTGCTAGGCCGGAGCACATCCGTCCAGCAGATACAAAATTGCCAACTAAGAGCTAATCCCTTACTTTCCATATACTCTCCTTTTCAGACAAACGAACAGTGTCACATGGGTATTACCAAGTTTTTAATATCTATCCAGATAAAGAAAAATTAGGCTATTCCTCATCCTGCTGGGGTGTTGATATGAGCCATAAATATTTAATCTTGCAAGGAACTACGAAACTCGATCTTGTCTCAAAGTATGAAATTTGTAGATGTCCCGATGGTAAAGGCCGTTTACTGTATGATTATCGCAAAAAAGATTTTGTACGGGAAGGTAAATGTAAATTGTTTTTGTTGTGCACAATCGTACATACAGTTACTTTTGAGCAGAAATTGAAGAGGGGAGAAATTTTCGTTAGCTTCTACTAATTAGACGCCTCATCATCAGCTTTTTTTCTTATTAATGAAGGAATCTAACTTAGCTTGCTGTGTTTTCCTTAGGGTTCTCCAGCTTCTTCTTATAATCTCCGGTTTCACTTTAAGAATCAGAGGTAGTGCTTCTCGTGTTTTAGGGTCTGATGGGTATCCGCTTCCGAAGTCGATACCAATATCCCTTTTTAGATCCTCAATTGCTCTATCGCGGAGAACCTTAGCTATTATTGAGGCTGCAGACACAATCGGATATTTTTTGTCAGCTTGTTTTTCGATTATTAGTTGTGGTAAGGGTTCTCTATATAGATAGTGTAGGACTTTCTTTCTGAAATCCTCTGATGAGGATGGTGCGTCTATATATGCAACCTCAATATTCGGTATCGATGTGAGGAACATAGATACTATTTTTGCCTCGAGATAATTATATTTCTTCTGATAAACCCATTCATCAATTATACGAGGGGGGATATAGGCGGCAAATACCAATGCTGAAAGCTCTACTATTTTCCCAAAGAGCTTCTCTCTTTCTTCCCTTGTAAGCAATTTGGAATCCTTTATTCCTAATTCCATAAAAGCCTTATCTATCTGACTATCCTTTGGTGCGGCGACGCATGCCATTACCATTGGTCCCAGAACCGGGCCTCGTCCCGCCTCATCTATTCCTACGATCAGCGGCAAGTTTATTTCCTTTCTCGTTATTGTTATGAATTCGATTTTCTTTTCCATGTCGATCGGCATCAATAATATTCTTCCGAGTTGTTGAGATGCTTTTTGCTACTTACTATGTTTTCAGCAAATAGCGAAGTTTTCTTTTTGCGACTAAAAGCTGAAGACTAGATACTCTCTTTCCTAGATACTCTTCGAGTCTCTTATCTAAATTTAGCTTGATGTTGGAGTCTTCAATACGAATTATTCTATCAGCAGCCAGAGATTCTATTATCTCCTCCGAAACATATTGGAGAGCCTCTTCGATGGGTATACTGTCATTAGAAAGGAGTGCATAGATTAGGTTAAGGATATCGCTTCCATAACCTTTAATCTGAGCTGCTATCGTGGAAATCGCATAGTTAAATCTTTCCTCAGCAGTTAATCTTCGGGGAGGAGCTGGTCTTTGGGGCGCAATTACTTGCTTGGTTTGGTTTGCTGCTGCCCGCGTCTCTGTTTGGGTGGGGGGCGGAGTTGATGGTCTGGGTATAGTAGGTTGTGCAGGTTTTTGTTCAGGAGGGAGTACTTTTTCAGCTGGTTTTGGTTCTTTCTTTCGTACTATACGTTTTTTAAGTTCAAGTATTAGTTTTCTTGTTTTTATAGCTACCTCCTTTATCTCCTTTTCTAATGCTTCAACATCAACTCCTTCACCCTTCAGCTCAGATGATTGTCGGGGACGTATTCTAACCATAAGTGGTATTGTGAATGATGGCGCCCTGATGAAGCACTCTCCTGGCTGAGTTTTGGTTAGGATCTCCGCAAGGCTCTTAGGTATGCCAAAGAGCTGTGTAAGACGAGAAATATCTCTTCTCTGCATCTTGAGTGCGATTACTGTAGAACAGTTAATTATGATTTCATCACTAAGATCTCTCGGAGATTGTGTTGCTAGTATCAACCATACACCCATTTTTCTTCCTTCGCGTGCTACTCGGATAAGTATCTCTCGGACGGGATCATTTTTTCCCTTAGCGGGTGCGAATAGATGTGCCTCGTCCACAATGAGTATGATATTTTGCTTAAGAGTACCCCTCTTTTTTGCTTCGAAAACTTGGCGTACTATATCAGCAACAAAAAATCTTATCCCTAAATCACCGAGAGGTGTCCCCACTAAGCGGAAGATTGTCACTTTGCCTGGGACACAGAACTCTCTAGGTACTATATAATCCTCAGCGAGAAATCCACTATCTCTCAAAGACCCTATTCTGCTGATGAGCGCCTGCCGTGTCTGGAAGTGTAGGTCGCTTATACTAACTAGATGAAACAGATCGTCTATGTGCATTTCTGTTCGATCGCCCATCAGTTGTTTTAATTGAAATGCGAGCCTAAGTTCCTTCATGGAGAATATAAACATGAGCCTATCCGGGGTTAAGTGCGGGCTCAGGTGTGGGGGATTATTTTCCCAATCGAAAATTAATATATGCTCTTTGAAGCCAGTCGGCTCTAAACCGAATTCCTTTAGGGCTTCTACTTGCCTTTTATTTCTATTCTCGGCGATAAGACCTGAATATTCGTCGTGCACATCAAATATTAGGATTGATGTGTCTTTGCGTCTAATATTTCTCTTAATAAGTTCTTCTATGAAGACGCTAAGCGTATATGATTTTCCCCCTCCTGTGGTTGCGCTAACTAGGACATGGACACGCAGATCTTTTGGATTATAGTATACTGGTACAAAATCAGGGTGGGTCAATATTTTCCCTATATAGAGACCCTCCTCCTTAGACGTTCTAGTAATCACATTACTTAGAAAATCGCCAGTTGGGTTATATACTTCATATCCAGCTCGTACCGGCTTAGTATTTTGGACTAATTGTCGCTCTTTAATCTCACCCAAAATTTCGCAACGTGCCAGCGTCTCAGTCATCCTGGTTTCTAGATCTACAACTCGGGCTAATAAGATGCGGTTGTCTCCGACGACTACAAGGAATTGGCCCTTCTGAATAGTCTTATTTTTTTCAACTTGCATTGAGAATTCAGAAACTCCTGCTCTGCCAAATATTGATCCGACTTTATCTCGTACAATACCCTCAAGATTCAACTTATGACTCCCCCTTAAAGTGTCTACATAATCGAAATTCAATAATTCCAATCGAGACAAATTCCTATACTCATAAAATAATTTTATATGGTCTGATATGCGAATAAAAGCATATGGAATAATTTCTGGGGGTTACCTTTGGTTGTAATCGCGATCTGTGGTACACCCGGCACGGGCAAATCCGAATTGGCAAAACTATTTGGCAAAAATGGCTTTTGTGTTATCCATCTAAGCCGCTTTGTAATTGAAAATATGCTTTATCAAGGCTACGATAAGAGGCGAGGAGCATATATAATTGATGAAGAAAGGCTCGTTGGGAAGCTTAAAGACATCCTTAGCAAATATAAGGATGTTGTTATAGAGGGTGTTGGGGCAGAAGCTATACCGAGTAAGCTAGTAGATATCTGCATAGTTCTTACATGCGAACCATTTATGCTCGAGAGAAGACTCACAGAGCGTGGATTTCCATATGAGAAAATTCAGGAAAATCTTGAGGCGGAAAGATTTGGAATAATATTAGGCGAAGCAATAAGTAATTATGGTAGGTCCAAGGTTATGGTATTTGATACAACATATACGTCTATCGAGGAATTATATCGAGTGGTTGTTGATGAACTCAGAAGGAGAGGCATTAAGATACGGAACACCCCCTAAAATCATTATTTTCGTCTCACCACGCGAGGAGGCTAATAAGTATCTAGAAAGGTTAAAAAGAATTCTTATAGAGCGAGGCTGGGAAATTCTTCAGATAGTAAGATTAGGGAAAAATGTCGATAAGGGATCCTTGATGGTATGCGACTTTGTTCTGACTTTAGGGGGCGATGGAACAATACTTTATGCGTCCAGAGAAGTGAGCAAGTATGGGAAACCGATATTAGGCATAAATCTTGGCAGAGTGGGGTTGCTCACAGAGCTCTCCCCAGAAGAATTTTTGGAGAAAATAGACGGGATTGAAAGAGGAGAGTTCAGAGTGGTCGAAACAATGAAGATCATAGCTAGGGTTTCTAATGAGATGCTTCAACCAGTTCTTAATGAGTATGTTCTAATGACGAGTAAACCAGGTAAGATCATAGGACTGCAGATATTTGTCGACGAAGAGTTTATAGCAAAGGTTCTATGTGATGGTCTAATAGTATCTACACCTATAGGTAGCACATCTTATGCATTATCAGCTGGGGGACCGGTGGTCAGCGACCAGATAGAAGCAATGATTATAGTTCCGATAGCCCCTTTGTATAGGGCTATGTATCCGCTCTTGGTACCATCAAGATCTATCATCAAAGTAAAGATTGAGACTGGGTGGGCGGATGCATGGCTTATAGCTGATGGTAATATTATCAGGAAAGTCAAGAAGGGCTGTGAGGTGGTGTTTAAGAGAGCGGATGAGAAGGCAAGATTTATCAGGGTTCGGCATTCGCTAAGTCGAATTAGGAAAGTTATGAGCCTCGTTGGTCTCAATGTAAGAGGTAAACCATAGTGATGCGCTTATCAGATCTAGGTGAGAGAAAGCTTCTAAAGGAAATAGTCTTCAAGTATCTTGAATCACCTGATTTTGAAGATGAGGACGCGGCGATTTTAAGGTTTGGAAATGAATTTTTTGTAATAAATGTTGATACTCTCGTGGAAAGTACGGATATGCCCAGAGGGATGACCTATTATGACGTGGGCTGGAAATCTGTCATGATGGCGGTAAGTGATATCGTAGCGAAGGGAGCTATGCCGAAGGGAGTTCTCGTATCTATAACCGCATCCAAAAACCTTGATGTGTCAGCATTTGAATATATCCTCAGAGGGATTAGAGCCGCATGTGATTTCCTAGGCTGTTGGTATGTCGGAGGTGACCTCGGAGCTGGGAAGGATCTCGTTGTGTCTGTAGTTTGTTTTGGCTTCACAAAAAAAGTTATTAGACGCAGCACCGCGAAAGTGGGGGATTCCGTGTGGGTAACAGATCTATTTGGTATAAGCGGTTTAGCTCTCCATTATTTACTACGCGATGGCATACCCATAGAAAATATAGATAATATCTTACAGAACTTCTTTAGGCCACGAATCGATGTTAAGTACGCCTTGGCATTACAATCTTTGGCGACGGCGAGCATGGACTCGTCGGACGGTCTAGCAGTAACACTTAATGATATCGCATCTGCAAGTAATGTTGCCATAAATATTCATAAAATTCCTATTTCGCCACTAGCCATAGATTATGCAAATAGAAATGATTTGGATCCGATGGATTTGGCTTTATTTGCTGGTGAGGAGTTTATCATTGTTTTTTCATCCGATCGGCCAGACAGCGAGATATTTGAAGTGTTCGAAAAGTTAGGCTTGAGGAAACCAATCAAAATCGGTGAAGTTGTGGAGGGAAGAGGTGTATTTTTTGAAGAAAAGAAAATTCCAAGGAAAGGCTGGGAGCACTTCTCGAAGGAGTAGGAGGGTAATTCTCTTAGATTCATCGATTCTCATGTACGCAGTAAAAGGAAAAAAGAAGCTTCCAATAAATATTGAGGAAGCATTAAGAGAAGTATCCGAAGGGGCTGAACTCGCTGTCCTTGATACTACGATAAATGAACTTCAGTTCCTCAAAGAAAAAGCTAAAGGAAAAACACGTATAGCAGCTGATTTCGCCCTAGAATTTATAGATAGACTAAATATAAGAATTATCCATGTTAGTAGTAGGATAATAGAGGATGTCTCGAGGGAACTCCGAAGAGGAAAAGCTAAAGATTTTCATGATGAGATTCTCATAAGAGCAGCAAAAAAACTGAATGCCGCTGTTGCTACGGTAGATTTCGGTCTAGTTAAAAAATTAAGAAAAAACAACGTTACATGTTATTTTCTCTCTGGCCGCAATTGGATCATGATTTCTGGATACTTCGACTAGAAGCTTTGTTCTGTTCTAATTCGAGGAATTTCCTCATTTCTCTTAGAAAATCTCTTATGGCGACACGGATAGCTTCGCTTCTATTGGGATACCAACCCCTCGCAACGAGCTCGTCAAGAGCCTCGATAAACTTTTGAGGGACATGGAGGGTAATCAGTTTCATGTTTGATGTCTGGACTTGGATACTCATGACTATCACCGAAATAGCTATATCGGGGTATTACATATAAAGCGTGATATTGAGCTATGCATATGGGCTTATTATTGTCATATTAGTAGGGTATTACCTAGAATTCGAATTGATGAATAGCGATTCGGGTAATCGATGATGTTACAAAAAAATCGATTAAAAACGGACAGCAGATTATTGAAAGTAGTATGCGTAGTGAATTGGCAACAATTTTTTGACATTATGGAGGAACTAGAAAGAGAGGGGGTCATGATTCAAGCTATTCCATGTGACTTAGTAGTCTGCGATGAAATTCTAGACTTTGTCCTAGATTTAGTTATAGAGATGTTTAATTCTGGAAAAAATATAGCGAAGAAGATATATATGGAGTATATCCTTAGATTTCTCGCCAAAACCCAGATAAGGGAAGTAATTAGCATAATGGAAAAAATCCCAGCTCGAGCATATTGTCTTATAGTCTATTCACGAAGTAATAGAGCATCAGTAGTTTATGAAGACCTATTAGGCAAGGGTATTATAAAGGAAGTCCCCATTAAGTTGTGCAAAACAAATATTGACAGAGTCGTAGAGGTCTATGAGCTAGATAAGGATAGGTTAGCTCTTCAAGCAAAATTCAGGAATCAATCATTCGAAGAAATATTATGCAAGGCGATTCTAGAAAAAATTTCCCTTAGCCTTATATCAAAATAGAAGATGATAAGATAATGCTAATAATAAAGCTTTCCATACCCAACAAGACGAAATTCTCTCTCAATTTCTCTTAATATTGCGACTCTCTCTCCCTTTGGCATCGCTATAGGTCGCGCTAGTACAATCTCGGCTTCATCGTCGTGTGTTGAGTCGACTACGCCTAGAGCCGTTGTGGTACCTATATTCAAGAGTATTTCCTCATTTTTTCTAAGTGGATAATTTTTCATCTCAACTTTTGTACCTATTATCTTGTCGAACATGTATATCTCTTTGACTATGATTTTATCGACAATCTCTGGCAGATCTGCTGGGCGACCAGCTATATTTCCAACCAACCCATCCGACTTTGTAAGAGCTGGGTCGAGGTTAGTGGCAATTCCCACGAGTATATGGGGCTTAGCTTTTTCTAGTGGTTGCCCTGCATCACTACGTATGCTTGTTATTTCGGATACCAGTGGTATCACCTCGTTATTTTCAGTGATGACTCCTGGCCGGATTTCTATCTCATCGCCTACTTTCAACTCTCCACTTTTAAGCGCCCCTCCGATGACCCCTCCAATAAGTTTATCTATGGGCGTTCCTGGTTTATTTGGATCGAAGGATCTCGCGATGTACATTAGAGAGGGGCCACCTGTATCCTTCTTTAATGGTGGAAAGTATTCCAAAATGGCGGCTAGAACTAGGTCTATATTTATCTTTTGTGCCGCGCTCACAGGTATTATTGGTGGTATACCATAATTTGTTTCTTTCTCAAAGAACTCTATGATCTCCCTGTAGTTTTCTATTAGCCTTTTTTCGTCCACAAGTTCTATCTTATTTTGAGCAACTATTATTCTGTCCACCCCCATAGCCTCCAACGCTGCGACATGCTCTCGTGTCTGAGGCATTGGGCATGGTTCATTAGCAGCTATAACAACAAGTCCATAGTCAATTATCGAAGCTCCAGAGAGCATTGTTGATAGCAAAATTTCATGTCCAGGATGGTCAAGGATAGAGTAGCACCGGATATGATGTCGGCTTGTTCTTGATGGACATTTCTTACTAGCGTTTGAGGTAAGTGTGACTATGTCATCCCCCCTGCAACACGAGTAAATATCTAAGTGTGTGTATCCAAGAAATATTGTTATTCCACGTAGAATCTCCTCGCTGTGGGTTGAAGGGAATTTCCCTGTCAATGCCTCAGCGAGTGTGCTCTTTCCGTGATCTACATGCCCAGCTGTTCCTATGATAGCCACAGATTCGTGGTTTTTAGGCTCTTTTGGAAAGTCCTTTACCATGGGGATTTCGATGTCAAGAGATTCGAGGATTTTATCAAATAGTGGCATAATTTCTTTCGTTTTACCCATTACCATATCACCACAAACTTAAGAACTTAAATTAAATCCCTTTAATTATATCGCGATTTATTCCTCTCCAAAGCTTCATGTTGATTGACTCATTATAAACTTCCTGAACATTTCTAAGAGGAAAGCATCGTGATGGTATATGACTAAATATCAGCTAAGAAAAGTACTTGTGTTGGGCCCCGCAAATGCGGGGAAGACATCCATAGCTAAGTTTATCTCAACAATTAATAAGCAATATGCATTAAAAGTCTCCCCATCAACATCTGTTGAAAAATTTAGGCTCTCAATTTTTTCGTTTCGAATAAATGTATTTGTAACTCCTGGTCAAAAACGTTTTCAGAGTAAAAATCTTGAGTACCTAAGTAGGATCCTCGACCCTAGCACAATAGTTTTGTATGTCATAGATGCCTCGGAAAGACACAAAATAAGGGATTACTTGGAGGAGTTCGTAGAAATCTTACGTAGGATTAATAAGATTTTTTCCAGTCACTTTCCAAATGACAAGATCGATGTTGTTTTTCTTGCGCACAAACAAGATTTAGTTGGAGCTATTAGTGTTCGGAGTATACTGAGCAAAGGTGTTAGAAAAAAGATAGCTAGACTCTTCCCTCAAATAAATCTGCGTAGATATGATACTAGTATCTATATGCCATCGTCTCTGCTAAGAATGTTTCGCGACACAATACTCTCAAAAATAATTCCAGTTGATTCTATAGAGGCATTGATAGCTCGACTGAGGGACTACGCGAAGGCAGAAACAGTGACTTTGGGAGACGAGATGGGTCTGCCTATAATCTTCGAGGGCGATCTAAATATGGCATCATGGTCGTCATCATTCGCAGCGAGAATCATTGAATCCCTAGAACGTGAGAGGGAGCTATCGGTGGATTTGGTAGAGGAGGCCAATAAGAAACTATTTAAAGGGAACAGTGATTTTCGAATATGCCTAAGACTAGTACTAGGGCAAAGAGAGATAGCCGTATACATATACAATAAGGATTGTCGAGCAGTAAGCCTAATATTGGTTGGCCCACAAAACGTATCAGAGGCTACAAATGATTACATGCTAGAAATTACCGAAAGACTATTCTTCAAGATCCATCAGGGGCGGTATTCATATGTCGATTCTTAGACATATAGAGAAGTTCAACTCAAGGATATTATGCTTTGTTGGGTTCGCCGAATTCGACGAGGTAGAAGGGCCTGTCGTCTCGAAGATAGTACCAGAGAGTTTCCCACTAGACCTAGAGATGAATTATGTTATCGCCGATCATGCACTATATCCCAATAGCAAAGCAATCTATGAGGTACGATCTCTACTAATATTTGCGTATCCCTTTACAATAGAACATGAAGCCTTACCGCGAAAAACCAAAAAAGTCGCCGTGATAGTAGCATTTAGCAAAAAGGCAGATCGCGATATCATACTGAGGATAATATCAGACCTGGAACCTAAGATAGAACTAACAATTACCGAATTTCTATCGAGCATAGAACCGCCTGTTGATAGCCAAGCAGAAAAACTTGTAAAAACTATCTATCTGGCTGCAAAGAAAAGAATAAAGAACATTCTGCTTAACAGATTTAGTGAGTCAGGATCCCAGATTAGCGCTAAAAACCTAGATGAAATTTTGGAAAATTCGGCTATAATCGATTTAGCATTTAATGTTGTCTTAACAAAGAACCAGCGAATCATCGATGATTTCATGGAGGATCCAGAAAATTATCTCGTTGTATGGATAAATACAAAAAAGATTGCTATCATAAATAAATATATACTTCGAGAATATAATTCATATAGACTGGAAGAAATCCTTAGAGTTCTAGAGACCCAAATATACAAGTATAATTAAAAACCTCCTAAAGGTGGTAGTCTATATAAAGAAGCTGTATATTAATAAGCTAGCTATAAAACGTACTGTAGTACGTCAGTCATTCCTTTTTTAAAACAAATATCATGGTAGTTTAGTGTTATGGCAAATCTTTTGGTGTTTTATGCTTGAAGAGGTGTATGTTGTGTTTCAGAACTACACTAGAATCCTGACGGTTAAGGTGTCGAAGCAGCTGATTCAGCTTATAGATTATATAGTCTATGAACTGGGACTATATAGTTCCCGTTCGGAATTTATTCGGGAGGCTATTAGGCAACATATTCAAAGGATTCTGGAAAATAATAAGAAGCTGCTGGAGGAAGCCTCAGATAAGAAGCCGCTTAAAAAGCTCCTTAACGAAATACTATCATCCCCCTAAATTTTTTATTTCTTCTCCAAAAATGGATTTCCATAAGTAGCCAAATAGCAAAAGTTATATTATGTCCCTACAACTTTAATAATATGTTAATTAGAAGGAAAATCTATCTGCCGGGGTTGCCGAGCTGGTACGGCGTCGGACTCGAGATCCGATGGCGTTTGCGCCTCGCGGGTTCAAGTCCCGCCCCCGGCACTATCTCCTTAAAGCGGGGGTTCCGGAGTGGACAAACGGGCAAGGTTCAGGACCTTGTGGCGGATGCCTTCGCGGGTTCGAATCCCGCCCCCCGCATATAGCTTCTATCTTCAATGATTTTTTTCTTCATGTCTTCTACCTATTTACAAAATTATTTGTGTGATAGTAGGATGGACTTTGAATATATGGTTTATCCAGATGCAAGGTTGTCCTTTCTTTTTCCAGCAGAGTTAAAAGCGGTTATAAGTAGTTACTCAGAGAATTTTATCCTTAGGAAAGTGAATGGAGATGCTGTCATTATAGAATCTAATAGAGATCTCTCTGAAGCTTTTCTTCGTCTTGCCTCAGCAAAACAAGTTTTTCTAATGCTTAAGGATTTTTCCCAAATACATGAGTTACTGTTGCGGAAGTTTAGATCGAGAATTGGATACTACATTCCGTTTACAATCTCTATATTAAATTTCAATGAGAATCCGTCAAAAGCTGGCGAAGTAATTCGGGAAATAAAAGAATTTTCTCCATGGATAAGAATCTCCCTAATCGCTCCACAACTGGAACTAAGATTATTCGATGATAGTATCGGAGTTAGAATGCCGGTTGGACGTGATATTATTCTCGATAGAGATCCAAAGTACAGACCCTATGCCCCGCCCACGGCGATGGAGAGCTTGCTATCCAGAGCGCTTGTGAACTTAACAAGGCTTACACCTGGTCATATATTTCTAGATCCATTCTGTGGAACCGGTTCAATAGCCTTAGAAGCTGCGGAGATGGGGCTACGTGTCATATGTATAGATATAAATCCAAGAATTGTTAAAGAAGCAAAAATGCTTATACAGGAATATTATGGGCACCGCAATGTAGATATCAGCGTCGGGGATGCAAGAAGCCTAGATTTAGAGGATGAATCTATTGATGGCATAGCAACAGACCCTCCCTACGGTATAAGTTCACCAACATACGGAACACCACTAAATCTTCTATACAGAGAATTCCTGTCTGAGGCTAATAGAGTTCTCAAACCCGATGCCTGTCTAGTTATCTGCCACACACCATCAATTCCTCTTGAAAAATATGCACTAGAAATGGGTTTTAGATATGAGTACTCATTTTCAATGAGAGTTCATTCTAGACTTACACGCTTAATATCTGTTCTAAGAGTCAGATAATCTCTGAAGAATAATCCTAGTCAGCCCAATAAGACTATGAATTTCGCGTCCAGTGAGGAAAGCTCTTCGCACAAAATTTCGCAGTATGCCTCTGTAGATCCTCTTCTTAGGTTCTGGCATGGATTGGAAAACAATATCCAGTATCTTGAATAGATTGCTGATAAGTATGTTTCTCTCTAAATGTGTTGCTGGTCTATATGGAAGTTCTCTAAAAGTTTTTAGAGATAGGGAGAGTTCGTAGGCACATATAGCCACAGCATGGGATAGGTTTAACGATGGATATTGAGGACTTGTTGGTATTGTGATTACTAAGTCGCACTTAGCTAAGTCTTCGTTCCTTAGACCGCTTTCTTCATTGCCAAAGAGGATTGCTATTCTTGAGTCTTGAGGGAAAACAGCATCTCTCAAACTATTTAATGGTATGGCAAGTCTAAGGGGGTTTTTCTCGCTTCCAACTCGGGCTGTTGTTCCAATAAGAAAATTTATTTTCTCTCTGTTCCTAAGCTCATCTATCGACCCATAAATTCTAGCATTTATGAGGATATCCCTAGCATGCATAGCTCTAGCAAAAGCTTTCTCATCGACTTTAGCGAATGGTTTAACGAGAACTAAGTTTTTGAACCCAAAATTTTTAATCGCTCGGGCGGATAGCCCAATGTTTCCTGAATATTTAGTTTCCACTAATACAAAATAAATGTTATCTGGATGTAGTGTATTTTCATTGTAATTATCCATATGGCACACCGGAGATGACGATATATGGTTAGCAGTGTGATAATACGATACATATTTAATGAATTAGGCATCCTATACGAAATCCCAGATTTATATTCTATAGTTCTCCAAGCCCTATGCAGAATTCCGAGAGGTAAGATAACCACATATAGGGACATTAGCAAGGCGCTGGGGGATACTATCGCGGCTAGAGCCATTGGATATATCATGAAGACGAATCCCTGCCCTGATCGATATCCATGCTATAAGGTTATAAGTTCTGATGGTAGCCTCGGGGGGTATAGCCTTGGTTCCGAAAGGAAATCGATGCTTCTCCAAAAGGAGGGTGTAAAGGTTATGGGGCAAAAGATAATTGATTTTGAGAAGCACCTAGTAGATATATCAGACCTCAGATTGCCCCCCGTCCTACTCTCTATGAGAAGGCTGCAAGAATTTATATCAGATAGGGTATCTTTAATTACCGAAAGAAAAAATATTCGCTTTGTAGTAACATTTGATTTGTCATTTGTAGATGGTCCCCTAGACATAGGGATTGGTGTAGGATGTGCTTTTGATGTTGATAACGAAGAGCTTTTAGGAGTAGGGATAAGTTTTGTTCCTGTTTTTATGCCTTATATACCTACGTACCTTGCCTTTAGGGAACTACCGGCAATCTTAGGCAGTCTATCAGCAGTTATCGAATATATCCCCCGAATCGATGCTATAATTCTAGATGGGCAGGGCATTCTCCATCCAAGGGGCCTAGGAATAGCATCACATGCGGGGGTGATCACGAATATTCCGTCAATTGGTGTGGCAAAAAGCATATTGGTTGGAAGAATCTCGGGGAAGTGGACATATAGAGGTGATTTAAAGTATGCGCCAGTAGTATACAATAATAAGGTACTTGGATTCCTAGTAATTAAGAACAAACATAAGATCGTAGTTTCTCCGGGACATAAATTCTCTGTTGATGATGCTCGTGATTTCGTCCTAAGCTTAGAGTGGCCAAGAAATGAGGCAGAGCCCCGCATAATAAGATTGCCCCACAAAATAGCATCGAGGATAAAAGAGTTTGTTAAAAAATATCCTAAGTTGCTAGAAAGTAGAAGTAAAGGGCAGAAATCACTAGACGATTTCTTCTCATAGCGAAGGCAGCCCACAAACCATTAATGTGTCTTTAAATTATGAGATAGAAAATATACAGTGTCTTAGGTCTAAGTCACCAAGGTATCTGACATGGGTGCCTACAAATACATACAGGAATTTTGGAGTAGCAAAAATTCAGAGGATTTTGAGAAACTTTTAAAAGAAAGACTAATCCAGTGGCGAAGAGAGCCTGCAGTAGTAAGGATAGAGAGGCCAACAAACCTGCCTAGGGCGCGAGCCTTAGGATGGAAACCAAAACAAGGGGTAATAATTGTCAGAGTTAGGATACGGAAAGGTGGCCAAAGAAAACCACGACCAAATAAGGGGCGAAAAAGCAAGAGGCTTGGGATAAAAGGCCATACAGTTGGTAAATCTCTTCAGTGGATAGCCGAGGAGCGCGCCGCGAGAAAATATAGAAATGCCGAAGTATTGAACTCATATTGGGTCGGCGAGGACGGCCAATATGTCTGGTTTGAGGTTATCCTAGTGGAAAGGGATAACCCCGTGATAAAAGCAGATGAAAACTTGAATTGGATAACTAGCAATAAGCATCGTGGAAGGGTCTTTAGAGGTTTGACGTCAGCTGGTAAGAAGGCAAGAGGTCTGAGAAACAAAGGTCACGGAGCTGAGAAAGTCCGACCTTCTCGTAGAGCTCGCCGTAAGAAGAAAGCGAGGAAGAAGAGTCCAACAAAAGTCAATTTTGTCTAATCACGACAAAGCTATTTGGTTAGTGTTTTGGTCTGAAACATAATGCCTAATTACGATGAACTTATTCCTTCTAACACTAAGTTTCTGATCACATGTCAACAACGTTATGAGCTGGACGCGGCCTCGGAAGTTTGGCATTGTTTATATGCGGTAGGATATGGCGAAGATATAGAGATATATTTTATAAGGAAACGAGATAGGACGATAGCGGGACTTATCGCGATTGTTTTTAATGGAGATCCGATAGAGGCTGTGCAGAAAATTCGCAACTATCTTTCTAAAAAGCCCTGGATTCTCAGATACACACATAAAATAATTCCTGTTGAGCTCGTGACATCTTCGCTGGAAACATTACTAGAATTTGTTTCTGAGAGAGCTAGGCTTCGAATATCTGATAAAGATACGTGGAGAATTACAGTCTCCAAGCATGCATCGAAGATATCGTCACGAAAAATGATTGAGCGTATTGCAACAATCATTAATCGTGGGAAGGTATCGTTAGAGAAGCCGCAATGGATAATAAACATCGAGATAATCAGAAACACATTTTTAGTTGCAGTAGTAAAACCAGAGTGGATAATCCGCAAGAAAGAATTTGCTGAGATTATCCGAAGAAAAAAACCACTAGACTATCTTTAGCTAAAATAGAGATAAGCATAAAAACTATATGGTTTCGCCGAGGGCGATTTGAAGAGATAACTTTAATCTTGATTTTCTACTAGTCAAATCCTCATATATCTTGATGTATCCCAAGGCTTTCTCCGGGTAGCCAAGCAGATAGCTTGTGATTGCTAGGTTTATCAACACACTTACTAGATTATATCTCTCCCTTAAGAGAAGTAGTAATGCGTCATAAGCTAAATCTACGCAGCCCACCTCAATGAGAATGTCAACAAAGTACGCTAAAAGGTCCAGATTTCTTTTGAAGAACCTTATTGCTTTCTTTCCAAAATCTGTATTGAATATACTTAGGCATCCAATCAAATAAACATTCTTAGCAAATTCGAGCCCCAACTCCTGTTTTGAGGGATCCTTGAGAAGACAATTGATAATTTTTTCGATAACTGGACAATACTTGGCTATATCTGCGAGAATTTTTCTTTTCTGACTTATCTTTATATTTGTTGTAAAAATTATATTAGAGAGATTCCTACTGACTCTTAGAAGAGCATAAATACTTGAGTAGATGGTGTTTTCTTCTTTCCGTCTTATAGCTCTCTCCAGGATATTTAGGAGTTTTTTGAATGAGTTTAAAGCTTGGTGAACATCAATCCCAGTTATTTCAGAATCCCCATTTCTCTAGCTAATCTGGTGGCAACTCTATCGAGGAGGGACTGTCCAGCTCTAGTGAGTCTTCTCCCAATACAAATTTGTTGGAGTTTGGGATGAGGCTTGTAGCATTTCTCTACGAGTCCTGCTTTCTCAAGTTGCTGTAGTATTGTTCTGATAATCTTAGCTCCAGCCTTAGCCTTTACCTCTGGTCTGTGGCCTCTATCTTTGCGTCCACCATAGTGATCCCTAAGTTCGCCTACACCTGAGATTCCACGCTTATAGAGCTGATATAGGATTGATGCTGCTCGATAGTACCACCAATCAGGTTGTTCTGGAGGCCTTTCTCTATGCACGCCTGTTTTCACAAATTTTGCCCATTCGGGAGGTGAGATTTCTTTCACAGTTTTTAGTTCGTCTTTAAGTTTTTCTATGAATGCGCTGGGAGGTACATCGAAAGGTGTCGCCATATAATTCACCTTTTCAATTCAAGTTTTTTCATTCGCTGTCCCAACGATTTGTGATGAACCTTATTGCATTCTGAGCATTTAAGGACAAGCACACCTCTCTTTGTTACTTTTGCGTGCGTCTTTATTTGAGTTATAGGTTTCTTAGAGTACCGACCTTTATTTCCATGACCCTTTCTATGTCTTTTAGCCCTTCTCTGGCCTTTTGATAGAGCCCGTCGCTTGGGTGCTATCTTATATATACTAACGGTATGTTTGGTGTGTCTCCGGCAGTAGGGACAATATGTTCTTATTGTCTTTGGAACGATCATCTAAACCCCCACAATTATTAATGAAGTACCTAGATGGACATACTAAATTTACAACCAAATGACTAATTTTAATACTTCCAACAAGTATCTGATTATTTGAGGTGTCACTATACTCAGGCAGAAGAAAATTATGGTGAGAGACCCATGGCATCAGACGAGGAATTAGAGTTATTGCTCAGGAAAAGAAGACAGCAATTGGAACAAATGCTTGCAAGGCAGCAGCGGGAGGAAGAAGAGAAAATGCGCCAAGAACTTCAGAGAGAAGCAATATTACGACAAATACTTACAAGCGAAGCCCGCGAAAGACTAGTTAGAATAAAGATGGTTAGACCAGAGTTTGGTCGTTTTGTTGAGAATCAGCTCATAGCCCTTGCTCAAGCGGGCAGAATTCAGAGAATGATTACTGATAGTGAATTAAAAGAGATTTTAAGGCAGTTCCTTAAGCATTTTTCAAGTCGTGGTGGCAAGGTTGAGATAAGGCGAAAATGATGGCAAGGATCAAACCCTTAGCAAAAAAACTTAGACTTGCAAAAGCTCTGAAATCGAATAGGATGCCTCCCCTATTTGTCAGGATAAAAACAAATTTTAGAGTTCTAAGATCCCCCTCTCAGAGGCATTGGAGACGAACAAAGATAAAACCATAGGTGATTTATGATGGCGAGTCAGAAGGCTATTGAAATCGGGAAGGCGGCTACCGAATCGGAAACTGCTGAGGAAGAGAAGAAAGAAGAAAAACCAGCCGAGGAGGTAGCCGAGAAGCTACCAGTAAAAAGGAGAGTTCGTCGGCGAGGCCTTAAAAAAATACCAGAAATCCTGTATGAGAAGTACGAAGACTATGATGACGAGCGGTTTTTAACACTTCGATTCTCACCGAAGATTCTGAAGAAAGCTCCTCGTTGGAAGAGAGCGAAAAGAGTAGCTAAATATGTGCGGGAGTTTGTTGCGAAGTATGTAAAGTATGTTGAGGGCCCAATCGAAAGTGAGGGAGGGGTCAAGAAAAGAGCGAAACTTAGGGTAATCGAACCAAGGATATGGATAAGCCCTGAACTTAACGAGGTTATATGGTCGAGAGGAGCAGAGAATCCACCGAAAAAGTTGAGGCTTCGAATCCTCATAAAGGTCGAAGAAGTTGTGCGTGATGTCGAACAAAAACCGATAGGCTTCAAGGCAGAGCTACGTGTGCTTCCTTTGGTATCTAAGAAGATACCCGTAGGGGAGTAGATGTGTCCTATCCTGTCAATGAATGGCTTAGATATATGAGAGAAAGGATAAGCGAAATAAATATATTGCTAGATAAGCTAGAGAGACTTACCAAAAGCTCTGGGAAGCGCAAATCAAAAATCATTGACAAGGAGCTGTACCAGCTTGAGGTAATCATTGATAAGATAAATGATGAATTAGAGGTTAGAATGTACATGTCACCTAAGGTAGACATAGATCCGAAATATGTTTTTCTAATATATTTCACAGAGTTTTTCCCCGAGATCTCGACATCATTGATAGACCCAAATAGAAGCGAGATGTATACCAATAGAATAATTCTCTCATTTAGGGTATCACCAGAATTTTTTGATATCGATATGCAGCGAATTCTAACTAAAATAAATAGGTTTTGGAGAAATCTTAACAACCCCGAGATAAGAGCCAAACTCGATGAGATAATACCGGAGCTTTACGAACTGGTAAAGAAAACAGATCCAGAATCTCAGCGAAAATTAGCGTTGCTGAGAATGAAAGTAAACGATCTTTTACTATATGAATAGCTCGTCAACAAGCTCAGCCAAAATATTTTACATTTCTACTATTCTTTCTGAAAAATCCGCAGATTAGGGGCGGGCTCAAGTTTTTTGAGGGGGATAATATGACTAAGTGCGCTGTTATTCCTGCCGCAGGATACGGGACTAGGCTGCTTCCCATAACACGTATTCTCCCCAAGGCGGTCTTACCCCTAGGTACTATTCCCATACTAGTTGATATTCTATGGGAAGCAAAATTTGCAGGAATCCGTGATGTTATATTGATAACACATTGGAGGGAGAAGGTCATTAGATACGTATTCGAGGATGGAGTCGAAGAACTTGTAGAGTGGTTAAAATTAAGGGGACGCGAAGATCTTGTCAAAAGATTGGTGGAGTCCCTACCACAATTAAATATTGTCTTCGTTCATCAGCCTAGACTAAATGGCTTAGGAGGAGCTATTCTATTAGCAGAAAAATATGTTGAAGACATATTCGTGGTTATGCTTGCAGACAACATAATAATTGAGAGAGAAAAAGGAAGTCTCCTAAGAAAGATGCTCAAGGTACAGAAGCTGACTAAAGCCGACATAGTACTATCAGTCGCAGAGGTTGAGCCTAAGGAAGTCTCTAGATTTGGAGTAATAAAATTCAGCAAAGATGGGCTTATTGATAGAACTAGAATATTTTATGTAGAAGATCTCATCGAAAAGCCTCCTATAGATAGGGCGCCAAGTAATATGGTTATTGTTGGACGCTATGTGTTTACACCTGAAATATTTGAGTATCTACGTAGAGTCCCTGAAGAAAAGGGCGAAATTGATGAAACGAAAGCATTTAAGAAACAGATACTAAGTGGAAAAAAAGTTGTGGCTGTAGATCTTGGTGATAGGATATGGTTTGATGTGGGGAATGTCGAGGGCTACTTTAAAGCCTTCCTAGCATTCATAGCCCAGAAGGAGGGGGAGGAGAAAGTCAAAAGATGGATTCGTGAAGTGCTTTGAGGATGCTTATAAGCAATACAATCCCAATCTCTATGAATGATGTTATTGGCGAAGTAAGCTTTGTTATATTTTTCTGTGGATGTAATTTCAAATGTCCTTTCTGCCAAAACTGGCCCCTCGTTACTCGAAAGAATGAGATCTGTAAAGTAAGAGAAATAGAAGGTGTGATTGAAGAAATAAAAAGCGTAAAGCAGTACATTACCCATGTTCAAGCAACGGGTGGGGAGCCTACCCTCCAGGGAGAAGCTGTGAGGTCTTTGTTTAGCCGAATTAAGTCATTAGAGTTGAGAACATCTCTTGACACCAATGGTTCAAACCCAGAGATAATAAAGATTCTAACTGAATGTAGGATCTTAGATCATCTTGCGATGGATATAAAGGCCAAGCTAAAGCTCAAGGACTACTCTAAAGTAACAGGTCTTCCGACGAAAATAGTAAAAATTTATATCAACAAGATTCTAGAAAGCCTTGAAATCGCAAGCAAGCTAGACTTTGTAGAGATAAGAACAACGTATGTTCCTCTAATTTTACGCAGAGAGGATATATTCGAGATAGCTGATTTTCTATCATCGTACCTTACGAAGAAGAAGCACTTCTATGTAATTCAGCAATTCATTCCGAGCAAGAATGCGCCGGACCCTAGATTCAGAATAGGGAAACCCCCAGCCGTAGAAGAACTTAGGGAAATAGCTAAGAGAGTAGCAGAAAAACTTCCTAACGTCGCAATAAGGCATATAGGAGGCGTGGACTATATGTAAAAATAAGATTCCACAAGCTATCTCCATTAAATCCATATACGTATCTCACATAGTTTTGGTTCTATGAAAAATAGGAACTAAGAATAATAACCAAAATGAAAGACTCCTCTACTGGGTATTCAAGTAGAGATCATTATCCGCAATAACAATTTTTCAGTATGATGAGAATATGAAGATATCAGCGCTCCAGACTTATCATCAACAAAATCAGAAGCGCCTTCTCATCACCAAAAATGCTAGGAAGACGAGATTTTAATGCCCCGGGCGGGATTTGAACCCGCGATCTCCGGCTTGAGAGGCCGGAATGCTTGGCCGACTACACCACCGGGGCATATAAGTTTCGCATCTTTCGGCATCTAGACATTTTATATTCTATCTATTGCATGAATATTTTTAAAGATTGAGATGGCAAAATAGATGATGCGTTTTTCGATCCATATCGATTAGAAAGACCTAATCTCGTTTTTGGTGTGTTTCTAAGAACCTTGTTATTTCATTAAGTATTTCCCTAAGCTGTCTTATGCCTCTATAGGGCTCATACAGTTGCCATGGGGTTCTAGGAAAATACGGAGAGTATCGGCCGAATCTCCTATCTAGAATAATTACAGTTCCACGATCCTTTTCGCTTCTCAGCAGTCTTCCAGACGCCTGTAGGATCCTTCGAATCATAGGTGCTATTGTTGTGATAAATATCGCTAAATTCTTATCTCTAAACTGACGTTCATAATACTCCTGTCTTCTTATGAGATAGACGTTGTACTCGGGAAATGGTAGCCCAGCTACTACCACAATTTTTATCAATGTTTTACCGCCATGCGTGTAGTCTATTCCCTCCGCCAATTTTCCTCCCGCGACGGCGAATATGATGCCGTTTGGGTTCTGAAGTAGAAATCGGATCACATCTGATAGTTTTGTCTTTCTCGTCTCAACAAAAACTTCTCTCTGAAGCGGACCTAATAGCTCAGATATCGAATTTAGGATCGAATAACTAGGAAATATTACTAGGATTCCGCCTGTTCTTGGTGCCTCTGTGGCTATTATCCTTAATCTTTGTGCATATGTGTGAAACATTTGTGGTGTTCTTTCATCATACTTAGTGCTTAACTCTGTGTCAACATAGACTCTCAGGTTCTTAGGAGAAAAAGGATTTGGTAGCACTATTGCTTCCGTTCTACTATACAGCGGTTCCGCATTGAGTCCCAGTGACAATCGGTAATATTCGAGAGGGTGCAGACTTCCAGATATAAGCACAACGCTTTTTGCTTGCTGAAGTATTCTTATTGCTTGTTCAGATGGATCCAAGAGGTTTATCTGATATATGAAGTGTTGTTTGCCGCCAACATATACGGTTTGGAGCGTCGTCATATACAATTCATCGACATAGTACTTCATGTAATAATCAGCAAAATCGTAGATTCGTAGCAAGAGAGATGAGAGATAGGGATTATCATTAAATAGCAAATATGAAGCTTCAGCCAGCGGCTCTAGTCCTCTAAGATCTATTGCAGAGAATATATCGGATATGTCTATCTCCCTCATACGGTGAGAAAATTCTTCTTGTCCCCGATGTCTTAAGTCCATTAGTAGAGTATAGATAAAGCCTATTGCCAAGTCTAATATCTCGGCAAGATTCTGCTCCTCGGTCCTTACATATATCTTTCTTAGTTCCTCATATGCAACTTCAAGACTTCGTGTACTTAGCTTCTTTGCATGATGGCTGAGTATAAATTCTGGGAGATTATGTGCCTCATCAACAACCACTCTTAGATCTGAGAGGGTAGCATCTATACTTGTCAAGAAATTTTCTCTAGTTGTATCATCGAAGATATAAGGATAAGTCCCAACAACGATATTTGAGATTCTAGAGAGATAACGAGCAATCTCATAAGGACATAGCCCCCTTTTTATTCCAGCTTTAACTATTCTTCTAACAGTAGCACCTCTCTCTAACAATCGCATGGAAATATTGACATGCCGAGGAGTATAACCCTCTTCGTAAGTACTGCCTTTGAAATAAGGACATTTTCCTCGTCGTTTAAGAGCTTCGCATATCTTAATAAAAACCCCATAGGGTATTCTGCTTAATTTCTTGGATTTGTGTGCAAGTGCACATAGTTCCTGTTTTGATCTTAGAAAAACATATGTTACATTAGGTATGTTTTTCTTCAATTTTCTTAGCTCTCTAGAATAGATCTTAGACTGGCTTCTAGTGCGGGTTAGGACAAATAATTTAGACTCTGGGTCAAGTAGGTGTGCCGAGAGAACAGATATTGTTTTTCCAAGACCTGTAGGAGCATAGACCAAACCTATTTTTTCCCTAAGAAATATATCATATATAAACTCTATTAGGCGTCTCTGGTAGGGTCTAAAGGAGCTATACGGAAAGAAATCTTCGAGTCTTCTCATCCAAATCACTTTACTCTTATATAAATTATAGATAACATGAAATTAATATTATGCTTCCATTACGAGTTTCTAAGTATTATCGTGGAGAAGAAAGTATTCTTCGTCTTTTGTTTTCTTCTTTTTATTTGTGATGATATTTGTTTTCTTGATAATAACAATCAGATCCAACCTAAAATGTGTGAGAAGTATGGTTCTAAAAGATAATGAAAAGTTTTCTAGGAAAGCACCATCCCTCGAAGAAGTTGATAGAGTTGTGGAAAGAGCGCTTAAGGAGATTTTCCAAGAGAATTATCCGTTGAGCGTAATAAAATATAAGAAGGGACTATACCTAATATTACCCGTTGAATTCTTTCATTTTCCTCCCGCCATACTTAGCTGCGAACCCGATTCTGACGATCCAACAAAAGTTCTTTATGTGATTGTCTCTCTGCGCATACCCGTCCCATGTGAAAATCTTGTCGAGGCCGTTATGAGACTTAGAAATGTTTTGATATTGGACATTGAGCAAGTACCGCTTGGTGAAGAAGGAGACAAAAAGATATGCTACCTTAATATAGGAATAAGGCTTCATAGCCTAGGCATTGTAAGCGATCCACGTTGGTTTCTAATGATGCTTTCAAGTGTCCTTAGGAGTCCTTTCATGATATATCCTAGAATCAGAGAAAAAGCTGCGACTAAGGAACTTAGTAAGCTAGAGGAAGCTGAGATTAGCACAAGAAGCGAGGATGAGTCCGCCATATGGTAGATATGTTAGAAAAGCTTTTATTTGGTGATTGTTGTTTGTGTGATATTGCATCAAAATATTCAGTTGGCTAACAAGGCGTATTGCCAGAACTTATGGTGAAAAATAATGGCATCATTAACAGAAAGAGAAATTAAGAAGCTAAGAGATGAAATAGAGAGACAAATACATGTTATTCAGCGAACAGGAAAATTGAGGTATGGAATACGAAATGTTATTCGCGCTTTACAGAGAGGAGAAGCAAAGGTAGTAATAGTAGCTACGAATATTCCTCATGACATGAAAAGTCTCATTAGGTACTATTGCGCTCTTACGCAGACACCGGTTGTAGAATTTCCTGGAACTAGTGCCGAGCTTGGAGTCGCTTGCAGAAGACCACATCTAGTATCTAGTGTGGTTGTACTTGATGTGGGTGCATCAAGTATAATGGATCATGCGAAAATTATTAGTATGTGATTAGGTAAAAATTTAAATAGTAAGGTTATAGGGAATCGATATGGCACTAAAAGTCGATGACCCCAGATTGCTTCAAGTCATAACGTTTCTCGGCACGTTAGGGATATATCCACGCGATTTTTATGAGACCGATGATAGGCTTTCAATACTGCTTGACGAAGAATACATATCCAATCTACCAGAGATGAAGAACTCACTGATCTATATACGCAAAGTTGTTCGAAAACAGGTGGATATCGTCTTCTTTTCGGAGAATCTAAAGCGTTTCTGCGAGTATCTTTTCTACCCAGCTAAGATAAGAAGAATAGAAATTCGAAGCTCAAGAAAAGGAAAAATTCTGATAGTACACGTAGACTTCTGGCAAAGAGGCCTAGCCCTTGGGGCAAAGTCATATAAACTCTACAGAGCCAGATACTTCATATCTAAATACTTTCCAGAAATAGAAACTGTTTATGTGCAGGCATAGAGAAAATGAAGATAAGGATTGACGGAAAAACTATTGATATGAGAGCTGTCTGGCTCGAAGACCCTACACGTGGAATAGTAAGAATGATAGATCAGCGATATCTTCCGTGGAAACTCAAATTTTATGACAGTATTTCCGTGAAGGAAACTTTCTATGCAATAAAAAATTTCGTTGTTAGGGGAGCGCCGACGATTGGTGGGACAGCAATACTTGGAGCTTATCAAGCAGTCCTCGAGGCAGCACAAAAACCTAAAAAATTTCTAAGAGAGTTTAGAAGACGCATAGAACTTCTTAAAAAAGCTCGCCCAACAGCATACAACCTTTTCCACGCACTAAACACCATGTACTCGCATGTAATCGATCTATTAGAATCTGGCGAGTCTATCCCATCGATAGTAAGCTCAGCAAGGGAACTGGCGACCAACTATATTGAGGAAGAAATACTCGAGAAGAATAGAAGGATAGGAATACATGGAGAAAGAATATTAGATGATGGATCCAGAATATTAACACACTGCAATGCCGGAGCCCTAGCTGCAATAGACATTGGAACAGCAACAGCCCCTATATACCATGCATATGAGAAGGGTAAAAGGGTGGTTGTATATGTTGATGAAACTCGTCCATGGCTACAGGGAGCGAGGCTAACAGCATGGGAGCTTTCTCAGCAAGGTATAGAAACATATGTGATATCTGATAATGCTGCTGGATATCTCATGTGGCTTGGTGAGGTGGATATTGTCATTGTTGGCGCTGATAGAATAGCAATCAATGGTGACACCGCCAATAAGATTGGAACGTACAAATTAGCGCTTGCAGCACATGATAATAAGATACCTTTCTATGTCGCAACTCCAACGACTACAATAGACCCAACAATAAACTCTGGTAAGGAAATACCGATAGAAGAACGATCTGAAGATGAGGTGCATTTTGTGTGGGGAGAACTAGATACTGGAGAACTTTCCCGCGTTCGAATAACACCCCAGGGGGTAAAAGCTCGTAATCCTGTTTTTGATATAACGCCATCTCACTTAATAACGGGTTTTATTACAGAGTTAGGTATCATCGCACCAAATGAGATAAGAAATCTTGTAAGTAAGTTAGTTCAATGATGAGTCTATAATTGTGAGGTACCACTGAGTTCTCTTTAACTCCTCCAAGCGCCCTTTATACTCTGAGATCAAGGGATCGAATATATTCAAAGGCGGAGGTGTCTCGTTGTCTTTTAACCATTCATGTAACTTCTCCAAGGATCTTCTGAGCAAATCTAACTTCAAAGAGTTCTTCTTCATCATGAAATTTGCGATTGTTATGGCTTCCTTAAGGTACTTATCGTCTATAATAATTCTTTTCCCTATACGTACTGGTAAGGACATTTTTTCCGTACTCATGAAGTCCATATAAATAAACCCAGCCCTCGGATTTATCGACCTAATTCCAGATTCTTTGAGATTAAGGTAGCGTGCAAGCTTTATAAAAAACATTGCCCATTCCGTAGAGGCAACAGAAAAAGCTATGATGAATGCATCAAACTTTAACCACAAAACGTTTTTTGGCTCATAGCGATGTATTGAATTTCTAACCTCACCAAAACTAACTGGTTCATGCCATCTCATAACCTTCTTGCTTTCTTTTTTCGGCCCAATCAACGGTGCGTCTATCAAGGCTATTCTACCAGAACATGATGAGGTTGTATAACAGAAAGGTAGGCTGTTTATTAGATTAAGATGCGGGAGAATCTGCCTATCAACCTCTCCTCTAAAGATGGCTTCTTTGAGCTTAGAAAGCATATGTTTCTTTCGACTCAAAAAGTTATTATAGTTGAACTCCAGCATACTAACTATCGTTCTCGCCAACAACTTCACCGTTCACACAAATTTTATGCCTAGGAAGTATTGTTAGACTAGTATTATTTCTCTACAAATATATTTTGTTGAGTTAAATCGAAGTTTTGTTATGCTTTCCTTTTGGAGGGAGTGACTATGCGCGTTTATTCTGTTCTTCCGCAGATAAGATATTCCAAGATTAGGGAAATAGCCGAGAAGGTAGCTATGAAAAATAGGCTTCTTCCACCAGAGGAGCGTGTGATAAATCTCACTATGGGACAAAACTTCATAGGGGACCCAACACCAGTAATCAAGAAAATAGGTCTTCTTTTTGGCGAAAAAATCCCCCCCTTTCTTTATGCCCCGTCGCTTGGAACATTTTCCGCTAGGGAATCTGTGGCGAATAACTTTTATTATCTGTGGTACGGAGCTAGGTTGGAGACTGATTGGGTGATGATAACTGATGGTGCTATGGGGGCTATTAGAAATGCCATGGGTGCTGTTGTTGAGGATGGGGACATCATTGTTGTAGATCCGATAACGTTTATATATTCGCTAACTACTCTTAGAATCTATGGTAGAAAATTTAAATTAGAGGTATTAGATGCTGATGAGGATACATACTTTATTCCATCGCCTGACTACATAATAGAGTTTCTAGATACGCTCTCTCAGAAGAATAGTGACAAAAAGATAATCTATTATACGCAGTTCGGATTTAATCCATCTGGTGCTTTTAGATCCAAAAGCGACCTTAAAAAAATAGCGGAGCTTGTTGATGACTCTAAAAATATTATCCTGATAAATGATATTGTGTATCATCTAATACGCTTCGACGGATTAGAGCTCCCTTTGGCTTCGCTTCTAAGTGACGAGGGACGAAACATTTTCGATTGCGATGCCCTCAGCAAACCATTCTCATTGATGGGGCTAAGAGTAGGTGTGTTGATTACAAGAGATAAGGAACTATTTGACGCAGCAGCAAAGATACAGCAATACTCAATAGTATCTCCTAATACGTTTGCTTGTGAAATATGGAACGTTGTAAGCGACCCAGAAAACTTTAGAGAGCTCAAAGAAACTGTGGAGAGACTCAACAAAAAGCTGAAGGAGAACTTTGAAATGACAAGAAAAAATCTGGGAAAACTGGGTATAGATATAGTATCTCCTGGACAAGGAACCCTATACGCCTTTATAAAGGTTCCCAATGGCGACTCTGAGAAGTTTGTGGACGACTTAATAGAACATGCTCGAGTTGCTCTAGTTCCAGGCACTGCTTTCGAAGTTGTCCCAAAGTATGGTAGGTATTACGCTAGAATGACAATTTCTGTCACGAAGAAGCAATTACAGGAGGCATTAGAGCGCATCGAAAAATTCTTAAGGCAACAAAGTTGAAACATATGTAGTTTTTAATTTGATATTTGATGCACCTTTTTATTGTTGTTTTCAAGAAACTAAGCAGGTGAAGGATATGAGCGAAAAAGTCTGGGGCGCAGGATTCATTCTGCTGGCTATAATATTGGCTATAACTTGGATGTTGGGCTTCATAGCACTAATAGCAATAACAATTGGGGGAGGCGACTTGCAACAGTTGATGTTCAGTGGAACGAATCTCTGGGGGATCCCAATACCACCACTCATATGGCTATGCTACTTCCCAATATGGATTGCAGTAATGTTAGTAGCAATAATACTAGGATGGGTCGGCGTATCATTGATCAGAACGCCTTCGCTCGAAGAAATTGATGTTGAAGAACTAGAAAAAGAAATTGAGAAGGAAGTTGAGAAAATAAAGGAGGAAGAGAAGCAAGGTGAAGAAAAAAGCGAGTAGCTTAGCCAAAAGCTTAGCTTCTTATTTTTCCAAACTCTTTCAGTTCTTCTATTCGATAGGAGCTGATGAGGCGAACTCACTCGGAAATATGATGAAGACGGCTGGTATCGCTGATACTTCATGAAGCCAACTGAAGCAAGACAGAAGCTGATGGGCATCTTAGGTAGCATTGGGGATAGCGCGCTTCGAAAGAAAGCCATGAAAGCTCTTTCTGACTATCTGAGAACACATAGTATTGTTGAAAAGAAGGTATATAGAGCACGCATAATAACTTTTTATGCCGAATGGCTGAAGAAAAAGGGCAATAGTGATAGGAAAGAAAAAATCTTTCTGCTTAAGAAACTGCTGTTGATTGTCAGAAAATGAAAATAAAGAAGAGACTTGTAGAAGAGCTAGAAGGAAAGATTCCAGAGTCATTCTTGAAAAAGCTTCCCTCACGATACCCTATACTAGGTGATGCACTAATTCTACGTCTAGATGAGGATTTATTGCCATATGGCAGAGAGATCGGTATGATTCTTCTTGAGATGCTTCCAAAAATCAAAGGAGTTTGGGCCATAATAACGACGAGAGGGGTTATGAGGCGTCCCCAAACAGTATTCTTGGCAGGGAAAAAGAATCCCATTATTATACATAAGGAACTTAACACATTGTTTAAGCTGGATATCGAGAGGCTTACTTTCTCGCCTGGGAATAGGGGGGAAAGGAAAAGGCTAATAGAAATTGTTCGATCTTCTCAAACAGTAGTTGATATGTTTGCTTGTGTGGGCAACCTATCTCTTCCCATCGCCGTTAACGTTAATATAAGGAGACTATACGCACTAGAAATAAATCCCTACGCGTTTCGTTTTCTCATAGAAAACATAGTTATTAATGATGTCCAAAACAGGGTTGTTCCTATTCTTGGTAACAATGTAAGGTTTTTAAGAGAGGATTTAGGGGATCACGTATTAATGGGTTTTCTTCCAGAGCCTACCCAAGAACAATTGGTAGTAGCACTAAAAATAGTTAGGAGTAGAGGGGTTATACATTACCACACACTCGTAAAGAAAGGAGAGGAAAAAAACAAGATGGATGAGCTACTAAAACATATAGAAGACCTAGGCTACAAACCATCTATCGTCGAATACAGAATCATTAAGAGTTTCTCTCCATCAAAAAATCACGCTGTTTATAGAATTAGAATATACAAATAGCTTGGACATTGGTGAAAAGCTAATGGTATCGGCGCTTAATGAGCTACTTCCACCAGAATATCCATTTGATAGAGAGACTCTAGTTAGAAAAACACTTAATATAGAAACCAACCCAGAATGGGGATGTGATCCAAGGAAACGCCCTATACCAGACCTGCTTCGCTTTGGTGTAATAATTTTAGATAAGCCCCCAAATATGACAAGTCATGAGGTAGCGGCTTGGGTCTCTAAGATACTTGAAGTAGAACCTGTTGGGCATGGAGGTACTCTCGATCCTAGAGTAACGGGGGTTCTGCCTTTAGCCCTAGGTAAAGCAACACCCCTCGGCCATCTTTGGCTTAAATCCGATAAGGAATATATATGTGTGATGAGGCTCCACGAGGATGTGCCAGAAGAGGAAATTCTAAGAGTTTTCAGGGAGTTTACTGGGGAAATATATCAGAGGCCTCCTCTCCGGAGTGCTGTTAAGCGTAGAACTCGCAGAAGAAAAATATATGAGTTAGAGTTTCTTGAGAAAGATGGACGTGATGTTCTATTTAGAGTCAAGTGTCAAGCAGGAACATATATTCGTAAGCTGTGTGTGGATATAGGAGATGTCCTAGGCGTAGGAGCACACATGATCGATCTAAGACGTATTAGATCTGGTATTTTTGAGGAAAAATATGCCGTGATAATGCAACAAGTTGTCGATGCATACCTATTATGGAAAGAAACAGAGGATGACTCAGAATTAAGAAATGTTGTCCTTCCAATGGAAGTGGGAACGCTCCACTTGAAAAGAATAATCGTAAGTGATAAGGCTGTCGGAGCAATAACGTATGGTGCTCAGCTATACGCTCCTGGTGTTGTTGCTTTTGACTACAACATAGTTGCTGGTGATACAGTAGCCCTATTAACAATAAAGGGAGAACTCATAGGATTGGCTACTGTTGATGTATCAGGGGACGATCTTGCTGTAATGAATCGTGGTCAAGTGACTAAGAGGATAAGAGTTTTAATGCCAAGGGATGTATACCCACCATTTTGGAAAGGAGAGTTCAAAAAGTCGAGTATGCATGTATAATGGTTAGTGTAGTTTTTCCTGTGAAGTCAAAACTGAAATGTATGCACAAGTGCATGTGCGACCTTTCTATTGTTTTCGTCAATTAGGTACATCACAGCATCCTTATGAACTAAGCCCATCGATACGGCAAGCTCAACAATGTTATTACCAATTAAATTTAAACTTGTTGCGTGGTGCATAAGATTTACAGCTTCTAGGGAATCGATCTTCTGCTCACAATAGAAATTTCTTGACACAACAATTTCAACTCCTTCATACCAGAGTTTTTTTCCTACGAGCTCAATATCGCAGATAGCTACAATGACTCCATAGGCAGTTTTATATATCTTTGCGCAGAACATCTGCTTCTCGTTGTTAAATATTATTTTCACCTCAAAACGGCCATAAAGTCTGTGACTAATACTTAATAAATAGATTATGATATGATACGTTATTTCTGTTAAAAACTATTGGTGTGTGTGTTGAGCGAGGAAGAGAGTATTGTTGTAGCATCTCATAGGGATGACATTGATGGTATAGCCTCCGCAGCACTCATTCTAAAACTGTATCCCAATGCTATTCTGATATTCACAACACCAGATAAAATCGTTAAGATGAAAACAAGGTTCACGATTGTCGTAGACTTGCCTAAGCCTCCCTACTGTGAGATCTGTATAGACCATCATCTTTCTAACTATGAGCGCCTAATGAGAACTGGGGCTCTATCAGAAAAAGATTTGATAGACCCAAATGCGCCCTCAGCAGCCTTTTTAGTTGCAAAATATTTCGGCCTTAGAGATAAAATTTCAAATGAGATAGTAGAGATGGCCAATAGAGCTGATTCTGGAGATATTGATGAAAAGCTGAGTCTACTAGATCTCTACATAAAACTTAATGCGTCGAACCAAGAGAAACTAAAATGGGTTGCTAGAAAATTAGCAGATTGTGGAAAGGGAATATTTGACGATGCCGAATTCAAAGAAGAAATTAGAATGGTGCGGCCTCTCCTAGAATTGAGAAACAAAATACTGAAACTTGTGGATGAACTCCTAGAAAAAAACGTAGAAGTCGCAATATTTGATTGCCGCAAAATAAACTCTGCCCTAAGTAGGTTGCCACCTACGGTTTTTACAAAGCGTGGAGGGAAAGTTGCCATCAGTATTTATTATATAGATTCGGGGGATCTGAAAATATCTATTAGAGTTGGGGCCACTGACTTTGAAGCCAATAAGTTCGCGGAACATTACGGAGGTGGAGGACACCCAAAAGCTGCGGGAATCGTCGTTAAAAATGAGTATGTCTTGGCACATCTTATAAGCGACTTTGTTAGCAAGTTAAAAGCATATACCGTAGCGTATGTTGAGGTCTCCTAACGTTTCTTATACACAAAGTTTTGAACTACTATTCTTTCTGTCTCATCTAATTCGTAGATGTCGAACACTATCTCGTTCAGTTCATGAGTAAGAAAACCTATTTCGCTCTCCAGTTCGCTTTTTGTTGTCTGCTCAGATTCTGGTGGCATAGATAGGTATTCCTGCATTTTCTCCGAAATTTTCTTGGCATATTTTATGACCTCAGCTCTCATAGGAGATTCCGCTATCTTAATTGGTAACATGTTGAGGTATGGAGGCATGTAAGAGTACCACCGACCTTTTTTCGGCCGTTTTGTCCGCTTCATAAGTCTCGGAGAGTATTGCTTAAAGAAGAACTCTAATGTTTCAGAGTTAAGGATTCCCAGAACATACCATAGTCCATTTTCATCGTGACTTAGAAGCTTCCAAGCTCTCCTTCCGTTCTCTATAAACTCTTCTAGGTTGAGATTTTCTTCGTTAACCTTTTTCCAGTTTTTAGCATACATTTCCTGTTCTTCCTCATTAAGCCAAGGTCTTATCATTGTTGTTGAGTCTAATACGTAGTAAGCACCAGAATTGTCTATTGCAAAGCTCTGCTGTCGTGAAAATAGAGGACTTAAAATCTTCCTCTGCTCAAAAACTGCTGGATCTAATGGATCCTCAAGTTCCCACCACTTCCGATTCCATGTAAAAACCGCGGAGCGTCTTTCTAGGATAAGTTTATGTCTCTCTAACCACCTCATTATGTGAGGATATCTGTTTGGAAAGTCTGGAATATGTCTTTCCGATGCGTAGATTATATAAAAGCCTCTCCAAATAAAGCCAAAAGGCTTGATATCTCTTCCTCGAATTGTGGGTTTGAGCGGTTCTTTCTCCATGGCATATTCATCAACAATGTTTTGTGGGACAATATATACGTAGAGAGCCCCAGTCCATAGACCTCTATGAACTGCAAGTATCTGGTCGAGGCGTATAGTATCGGCTCTTATTTTTTCCCAGATTCTTCTGTATTTCTCCCGGATGATGGGAAATTTAAAAGCCTGTATGCGTGTCCATGAGTACTTAAGTTGCATCTTGAGGCACCATGCAGCCTATTTTATCATTTTGATAATGTCTCATAGTAGGCGTTAGATAAGACAAATACAAATTAATGATGGAATATGAAGATTCATCTAAAAGTGTTGTTTGTATGTCTAATCATGGCTATCCGATATGTATATGTAGTATTTATAAAGTGGATATCCTCATTATGTAAGGGTGAACTTTTTATTGATTTGTTGATGTGGGGGTCATTATGCCTCTTCGAGCATACATTTTCCTTAAGGTTAGACCGGCCCCAGTTGAGGATTTAAGAAAGGAACTTGGACAATTTCCAGAGATTATTGAGGGCTATGTTGTTACAGGAGAAGTTGATGTTGTTCTTAGTGTGGAGACAGCCGACACAAACGAGTTATTCCAGCTTGTGAAGAGACTAAGGACTCTGCCATTTGTTCTTGATACAAAAACAAGCATTGCAATTAGCGTTATTAAGGAGAAGACGGGTTAGTCTATAACTTCTTTAATATTTTTAGAAGTCAGTCTCTTCTGGGTAACCATCTTACTTCCGTATTTTTCAGTATTTCTTTTTCATGAAACAAAGATATGGGGGGCTATGATATATTTCAAAAATCTCCTAGATATGACGTTCTATGCGTCTCTAATCGCCTGTGGAATAAGCGATTTTAAATCGAATAGGATCAACAACAAAGTAGTCCTATTGATGTTTTTATCCGTTCTCCTAGATCTGATAGTGAGTCGTCATACAAAAACCTTTCTAGGATATCCCCTAGGCGTCATCATAGCCATCTTAGTTTTGCATATAATAGGGGTAATAGGCGGAGGAGACGCCAAAGTTTTTATTTTGTCAGCGCTATACTTCAGTACACGCATATTTTTGGTAGTCCTAAGCATACTGGTAAGTCTAGCATACCCTCTTACTTTAAGAGAAGAAGAGAGAAAGAAAGCTCCTCTCCTAACAATTTTTGCTATAATGATGGTTCTAGGAGAATTACTTATATAGTTAAACAAACCGGTAGTGAAATCAAGGAGAAAAATGAACTCTTCTCTTGCAATAATGGTACCTAAAAACTTCTTATCCTCCGAATCCTTCTGTAAAGTGATATCAATACAAGTATAGCCCCCATAGAACCTATCATCAGCAGAATTAATCCCACAAGCAGTAATGGCACCACTAAATCCTTTATTGGCAAGAATATTATAGCTATCGAAAAAGCTGTAGCAGCATTAAGGATGAAGTGTGCGAATATTGATTCTAGTAGGCCAAAATCAATGAAAATATACGCCAAAATTATCCCAGCTACGAAAGCATTAACTACTCCAAGAAATCCAAGATACATATGAGGAATACTAAATATTATCGCCGATACCACCGCTAGTAACCCCGTGAAGAAATTCTTCTTTCGTATTCCTCCAAAGAACATGCGGGCCTTACCGTACCTAAATACGCATGGTATCCCAACGAGAAAACCCCTAAAAAACAATTCTTCTAATATTGGGGCCCATAGAACTAAAGCAGGCACAAGAAGAGGAGATGGTGCCAGCTTTACTTTGCTATCCAAAAAAGAGAGTATTAGTGTTACTGCTATTTGGATAGATACAAGATCTAATATCAATCGATATTCGGTTTGTTGTTCCAGATAGTTCCTAACAATTTGTATCAGAGCTATCAATAAGATTCCTAGATACACACCATTCAATATTGTTGCGGTCGCCCCTCTAATAATTTCTGGAGATATGAGCCAAGGGATGGCCAATAAGGAATAGTTTAGGATAACATTTATCATGATGCCAAGTGATGCTATTCCTATAGAAGCAAGAGACATTATCAGAATAAAGTTTATGGTTCTTATGAATCCTAAATATTTGTTATTCCTTGAAATGGTGCTCACCTGTGATACCTAGAGAGCTATACGATTATGTGCTAATACTCGAGCTAAAATCCTTAAAGGATCTTCTTCGACTAGTAAGATTTTTCTCAGAAAAAACTAAGAGAAAATTACCCTTATACAAGTACAATAACACACTTTTTACTGTTTTCAGACGTAAACTCGCATCGGAGAAAAAAATAGCAATAATAGCTGAAACTAATGTTAAGAGCGGGAAGATTTTAGAGAAAAACATTTTATACTATGATTATCACAAAGACAAAGTTTTAGTAGACATTGACCTGAGGCAAGTTGGCAATGAGATCATCCTAGAAGAGATTGTAGTCGAAAGTTATGAGCATTTCCCAAAGAAGAAATACTCCCTCTTAGACGGCCTCAAATCAACAGATTTACATCTAATTCATATGGTGTCCGTTTCTAGCTGGGAGGATCTAGTAAGACTTGCTTTTCTCTCTCGAGACTTACTAATTAGAGCGGAGGTAGATAATGAAGCCGTAATGTTACTGACAGGTCTATTATCACATCTATTCATACCAGTAGAATTGTTCCTAACGATTTTCTATGCCTTAACTGATAGAACCAATATTAATATGAAAGCAAATTATGTTGAGATTGGTGACAACCTAAAGTTTTTAAGAAGGGTATCGCTGAGGGTGATGCGTTTTATCCCAATAATCAATACCAGAGGGATAACGCTCTATGAAGATTAGTCTCAAAGAACTAGAGATAATACTTAGCACGCTAGAGGACATATCTAACCCTAAACCCAATCTCGAACAATGGACTACGACACCTAGAATAGCAGCTGAAATGCTTCTATGTGCCTACAGAGAGGGGAATATAGCAGATAAGATATGTGCGGATTTAGGCTGCGGGAATGGAATATTAACTGTTGGGCTCCTCCTCTTAGATGCCAAGAAAGTCTACGCAATAGACGTAGACCCAGATGCAATAGAAACGACTAGAAGAAACGTTAGAAGAATATCGGAAATTTATGGCCCGCAGGACCTGATAAACCGAGCCATATTAATATATGGTGATGTGAGAGAGATAGAGCCATTCAGCGTCGACACTATAATGATGAATCCTCCATTCGGTGTCGAGCCCCAAACAAAGCATGCTGATAGGTATTTCCTGCTTAAAGCATTTAAGATGGCGAATGTTGTGTATTCGCTTCATCACTCCTCCCAAAAGAGCAGAAAATTCTTGGAGAGATTAGCGAGAGAAAACTGCTTTGAATCAAGGGTGATAAAAACCTTTGATTTTGTGTTGAGGGCTAGATTCTGGTATCATAGGTTGAAAAAGAAAATCATCAAAACAGATTTTTATGTGTTCCAAAGGAAATGTCTTAGTTAGCGGTGTTTACATGGAAAGGAAGGCTATAGTAAGAATAGAAAAATTAAGCCAGAAAGGATTTGGAGTAGCAAAGATAGGAGCCAGAAAGGTTGAGATACCAGGTGCTATACCAGGAGAGACAGTAGTTGTTCGGCTAGGAAGGAAGAAACTCGGATATATAGTAAAATTCATCGAAAAAAGTAGTAGGAGAACAGTTCCTGTATGTCCTCATACCTATAGATGCGGAGGGTGTCTGTGGCAAGATATAAAATATGATGAGCAACTCAGATTAAAGCAATCCATGTTGCAGCAGATATATAGTTGCATAGAAGGGAGCTTTGAGATCAGGAAGATGCTTCCTTCCCCACAGATCTTTGGCTATCGAGGGAAAATGGAATTCGTCTTCGCAGAGGGGTCATCTGGCCTTGCTTTAGGCCTAAGAGAATACGGGTATTTTGATAGGGTTGTTGATATCCAGGCATGTTGGCTCCAGCCCCTCGAGGCTAATAAGGCCCTATTGGAATTCAAAACGAAGCTGAACATATTAGGCTACTCCCCATACAACATATACACACATAGGGGGTTCCTTAGGTATTTGGTAATAAGAACATCATCCTATAATGAGGAGGTGCTTGTTAATATAATCACAACGTCCCAGGGGGGTAGGGATCGCCCAAAGTTGGATTTCGAATTTTTGTTGGATGAAACGATAGCATCCACGGTTATATGGTCGGTAAATGATTCCCTAGCAGATGTTGCGAGAGGAGAAATTAGGCAAGTGTATGGTAGAGGATACCTGATTGAGGAAAGTCTAGGTTTTAAATTTAAAGTTTGCCCGTTTTGTTTCTATCAGTCGAACCCAAACCAGGCAAAAATATTATTTAGACTAGCTAAAGAGTTGGGAGGCGAAGGAGAGGTAGCTCTTGATCTATATTCTGGCATCGGAACGATAGCAATAATAGTATCAGAAAACTTTGAGAAAGTGGTAGGCATAGAGATCGAGGAGCACTCCATTAAAGTAGCAAAAGAAAATGCCAAAATGAACGACGTGCATAATGTTGAATTTTTTGTTGGTAAGGTTGAGGAGGAGCTAGGTAAAATCTCAGAGTCGTTTTCTAAGGTAGATACCATCTTTCTTGACCCCCCACGAAGCGGAATACATAAAAACGTCAGAAAGATGCTTGCAAAAATAAAGCCAGAACGAATTGTTTATATCTCCTGCAACCCGCGTACTCAAGCTGATGACATAGACTACCTAATACACTCTGGGTACAGATTAGTAGTAGTACAACCAGTAGATATGCTCCCTCACACACCCCATATAGAAACAGTAGCACTGCTTGAGAAAGATTAGAAAATAATGTATGCCGGGTTTCGTCAATGCGAGTCATAGACTCACATGCACATCTAAGCTTCGATATATTTAGAAGAGATTTAGATAATGTGGTAGCAAAGGCCAGAAAGGCAGGTGTAGTAGCAGTAGTAAACCCCACAATAACACCAAGAGATTTCGAAAACGCGCTTAGGATCGCGGAGAGATATAAGGACTATGTGTTTCCAGCTCTAGGCCTCGCACCCCAGATACTAAACGAAGAGTTATTCCAAAAATTTCTCCTAGCCCTAAAAAATTTTGAAAAATCATACATTGCTGTGGGAGAATGCGGCCTAGATTTTCATTGGGTGCGAGATGAAGAGAAAGTAGATTTTATGAGAGAAAGCTTCAGAGAAGTTCTCCAAATCGTAGAGAAGCTAGGAAAGCCTATAATAATACATGCCCGCTCGGCACACCACAGAAACGCATATATAGAAATTGTAAGGGAACTAGAAGTACACAAAATAAAGAAAGCGGTTTTCCACGCTTTTCTGGGGTCTAAAAAAGATATCCGTATGATACTGAATGGTGACTGGCTGGTGAGCATACCTACTGTCTATGTCCGGAGAAGGGATTTATGGCATATAATCAGCAGTGTACCTCTTGAGCGAATGCTTGTTGAGACGGACTCTCCATATCTTGCTCCTAGGCGAGGAATAAGAAATGAGCCCGCAAATGTCATCGAAGTAGTTAAGCTCATTGCGAGGATAAATAATATGGATGAAGAAGACGTAGCAGAAATACTGACTAAGAATACAATAAATTTGTTTGAGTTAAGGATAATAGATATTGACTAACCAATTTTACTCAAAATCATATTTCGCTGAGTGATCGGGATGCTTATAGTCCCTAAGATATATAAGGTCGTAGGCAATAAAGGCTGCAATAGTTACATACTTGATGCGGACGAAGGATTAATAATCATCGATGCGGGCTACCTAGGCTCCGAACAGGGAATAGTAAAATATCTAGATGCTCAACTCAACGCATCACCAGATGATGTAGCATATATCATTGTGACCCACGCTAGAAGAAGCAATGCAGAAGCGGCACCCGACCTTCTAGCATATTGTGAAAATGCTAAGATAATCATACATAAAGATGAGGTTCCAATATTTAAGCGCATCGCATTTATAAGTGAGGGCCTAGATCTACTAATCATGAATTCCGATGTGATAAAAATCGGTAGAGACATAAACGTAATTCACATTCCTGGACACACACCAGGCAGCATAGCAGTATTTTTTGAGTCCTCAATATTCGTAGGTGGCTCCATATATGTTGACATAAAAGGCAACTTTAACCTGCCAACACAGGTATATGATCAAAAACTTCTGATAGAGTCACTTAGAAAACTAGCTAATCAGAAATTCGAAAACATATTTCCTGCCTATGGAAGATATCTCCTCGGTAATGCGCACATAAAACTCAGAGCATTCTTAAAATCTATAGTAGTATAATATTACCCAGAACCCGCTTGGGTAACCCTACTAAATTATGTAGACTTTCAGATTATTCTGGCTTTTGCTATTATAGTGTGTTAAATTGAAATGAATATTTAGGGTCCCCGCAATGCCGGTATTAGACACAACTCTTATGAGACTGAGACGATATTTAGGGATGGACATATCGCTTGATGATTTAGAGGATTTGCTATTTCGGATTGGCTTCGAATTAGACTCCGCAAAGAAGCAAGAGGATGATTATCTGCTGAAAATTGAGGTAACTCCGGACAGACCAGATTGTTTGTCAACTGTTGGTCTAGCAAGAGTATTGAGGCTATATCTAGGGAAGGAGAAACCTAAGGAGTATGTAGCCCGTGGCGAAGAAGAATATAAAATAATTGTGGATAGAAGCGTTAATGAGGTCAGACCCTATATTGCTGCGGTAGTGGTGAAGGGGCTCAGACTAACAGAAGATGACCTTGTGGAGTTAATATGGACCCAAGAAAAGCTCCATACGACGTTCTGCAGAAACCGTAGAAAAGCTTCCATAGGTTTCTATCCTCTGAATGCTATAAAGTGGCCTCTGAGATACTATGCTGAGGATCCAGACAGAATAAGGTTTAGGCCATTAGGTACAGAAAAAGAAATGACGGGTAGAGAAATATTGATGGAGCATCCCACCGGAAGGGAATATTCCTTCATACTAGAAGGTAAAGAAAAATACCCTCTATTTGTCGATAACGATGGAAAAATACTATCAATGCCACCCATAATAAATTCTGCTGATTATGGACAAGTCGGCACGAAGGACCAGGATATACTACTGGAAACAACGGGAACGCATAAAGAAACCATGAAAAAAACCATAAACATTATCGCCACGATACTAAGTGATATGGGCGGAGAACTCTACCAAGTGAAAATTCTGTATCCAGATGGCACAACGGATATTTCCCCCTACTTTCATAAGAAAACACGAATGGTAACCCCCCAACAAGTAGAAAAAATACTAGGAATACGTCTTAAGTGCCGTAAAATAAAGCAACTATTAGAGAGAATGGGATACAGGGCAAAGCTGAAAGACTCATCATTAATAGTTGTCGAGATCCCGCCCTACAGAACTGATATATTCCATGACATAGATATTATAGACGATATCGCGAGGGCCTACGGTTTTGATAACTTCGAACCCGAATTAACACCAGTATTTACTGTTGGTGGTGCCCTAGAGGACAATGATAAAGTTGACTTTATACGGGAAATCCTCGTTGGTCTGGGATTCGTCGAGGCATTTACTTTCTCTCTCACAAATGAGCAGGACCAATTCGAAAAAATGCTTATAGATGTGCCTAAAGAAAAAATTGTCCGCATAGCTGGCGCAAAAGAAGCGAAAATAAGCATGGTTAGGTACTGGCTTCTTCCCGAACTTCTAAAGATGTTGTCTGAGAACAAGGCGGCTGAATATCCCATCAAACTATTCGAGATAGAAGACGTCGTCGAAATCTGTCATGAGCTCTCCGCCAAAGCACGGAATCTTCGCCATCTCGCAATAGTAATCTCCGATACCTCCGCGAATTACACGGAACTGAAATCCACCATCGAATATATTTTCTCATCGCTAGACATACTAATAACGATCAAACGCGATTCTCATCCATCATTCATCGAGGGTAGGTGCGCAGCGATATTTGTTGGTGGCAAAAAGATAGGTATCTTAGGTGAACTACACCCACAGGTTTTACTTAATTTCGGTCTTACAATGCCTACTGTCGCTGCTGAAGTAGACCTAACTGAGGTATTAGGGTTAGGTATCAGCGAGGTTGAGTATGCAGAGTAGCTTTTTTGTCCTGTCATTATTACTTCTTAGTCTATCTCTAGTTTTTCCTCCCCAACACTTAGCCGAAGTCACCAGAAAAACAGGTATCGTAGATTCAACATATCTATACAGAAACTACCTTTTCGCCAAGGACAAAAACAGAAATAATGTGTCCGATACCCTAGAACTTAGCCTCAGCAACACCAAAAAATCATTCATCGATATCCTCTTAGCTACGACTAGAAGAACCCTACGAAGAGTAGAAGCCATACTAAAGAAGCTAAAGGCGAGTAAGATTGAGGTTTTCCCGCATATCAACATGATTCATACTGTCATACGGAGAACAAAGCTGATACAAGCTCTAAATATACTTGCCCATAAAGTCTGGATAGAAGAAAACATCAGAGTCTTTCCCACAGCGAATAAAGCTGTTTTTTCTTTACCCAGCTTGTTTCCATATGACCACATCAATATTGGATATAACGGTTCCAGAGCTTTAACTGTTGGTATCATAGACACGGGAATATGTGTCAACAATCCATGGCTTGCGGATAAAGTTGTGTATTTCAACGATGTCACGGGAGAACTCAGAGCTCCGGGAGACTGGATAGGCCACGGAACAATGATAGCCTCCATAATCGCTGCGAGAAGAATATCTCTAGAGACCCCACAAATCCTTGTCCATTGGGGGAAAATAGGATTATCGGAACAATACCCAATTTCAATTTTGGTTAGAGAAACCCAGAAAATAGGCTTCAGAGTAGACACACGGAATCCAGACGGGATTGTCTTGCTGAGAATAATCCACGAAAATATGTCGGCATATGAAGTAAGATGCGATGCTTTTCCTTTCTGGTACAATATTACTCTCAGCAAGGGCTACATAAAAGTGTATATAAGAGCAGAGAATGCAAGCACTGATTTCCCTTACATACTACACATATTGTTCTCCAAATCTAAGGCATACTGGGGCGGCATCGCTCCTAACGTAAAACTGGCCGTATGGAAAGTATTTAGAGAAGCGGAGTTTGAAACAGATGTAGCTAAGATTTTGAGGGCGATTGACGACCTACTAGGCGTATACAAGCAGCTAAATCTAACAATACTCAACCTGAGTATATCGACGGACAAAGAAAGTGCACTTCTAAATGTTGCTATCGATCAACTAGTTCAGAGAGGGATACTAGTGGTTGCGGCCGCTGGAAACGATTATATGAAGTACGGAGCAGAAAAGCAAAATCAAATAAAATCACCTGGATCAGCAAAATATGCAATAACAGTAGCCGCACTAAACGAAATGCATGGAATAGCAATATACTCGTCCAGGGGAGGGATATACGGAGAGTACTTAGAGTATATAAAACCAGATATCTCCGCATTTGGGGGCGGACTGATCTATGGGTCCTGGATAATGGCTGTGGATTCTGATGACAGCGATTTTATCTTCAATGATGCGTTCGGAAATGATTTCTTCCTAGGAGTCGGAACAAGCTTTGCTTCCGCATATGTCTCAGGAATATTGGCTCTGATAGTAAGCAAGATATTTGAGACTAAAGGTTGGAACTGGTCACTTGAACAGGCACTCCACATAAAAGCCATACTCTTAGGATCAGCCTTCGAAACAGCACTAATAGGAACACATGAAACTTCATTCAGAGGTATTCAGAGGCCCCCTCCCCCACTCTCACATGGAGAAAAAGACTATGATGAGGGCTTCGGAGAAATCTTTCCCCTAGAAACATTTAGAATTGCCACCCAACAGGGCATAACAATGGATACTGAGATAGAAATAAACCTGAATAGTAGCTATCCCGTTTTTGGATTGGTACTAAGATCAGACGGTCTTATCAGAATAAGCGTTAAGATGAGCAGAGTAGATGTCGCAGACCTAGTGATTTACGACTTAGCGAGTACCGATGGGAGCCCCCTAAGGTACTGGTCTACATCGAGTAGCAATAGCAAGATTTTCCTTAGCTCTGGCAATATGCTTGTTGTTATCAAGCTATATCGAAGCGGCGAAGTCCATGTAGAACTTACAGTAAGGATTCTCGCAGGGAGAGAGTCAATAGTAGCCATAACTATAGGGATGGCAACGATAGTCTGGATCCTAGTAGCATACTCATTATACCTAATCGCCAAAAGAATAGTTAGGCTAATTAAGAGGCGATAAACCATATGGAGTTGTCTATTTGTCATGACTATTTTATAATTTTATTTGCTTTCAATCTTTGAATACGCGGTGAGGCGGCTTGGCAAAAAAAGAAGTCCTCATAGCAATCCTAGCATGCCTTATAGTCTCACAAACGCTAATACTTTCTCTCCTAAATCCAAACAACACAGTGAAGGAGACCCTCCAAGAGAAAAAAACCTACTTGGAACACCACGCAGATAGACATATTGTGGTATCAGCCCAAAGCAATGTGCTAAGCAACATATCAATAACACAGCATCCGGTTCTCTGTGATATCGATAAGGATGGTGTATTCGAATTATTGGTCCCGCAGAATGACACTCTAGTAGCATACAAATATAACGCGACACAGAACACATTCTATGAGCTTTGGTCAGCAAAAATAGGTACATCAAGATACCTCACATACAAACCCAACACAAAGAATTGGACGGTCACATACACAATAAAATATCCGCCTCTCTACGCAGATTTCGACGGTGACAACAACATAGAAATAGCAATAATCGCCAACGGCGCAGTAGTATTTCTTAATAGTAACGGTGAAATAATAAGGATAATTCCCACAAATAAAGATATATTGAATGCCTCAATCGCGGACATAGACCTAGATGGAACACTCGATGTTGTGATGAAGACAAGTAAATCTACCGAACCAATAATATACATCGATCTACTACGAAACCCGCCGAAATTTGAGACAATATATGAATCTGGAATACCTAAATACACAATACAGGTAGTCCCCATAGCTGAGACACCAACACTACAGAAACCAATATTCAGATTAATCTACATAGTTGCGGACAGACTAGTAGCGGTATACAAAAAATATGGCGTTCTCTACAAGACCCAATGGACATTTCCAAAGGAAAAAACATTGTTCTACCCCCTATACGGAAACTTCACAGGACACACGAACAACATATCAGAGTTCCTCCTATTCTTCGAAAGCAAAATATCCCTTGCAGTACTACCAAACAAAACAATACCTCTAAACATAACCCTAGAAGATATATTTGCCTCCGCTCCAAACATTAACATATCAGAGATAACGTTCTCGAATCTAGTAGCCTTACCCATAGTAGCCGACTATGATAATGACGGAAAAGAAGACGTCTTCCTATGGTTTGACCTAGGCTCCACAGAAAACAACACAAAGCTTAGAACAAACATAATTACATTCGTCGGAAACTTGACATATACCAACGACCCACAAAAAACAATAGTATCAACCATACAAAATATAACACTAGAAGGCAACATAACACCCAGAAAAATCATAAGCCTAAACCTAAACAACAAACCACACATACTAACACTCCTCAGCAACGGAACACTCCTCATAATGGGTATTCAGAACAGTGAGATCTCAATACAAAAGCTGGCAGACATAACAAACACAACAAAATATTTACTCCTAGGAGACATCGACGGAGACGGAAACAGCGAACTGATATTTGCCACAAACGAATCAATCGGCACACTCGACATAGATACTCTACTCAGCGCAATAGTAGAAGGATCATGGCAAACAATCTACGGATCGGCAAGAAACACAAATAGACTAGTAATAAGAGAAGATTCCGATATGGACGGATACCCTAACATAAGAGATCCATATCCGTACGACTCCGACAGAGACGACGACGTGGCGAACGACTATACAGAGTTCATACTGAACCTTAACGTAGCGGACAACGACACCGACGATGACCTCATAGGGGACGGATTCGAACTCATATACGGATTTGACCCAAAGAATAACGACACAAACAATAATGGCGAACTAGACGGCTTAGAAGATAGCGATGGTGACTACCTAACGGACAGCAAGGAGTGGATATACAGAACAGACCCAAAGAGCAACGACACGGACAAAGACGGAATATCAGATTTCGATGAGGTGAATGGAACATTAGGATTCAAAACATCACCCATAGCCGACGATACCGATCTCGATGGACTCCCTGACAAATGGGAAATAGACAATGATTTTGATCCACTAAACGCTAGTGATTCCCTACTTGATGGGGATGATGATGGTCTCACATTATTTGGGGAATACATAAGCAAAACAAACTACACGAACCCAGACACCGACGACGACTTAATGTACGATGGCTACGAAGTATACTACAGCCTAAATGCAACAGATTCCGCAGACGCCACAGAAGACAACGATAATGATGGTCTAATAAATATCCGCGAATACAAACTAGGAACAGATCCAACAAACAATGATACTGATAACGATTCTATGCCGGATGGCTGGGAATGGACGTACAACCTAAATCCCCTTGACCCATTTGACAATGAAACAGACATAGATAATGACGGTCTAATAAATGTATATGAATATGGAAATGAAACAAACCCAAGAAAATTTGATACTGACGAAGACTCTATGCCAGACGGTTGGGAAGTACAATACGAATTCGACCCTCTAAACCCAGCTGATGCGTACAGAGACACCGACTTCGACTATCTAATAAATAAAGACGAATACTCCAAAGGCACGGATCCGTTGAATCCTGACACGGATGGTGATGGCCTACCAGATGGCCTTGAAGTCTCCCTAGGCACGGATCCGTTGAATCCTGACACGGATGGTGATGGCCTACCAGATGGCCTTGAAGTCTCCCTAGGCACAGACCCAAAGGACCCAGACACTGACAACGATGGGATAACAGACAAAGAGGAAATAGAACAAGGAACGAACCCATTATCCCCTCAACAAGAACCCCTCCTGGAATACCTATTACTAATAGCAACACTAGGAATAGTAGTCCTAATAAGCCTATTCTTCACAGGAATCAAAATAAGAGTAAAAACAAAATAGATTGTCATTTAGATTCCTGAGATTTTGTCAATTTTTGACATTGCAGACAAAGCATGCAGAAAAAGGAAGCGAAAGCTTTTATAAAGATAAACAATAGTACCGTTTTATACCATCGCTACGCTGCAGATAGAAACCTGCTCCCCTGCCTCAATGATAGAGACGGGGTCTGGATGACAGCAGAGGAACTCTCCTCCCTCCTAAGGTAGGTCTCCCTGTGAGGGCACGACTGCCCCAATAAGGCACTGATCCCCATAGGTGGAATGCTAGGGAGGCCTCAAGTCCATATTGTTGGAAATGTTTAGTCTATTTATAACTTAGGACTCGGACAACCACAAAACTAAAAAACTAAAGCTAGAAACCTAATATAAGCAAAAGAAGATCCACCAAAAATCCATCGGACGATGGCATCAACTTCCAATTCTTTCTTCGTAATCCTCTCCGAGAAATCCCTAATGTTTCCTAATAATCAGAGTTTTATTACAGACTATGCACATCCATTTGGCTTGGCCTCATAGATGTTCGCTAAATCGCTGAACAACTAGAACTAGGATACATCATCCAACGCTTGAATTCAATATTATGGTGTGAAATTAGAGGTGAATATGCGACAACATTATTTTGATTCCGCCTTAGGTTTCTTCGAACCTTTAATAATAGTTGTCCCTGGCTTTAAAATGCGCAGAACTTTCTCAGCCCCCTCATCTCTCAGCCTAACCTTGAAAACAAATTCGCAATAAGGATCGCCTGCAGCCCTACATTTTATCTCATCAACAGTGAGTTCCTCAGCATCCCACTCTTCCATCCTCATCTGTTCTATCCATTCAAAAATACCTGCAACCCAAGAATCGATCTTAATCTCTCTCGAAGGAGATTGTAGGCCTTTGGAAGTGGGATTATTGTATATCCTCATGTGCAATTCGACATATTTACCATCATCGGAAACTTCATACCAGATATCATCAAATTCTTTTCCTGTAAAGAATTTGAAGCCTAAATTGAAATCTTTGCCCCAGTCAGCAATAGTTAAGCTGGCTTTTCCAATTTCGAGGTAATGCCTGTAAATCCATTCCCCCATGAGCCTACCTAGATCCTTTAGGTATTGGGCTATCTCTTTTGGTGTTTTCCCCGAACTGAGTTGGAGGGCAATAATGCCCGCAACCATGGCCCTTAAAGTTACTACATTTATTTTTTCTGCAACAAATCTCCAAGCAATCCATCCTTTAACCCCCATAATGGACACCTACCCAACAAGTCTATAGACTATTTTCCACCTAACATAACCTTTTTTACCAAGCTTTGCCAACCTCTTGTAAACTTCTGATGCTGGAACATTAAGTTCCTCCGCGATCTCCTGAACAGTTTTTCTTCCATCACAAGTACTGAGAATTTTAGAATCAAGATCATCCTTAACTTTGGAGATATCGCGCCCCTCAACAATAAAGGGTACGTTGGCCGGTATGAATTTAGCTTGCACCTCAGAAACATCAGCGCCTCTGCTCTTGAGCAACGCAAATAATTCCTCCAAAAACACGTCAAGATGCCCTGGAGCAAACTCTTGGACGACATCCATAAGAACGCCCATGACCTCCTTTTTAAATGATTCAACAGCCTCAGCATTAAATAGAGTTATGCCTCTCGCCTCATCAAGATCCTCCCCAAATAGCTCTATGAACTTTTCAGCAAGCTCTCTAAGCATTCTAAAGGCAACATCAGCATCTATGTCCTTAGGTACTAGGAGAAGGAAAACAAGATTCTCTCTCTTCATATGTAACAATCTTTGATTACCAACATCAATACTACCTATACTGACTCCCTCCCCATAAATAGTACTAGTGAGACAATCAATAACACTGGCCATACCACACAGTACATTGATTCTGTCAGAAGAAACTTCAGGTACACTAAGAATAGGGGTCCCACCGATATCAGAAACAACGAATATGAATATGACTTTCGAATTATTCATAAAGACCCCCAAATTTTCGTAAATATGTTGCTTGCAATATAATATAGTGAATCAAAAAACTTTAAAAAAGAAAGCTTCTTCCTTAAATTCGTTTTATGATTAATGTTGATAGGGCTCAGCCAAATAAAGACCCATTACAATTTTTGGCTTCTTCTCAGCCTATGCTGATTAGGTTGAGCGAAACGCGTCCAGGCAAGCGCAAAATTGCTGTCGTCTTCGGGAATCCTCCACCGCCTCTTACTCTCCTTGTTTTCTTCTTCTTTCCCCCATCTCTGCAACGCTAATATACTTGTTCAGAGTACCCTCGTTGCTCCTGACGATATGTAGAGCTTATCATCTATGACACTATCATCCCGCCTAGAAGTATCCGATAATAAGAAATCATATTTAAAGCTCACTAACTAGAAACACAGCCACGAGCTTTTTTGATTCCCATAATTTTGAAACACCACTCCGCTACAAAAAGTTTCTGCCCATAAACACTTTAAAACCATAAACATTCTCTTAGTCTTAAATAGTACTGCCACATGCAACTACTCCACCCGGTGCATAAAGTTGAACACAAAAAACCAAAAAAGAAAATTCCTAAGAGTAACAAACATAAGCAACCCCGACTACTTCGGGCGATCACTTGGAATAATCCACATAAAAGACGCCAAAGACATAGGAGTTGAAAGCGGAGACTTCATAGTAGTCAAAGGAGACAAAATAACAGTAGTAAAAGTATTCCCAAGCACCCTCGTCCCACTAGGAACAATAGGCCTAGACCCCATAGTAAGAACAAACGCAGGAGTAAGAACAGACGAATACGTAGAAGTATACAAAGCAAAAGTAGCAGAAGCACAATACGTAAGATTCGCACCAGTAGAAAACATAAGCCTACTAGACCCAGAAAGAATGGCAGAATTCCTAAAAAGATACGTATCAACATACATAATCCCCCTAGCACCAGAAGACCAAGTAGAAATAAGATACTTCGGACAAAGATTCTACTTCGTAGTAATAAAAACAGAACCCACCAACACCGACGCAGTAATAGTATCACCAAGAACACACGTAGAAGTAATCCCACAACCCATGGCAAGAGGAATAAGACAAGTACCAAAAATAACATGGGAAGACATAGGAGACCTAGAATACGCAAAACAAAGAATAAGAGAACTCGTAGAACTCCCACTAAAATACCCAGAACTATTCAGAAGACTAGGAATAGAACCACCAAAAGGAGTCCTACTCTACGGACCACCAGGAACAGGAAAAACAATGCTAGCAAAAGCAGTAGCAAACGAAGTAAACGCAGCATTCTTCGCAATAAACGGCCCCGAAATAATGAGCAAGTGGTATGGCGAGTCAGAACGACGTTTAAGAGAAATCTTTTATAGAGCAGAGCAAAATGCTCCGAGTATAATATTCATCGATGAAATAGACGCAATAGCCCCCAAAAGATCAGAAGTCACAGGAGAAGTCGAAAAAAGAGTAGTCTCCCAACTACTAACACTAATGGACGGACTAAGAGGAAGAGGACAAGTAATAGTCATAGGAGCAACAAACAGACCCGAAGACCTAGACCCAGCACTAAGAAGACCCGGACGCTTCGACAGAGAAATAGAAATAACAGTTCCCAATAAGCGAGCAAGATTAGAAATCCTAAAAGTACACACACGTGGTGCTCCCCTCGCACCCGATGTCTCTCTAGAAAAACTAGCGGAAATAACACATGGATACACAGGAGCAGACCTCGCAGCACTCGTAAGAGAAGCAGGAATGTCCGCACTACGAAGAATACTACCAAAACTAGACCTCAAAAGAAGACACCTAGACCCAAAAATCCTAGAAGAACTCGTAGTAACAATGGAAGACTTCAGCAACGCGCTCAAAGAAGTAAGACCATCAGGACTAAGAGAAGTAGCCATAGAAATACCCCACGTAAGATGGAGCGACATAGGAGGCCTAGAAAACGTAAAGAAACGCCTACAGGAAATGGTAGAATGGCCACTAAAATACGGAGACCTATTCGAATACGCAGGCCTAGAACCACCAAAAGGAATACTCCTATACGGACCACCAGGAACAGGAAAAACAATGCTAGCAAAAGCAGTAGCAACAGAATCACAGGCAAACTTCATCGCTGTGAGGGGCCCAGAAGTCCTCTCAAAGTGGGTGGGAGAGTCCGAGAAGCGTATTCGTGAGATTTTCAGGAAGGCTCGTACTTATGCTCCTTGTGTGGTTTTCTTTGATGAGATTGATGCTATTGCTCCTCGTAGGGGTTTGGATATTGGTTCTAGGGTTACTGAGCGTATTGTTTCTACGCTTCTTGCTGAGATGGATGGTATTGCTTCTCTTAGGGATGTTGTTGTGATTGCTGCTACTAATAGGATTGATATTATTGATCCTGCTTTGCTTCGTCCTGGTCGTTTTGATAGGCTTATTGAGGTTCCTATGCCTGATCTTAGGGCTAGGGAGGAGATTTTTAAGGTGCATCTTAGGAAGCATGTGAATGTTTTGGCTGAGCCTTTGGAGGAGGTCGCTAGGGAGCTTGCTAAGGAGACTGAGGGGTTTAGTGGTGCTGATATTGCTGGTGTTGTTAGGGAGGGTGTTTTGATGGCGTTGAGAGAATTTATTGCGGGTGCTGGTAGTCCTGAGAGGGCTTCTGCTGTGCTTGAGGAGAAGCCTAGGTTTGTTACGGTTGAGCATTTTAGGAGGGCTGTTAGGATGCTTAGGAAGATGAAGAAGGCTGTTGCTGGTCCCGAGGAGGAGTGGAAGAAGTATCAGATTCCGACGGAGTTTGCTTAGGTTTTCTTTTTTCTTGTTGTTGCTGAGTTCTGTGCGATCTGAAGGAGTCAGGTATCAAAATAAATATATTCTTAGTGATTTGAGAGGAGCTCTTAGTGATGTGGCTGAGAGTATTAGGACGTATACTGCTGGGTACTGCTTGGGTCTGAGTCTCGATGTGATTGGATTATTTGGTAGGAGCTTCGCTGGTGAGCTTATTGGTGCGTTTAATAGGGTAGCAGAGTTTTTGGATGGGCATATAGGGGATATTAGAGGTGTTTTTAGCGACATTGTCTCCTTCTTCAGGGAGGTTGTGGAGAATGTTGTTAGACCGATAATAGGAGATGTTATGAGAAATGCTGAAATCGATCCTATGTACGCTGAACTCTGGGAGAGCATTGAGGGGCATGTGGAGAGTGCGACTTCTCACTATGAAGCCTTCATAAGCATCCTAGGAGACCCCAACGACATGGATATGGAAAGAATTATTTGTGCATTGGAACACATGGGGTGGGCATCGCAGCAATATAGATTTGCTCTTTCGAAGATAGAGAGAAAACTTGGTAAGTACAGAGAAGAGGTCTCGGAGCTGGAGAGAGCGCTGGATGTTCTCACAATTCTTAGGAACTATGTTAAGTATCTTATCGAAGCATCGGAGGCAGTACCATCACTCCTCAAGGACATGGAGGATGGGGTTGTGGACTCAAAGCGATTTATGAGGACGCTGAGCCTAACTACGTTGTTGAAGTTTCAAGTGGAATCTGTGATAGGAATAGATCAGAGCACTATTGAGGATCTCGGGATATCCGGTGTCTCTCTGCTTCGAAGCGCCCTGACAAAAGCAAAGAGTATCGCAGAATTATTAGGTTTGCGGAGCATAAGTTCTGTCTTTGTCGAGTGTCATAATATTATCGTTGAGAATTCCAGGAGCTTCTCCGATTTTGTGAATGATATGCAACTAGTCATGCAGCATAGGGAGGGTAAGATAGAGTTCCTATCAGCGACCAGCAGATTTCTGGGGTGTTTGGTTCGTGGCCCTGCGGTAGCACTAGGCACGCCTGGGGGCTTGACCGCACGGGAGATTAAGAGTGTGAGGAATCTTATCTTCAGAAATACTATCCGCTCAGTCGGCGGTTTTGTGAGGGAGGTTCTCTTCGGGGAGATCCTGTATGAGCTTATGCATGTCTGCTTCAGTATATATCTAAAGCTCTTGGAGATGAAGAGGCATGTTGATGATGGGGCTAGTATCGAGGAGGCTGTACGCAGATTCGTGGGTAGCCTAACGGACTACGAGTTAGCATTCTTAGTGGATCTCAGACTTGGCTTCTATTATGATGTCTATGTTTCTGGTCGCCCAATAAAGGAATTGAGAAGCTTCTTCTATGAGAAGTTCCTGAGTTACGTCTCCGAGAAGGGCACCACAGATGTCATCCGTAACTACATCAGAAGAACGGTGGGGCTGGAGGATAGACTTGAAAACATCATCAATGACCATTACAAGGAACATTTCCTTGAAGGCGATGTGGAGTACATATGGAATAGCTTCAGAGGCGCTATGGAGGAAAAGGCCTATGAGGTCGCGATGGGTAGGAAACAGGAGAGGCTTGGAGTGTTCTGTATTCTTGCCCTTCTAAGTGAGAGGTATAAGCATAGTTTTAGGCTCGAAAAAATATCTCCAAATCTCCTAAGAGCTGTGGGGCTCAAAATAATGTTCCACAGTACTATGGCCTATGAAAACATAGGCGAGTTGGTGAGGTCGCTTCTGCTCAGTGCTATCCTAGAAACGCAGCTATCCTATGAAACGCTGAAGCTTGTGGAGACGCTGGTAAACACAATTTATCTTCTGGGTGGAGCCGAATATGGGAGCGTCGATGACCTACTATTCGATCTTCAGTCGAAGGCGAGTGAGGAAGTATACTTGGGTAATGCCCACAAGGCGATGAGCATAGAGAGGAACATCCACAAGATAGAGGGATACAGAAGGGTATACGGGGACGAAAAAGTCCTAGAAATCCTAGGGAAGCTGAAAGCACTGAAAGACTCCATAGATGAACTCATAGGCAAAATGATCGAAATGCAGAGATGCGGTCCCAAGAAGGGAGTAGCAGAGAAATATTCTGGAAGCATCATTGAGAAACTAGCAGAAATCGCAGAGTGCCTGGGCGGTGCGGGGCCATACAGCATAACGCTTCCAGGCGAGGTAGAATATGTGGGGAGAAACGGAGCCATTGAAGCGGTGATATTGCGGCTAGCCGGGTTCACAATAATTACTAGGAGGGACGGAGTATGCGTTCTTCCATACGCGGCGTATAGAATGAAGAATAGGAAGGGAGAAATCATT
>Ga0190311_1000022_pt1 | contig 59279 bp, 48 predicted proteins | sample 48700789_MG_FD_165037 | JGI IMG/M metagenome (GOLD analysis project Ga0190311, IMG submission 165037) | Hydrothermal vent sediment bacterial communities from Southern Trench, Guaymas Basin, Mexico - 4870-07-8-9_MG | ecosystem: Environmental > Aquatic > Marine > Hydrothermal vents > Sediment ...
TGTATCTCCCCGACATATCTATCCGTATTTAATGTTCTGATAAGTGAAACGAAGAACATATCGCGGAAAAACTGCTGTGTTTGTGGAAAGCTATCAGCAATTTGTGATATAAGTTCTTCCAAGTGCAACACCAGAACCGACATGTTACTTAACAAAAAGGATGAAAAACGCTTTAAATATCACCTCCAAAGAAATCGTTAGGGGATGCCAGAGGGAGCAGAAATATTTCTGAAAAATAAAAATAGAAAAGGATAAGTGTTTGTTTCTATCTGGCCTCTACCTCTAATTCCTTCATTAACATTTGTGTTATGTACTCCCTTCTGTTCGGTGCTAGATACTTAAATACTCCCTTTTCTATGAGCTTAAGCAATTTATTTATCTCCTTGACCTGCCATGGTAGCAGCCACCAGGATATGAACTTGTAGCTACCATAGGCAAACACGGCTAGAAGAACTATTATTATTGGATACATAAACATATTTGCTATGTAGACATTTCCTATTCCTGGTACATAGATTTTTGTGGATCCCGATGTGTAGTCCATAAATACTGTGTGTGTACGCACGGTGTAGATAATCTTATCGACTGGTATCCATCTATCATGCATCCTAACAGATTCGATGCTTATCGCTATTACCCATTTGTATCCAGGCGGAAAGTCAGCCCAATCAATCGACGCTCTGAACAGACCTGGGCCTATTTTCTCAGCTGCATATGTTTTTGACATTCCAGCTTGAACGCTGCTTATATTCAGAAGTACTGATGCGTCATCGACAGGAGATCCTTTATGCGTTATGAGCATCTCGATTTCTGATACTTTATGCTCCTCTATGAACTGTATTCTGAACACACTTTGTGGTGGTGCTTTGGTCGTACTTATGCTTACTGTAAACTTCTTTATCGTCAGAGTGATTACCTCGTATCGTGCTAGGTATACAGACTTCGAGAAGAACACTTCTATGGATACCGAGACTGGTAGTTCTATGTCCGAGTTCCCAGTTGCTGATAATATCAAGTCTACTATTCTGAATGTATCTATGTCTATGCTATAGGCCCCCGAGCTGCTGTTGAATGTAAAGTTGCCCTCATCCAAAATGTATTCCTCGTAGTAGATTATATATGTCGCGTTTGCATCGCTCAAGACCTCATCGGTTCCATATACCAAATACCAGATACTTATATTCATAAACTCTCCGTATTCGAGCTCATATGTTTTCTTTGGAAGGACAAGGTATGTCGGTATTGGAACAACATCGACTCTGATAACTACAACTTTCTTCTCGTAAAATTCCTTATCCAATGTTATGTTCACAAGGTAATATATATTCACAGTTAGTAGCGAAGAGTTCACCCTCATAACGTATCTTCCTTCCTCAAATGCCACGTAGAAGGCACCTTCAGGAGTCTCGGGCGTTGAGCTAACACTTATATTTGCGTCAGGGATAATACTGTTGTTTTTAGCCACAACATAGTATATTTCGACTATTGGAGCACGTCCCCAGATAACCGTTATGTTCTTTGGCTGAGAATACGCAAGCGTTTTTATCTCAGTTATCGTTACGGACAATACCTTTGTGTTTTCTCTGTAGAAAAGTTCCCATAGTTCGACATAGATAACATATGTTCCTAGAGTCATCGACGTTCCTACGATCTCTTTACTATTAAAGAGCAGGTAATATGTCTTGCTTTCTGGGTCATAGGTAAGATTGCCACTCCAGACAACAGACTCATCGAAGACTACTTTGAATGTTCTTTTAGAAGCATTCTCTATTAATACCATTGTTTTTGTGTCTATATATCTGATCTCAAAGACGTAGCTCTCTCCATACTCTATGGTTATAGATGTTGCACTGACATCAATATATGTGTCCCGTGGCTCAACTGTTATTGAGATAAACTTCTCACGCACCTCATAGAATCTCTTCCAGAAATATACATGAATTATGTATGTGCCTAGGTAAGGCCAGGTCTCATTTATGAGTTCCGTACTATTGAATATTAGGTGATATCTATGTGTATCGTTGTATGCTAAAGGCTCACTCTTGAGTACTGTCCCATCAAACACTATCTCATAGTATGCGACGGCATTCACTATTATCCTTCCAGTAGCTATATCTATGTATGAGAAGTTAAACAGCCAGCTCTCACCATATACGATGGTTACCGATGTTGCTGAGACATCCAACATTGTCTCCATAGGATTCACTGTGACTGATATTATGGCTGTCTGCTTCTCATATAGCTTCTTGCCGAAGAATATACGTATTTCGAATACTGCTGGGAGCCTTATATCCATGATCCCTAGAGTCTTATTAACAATATATGTGCTGTTAAACACCAAGTAAAACTCATACCATCCATCCGTATGATTATATGGTATTACCCCACTGATTATCAATGTACCATTATACGAAATATTGCATTGCGTATTAGCATCATATAGAGGGACAGTGCCATCGATATTCGTATAGTTCATATAGAAAAACCAGATTTGACCATATCTAAGCGTCGCTGATTTTTCCGATAATGTCAACTTCGTTTTTATTGGCTCTATAGTTACTGCGAGAGTCAGTATTTTTGATTCATGATACTCTCGGCTCAGATATATGTACAGTGTGAGTGACAGAGGCAGATCCGCCGCACCAGACTTGTTGAAGAGACCCCTACTAACTATGATTAGTTCATAGCTATTATCGGTTGCGTTAAATGTTAGATTACCTGAATCTATGGTTACTCCAACATAGTCAAATAGATATGTCGCATTGGCATCAGTAATATTATATTTCTCCGTGTAGTACCATACTTTCAAGGTGAAATTGTCTGGATACTCAACACTAACAGATTTAACGTTGGGCACAGCATATGCTAAGATTGGGTTTACACGCATAAATATTCTCACACCCGCATCATCATGATGCTTCTTTGAGAATGTTATTTCTAAGATGTATAGTGCTATCTCAAGATAGGACGTATTGATGTTCAAGACATATCTATTGGGCTCCTCAGAAATTATAAAGGATTCTGTCGGAACCGTTATTGGGTTTCCATACTCATCGTATACCCAGAAGGCAAAGCTAGCACCCTTAATAAATATGCCATCTCTGGTTCTGTTATAGAAGATACTAATACTTGCTACGTCGCCCCATATCAGAGAAATGTTCGTTGATGCTGCGTAGCACATCGTCCTAACTGGGACTATATTCCAACTTATTGAAAGCGTTCTAGATTCATAGTGCTCCTTACTGAACAATATGTTTACTGTATACGGACCGACCTCTTGAGGATTATTGGCAGCGACAACAATTGTTGTGTTCAACTCAAATAGATAGTGCCCACCACACAAGTCGTGTAGACTGTCTGATAAGATAGTATATCCACTTCCATTGACTATTTCATATGTGGCTGTCGCCCCACCTATACCCTCATCAGTATCCGTCCTGTTATACCAGAACTCCACAGTTAGGTTAAGACCATACTCAGTCGTCGCCGAGCTAAGCGACGATGATGCTATCGTTGGTATAGGATTCACATCTATACGTACTACCAATGATTTGGGTTCATAGTATTGTTTTGATAATTCAACCATTACTGTGTATGTTCCCTCTATCAGAGCTGAACCATTTATCTCCAGCAAATAGAAATCTGCCGCTTCGGTATAGCTAAAAGCATTTGGTGCGGAGGGTGTTGAGTCGATATTTATTGTGGCTCCTTTGACGAATCTATCGTCTCTTTTCCTACTATAATAAATATTTATTGTCTCGATGTAGCCCCATATCATAGTTATGTTTGCAGGTTGGGCATAAGCATTTGTAGCGATTGTTGTTATTGTCCATGTTATCACAATGCTTCTCTGCTCATAGTGGGACTCGCTGAATAATACATAGATTGTATATGTGCCGACACTCGGAGTAGCATTTGCGTCGACGACAATTGAGCTATTTATATTGAGGTAATATTTGCCTCTAACTGAACAGTTTTCGCTAAGCACATTACTTATTATTGTGTTACCAGCACTGTTCCTTATCTCATATGTGGCTGTTGCCCCACCTATGCCCCCATCAGTATCCGTCCTGTTATACCAGAACTCCACAGTTAGGTTAAGACCATACTCAGTCGTCGCCGAGCTAAGCGACGATGATGCTATCGTTGGTATAGGACAAACACTGACAGATATTATCACAACTTTGGTTTCGTGAAATTGTTTTTCCAGAGTGACATTCAACACATATGTTTGACCGTCCTGCATATATGTCGAATTTATTTCAAGTATGTACCTCCCAAATTCTTCGTACCAGCTGAAAGCTCCTGGGGCGCCAGGAGTGGATACTACCGTTTTTGATGCACCTAATATGAATACACTGTCACGGGATCTATTGTAGCATATTGTCACGTTAGCTGAATAGCCCCATATGAGGGAAAGTTCAATTGTAGAGGCCGAGATTATCATCCCAACAACATCCACAGTTATGGATATTGTCAATGTATGGTTTTGGTAGTAGAGCTTCCCTAGGAACACATATAGCATGTATGTTCCTATGTTCGGAAAGCTTTCATTTACGAATTCTGTGGTGTTTAATATAAGTCTATATGTCCCATTACCCAGGTCTGTTAGGTTGCCTCTGAGAACTAGAGTATCATTATAGTATAGTTTATACGACGCGTTTGTTGCGCTTGTTATTCCCTCTTCTGGAGATCTATCTGTTCTGTTCCACCAGATATCAAGGCTTATGTTGAGACTCCACTCAAGACTTATTGATGTTGTTGACGAAACAGCCTTTGTTGGGATCTCCTCAATTATAACAGTGACTGTTGCTGTTTGGGACTCATAGTGTGGTTTTGATATCGATATGCTGACCGTGAATGTTCCTAACTTGCCAACATCTATGGATGATATGTTTAGTAGGTATGATCCATTTCCTAGGTCATATAGATTTCCCTCAACCCAGTAATTTACGTCGACCCCTTCCATCACATATGTTGCTGTGGCACCAGCAATCCACTCTCCGAAGTCCTCATCCAAATAGTTGAATTTAACCACAATGTTCTGTTCATATATTATTGTTAGCTTTGTTGTCGATTGTGCCAAACTTGTAGCTCTTACTCTTACCTCCAGAACCGCCTTGGCTATTTTACTCTCATAGTTATTCTTCTCAGCGTAGAAGTATATGTAGTATACCCCCTCCTCGAGGATCGATATGTTCAGAGTCACATGGTATCTTCTGTCCGCATATGCACATTGCTTGCTTTCTATGATGTTCTCTGCGACATCGTGCACCTCGCATGTGACGTTTGCATCCTTTATGGGAGCACTAAACCTTGAGTCTATATATTCGACAGATATGTTATATTCATTTTGCCACGGAATCTCTATATATGTTGGAGCGTTAAGATCCGTTGGTCTCTCATATATGAGAATTGTGTAGGACTTCTCTCTCTGTTCATAGTTTTGTTTTGTAGCTGTAACTATAACCGTATAGGTTCCTGCATCCCAGTAGAAGTTCGCTATGTATAGCTCATAGATCCCCGGTGATGTCTCAGTGAGATCCCACTCCCCAACGTTTAGTATTCTGACAGACACAGACGCCCCAGAGATATAGCTATTTGAGATAGAATCTAGGTACGTTACAGATATTTTTAGAGACTCATTCCAATAGATTGCTGTGGAGGGCACAAATTGGACATCAATCTCTGTTAGCCTTATATTTACTGTCATATCCTTATCGACTGGTTGTGGTGATAAGTATATATATCCAAATGGTGGCTCCTCAGTCACTGTACCATTTATGTGGATTGTGTATGTTGTTCCAGCTACTAGAACAGACGTATTTATCTCAAGTATGTAGTAGAGGCCATCTGTTGAACCTTCTTCCTGCAAGACAACATTTCCGCTTGGATCGTATATGTACCAGTAGATAGTGCCATTTATGAGAGTATCTCCTAACGACTCATATAAGCTTATATTTAGTGTCACATTTTCTTTCCAATAAACATTTAGTGGGTAGGGAACTGTTGTGACCTGAAAGTATGTTGATATGGTGTTCACACCTGTTGGCGGATATTCCCAGTCTCTTATGTACCAAGAAACACTACTCTGTATTGTAAGTGTGTGTATTCGTCCAGGAGGCGTAATGTTGTTTGTCAGAGCAGAATCTGTGTATATTGTTATATTGTCCCAATCCTCAGGAGTTGTCGCGGTTTTGTTGAACCTTATTGTCCACGTCCCATTCGGTATATAGACGATAAACATACCATACACATTTGTAGTTCCAGTAATAACTATATCTTCGCCCCTAGAGTTTTTCGCCGTTGAGCTATTAAGTTTGACTGTACCTCCCTGTATTGGGTTTGGAGGAGACTCACTACTATATACTGTAAGTTCGAGTTTAACAACATATGAGAAGCATATGGTTCTAGGATCGCTATGCACAGTATACCCATACGCCGTTTCGTTATAGCTGACTATGGTAAAGTTTGAGTATGTAAGACCACCACTTGTAAATCGTACAGATATGTTGTACCATACCCTCTCAACATCAAATACCACTTCTCCATTACTATTCGTGAGAGCAGTGTATACTACACTTCCTGTGGAGTTGTAGAAGGAAACATTAGCATTCGGTATCGGCGCTCCGCTACTATCAACAACACTTATTGTTGTTCTTATAAGGTATCTCTCCACGAAGCCCTCGGAGTAGCTTAGAGAGTTCCTAACTTTTGTTATAATTGTGTTGAACCCAGAATATCTCTCAGAATCTGTGGCGCCGTTGGGGGACCATGGCACAATAGCGTAGCTTATGTTCAGCTTGTCTCCAGGAGAAACTGTGAGACCCGATATGTTCCGTGCCCAATAGATATAATCTACATCACTTTCATCCCCCTCATTATGCCAAATTGTTGTTACTGTCGGCATAATACCATCTGGAATGTCTTCACTTATAAGACCCATACCTATACCTCTAGGTTCGGTACTATGGAAGAATGCGATGTCATTCCAAGAACCATACCCCATATCATCAAGAAATTCTGGTCCTGCACGCGCGGTTATTTCAACAACAAATGTACTTGTAGCATCAACAGCATGTACAAGTGCTGTGTAATGTCCACTCTGAGCGGCATTGAATGTAACAATCTCTGGTTTACTCGTCCTTGAAGAATTAAGAACAGCTCCTGCCTGGCTATATATGTATAGGTCTAGATTCGCAGTTGTGGGCCAATCAAGCTTTACTTCGTATACTACGTTCTGCATTTCTGAGGGTACATATATATCAACCGGCGATATTGCGCGTGATAGTGTGCTTGCCACAACACCTAACTCCTCAACAACATCGCTTGTCCAATAGCTATTATCTATATATAGGTCGAATGGAAGAGCAGGATTACCCACTCTATTATCGTATCCACAAACAGCGATGAAGTAGTAGCCTTCTTCTCCAGGGCTAACAGATATGCTTACTTGAGCATAGGGATCCCAAGTCCATCTAGATGCTGTTGCTGTCCCAGCAACGGATCCATTCGGATAATACACTATGAGACCATGTTGGTCACGTTGTATAAAACGTGATTCTCCGGGTCTAACCTCTACTATGTGTGTTCCAACACTGAAGTAGTATCTATAAACTCTGACACCAGGATACGTCATTATGCTGGGATCATATATCGTAACATCTGCATATGAACTCAGCGAACCTGATACTGATGGATATTGGTAATATGATGCTAACTGGCTTATTCCGTCCTCAGTCCCAATCCTATCAAACATTGGTTGGACCCCGCTTCCATCGTCTTGATCGAATACCCAGCCACCAATATAGTATTCCGCGCTACTCTCTGAGACAAGCCACTTTATTTTTTCTTCGACAAGTATTCCCCAGGGAAATATTCTGAATGTGTAGTTGACCTTAGCGACGACTGTAGTGCCCTCCATTAGGTTTGCTCCCTCAACCTTATATGCAACGAAGATGACGCCACTAAATATTTTTGCTAAAGGGTCCTCATATTCTACTAGGCCTCGATATGCTAGTTGCTCATTATTATCAGTATTCCCAGTTCCAAGATAGCCCTCATAGCTCAATGAGGGGTCTCTCGTTGGCCCAAAGTATAGGTGTGTATGCCCCACCCTATCCCCAGATTGCAGGGTCATATTTGTGGGTTTTCCTTGGTTTGTTGGGGGGATCTCTATTGACCAACCATAGGTAGATGCTATAGTGTATTTTATTCCTTCTGGTAGTGCTGTTTCTGTGACAAGAATCTTCTTTTCGTAGGATGGTGCATCCTTACTTTTTACGCTCCAGTAGATCTGATATTTCTTGCTTTGGCCCTTACCTATAGAGACAAAAAATGTTATTGCTGCTGAGGATATATAGGTTGAGTTATGATATGTTATGTTCCAGATTTGATAGGGTATCGCCTGGAAGTAAGGTGAGCTGGGAAGAACTTCGACTACTCGCACCGAATACTTGTGTGCTGGTGGACTGAAACTTAGAAACACATCTACGGGCCACTCAGTACGGTCTATTATATTCGGTTCGGTCACAGTTATATTTACTCTATACTCCCAATTTGTGTCCCACCATAACCCATGTGTGGAGCTCCCAATCTGTTGGATCTTAGCAGTTTTAAGTTCCATTTCCATAGTGACTATTTTGTCCAGCAATCTCTTGACTATATAGACCTTGTCCCCCCTTCTTTCGATCTGGATTTTAGGTGTTTGTTGTTGGCTACTATCACTATGCTTGTCTAAAGCTACCAATACTAGAGGTTGCATCAAAAATATCGATAATACAAGTATTGCTAAGATTTTTATACGCATATAAATCCCCAAATTGCATGAAAATGTAATAAGAGAAAAGAATATGTTTAAAATAATATATAGTTTTGTTTGCATTATTTGTTCGCAATTCTTAGTTAAAGACTCAGAAGAGCCTATCAAACTATTTTGGAGCCTCAATAGATGATTGATGATCAAAAAATAAAAGAATTTTTCGGAGTAAGATGATATCACCCCAAAATAGATTGAATTAGATAATGCAGGCTCTTGGTTTTAAGGCTTTAGTATCCCGATGATGGAGTTCAATATTCCTTCGAGCTCTTCCTTGACTACGGAGATCACCCCATGTCCTTCGATTTGTGCCTGGACGTATCCAAGTAGCTTTTTGAGGTCGAATTCACTCTCTATAGCCATCGAGTAATAGCCGAATTTCTCTGCGGATAGATGTGCCACCCTGAAAACCCCTATCAGCATTAGGGATCTATAGTATGGGCTTATTATGAGCTGTATATTCGCGCTTTCCCGCTGATTGAATTCAACAGAAGCAGTTTTATCTAGGGTTTTTAGGAGCACAGTCATTTTTCGTCTAAGTTCAAGAAGAAACTGACCAATAATTATTGTTTTCTCTTTGCTACCCATTCTCTTCATTCTCAGCTTCGCCTTCAGATCTCTTACAATAGCGGTTCCCTCCCTTGAAAATTTCAGCGCGTTTACATACTGAACAATCTCTGCTAGATCTCCTTCCTCTATGTTTTTTGTGTATACAAAAACAGCCGGGAAACCGAACACACTAAGTCTGTCTGTGGTGCTCAAAAATTTTGAGAATTCTTCAGAGGCCTCCTTAATGAAAGATACTATTGACTCAGGAACGCTCAAGTTCTTCACCTCATAAATTAAATGGTAGATGCAAATAAATACTTCTAAAAAACAACTTATATATGCATTAGCCCTTTAATAAGTATGTCATGTCTAAAGAAAAAAGAAATAAATTCATTCCTGCTGGGAAATTTTGGCATGAATTATACTAAATATTATCCCGAGGAATATGCTTATTATCCCAATAATTATGATTAATATTGGGCCAAGCAACGGCGTTAGAGAGACTTTTATGTTAAGGCTTGCCAAGTATTGTGGTAGCTCTCCTAGATTTCTAACACCACTCAAACCATATACTGGAAGGTAGTTATAGGATATGAAGAAAGCAAAGCTTAGTCCTATACATGCAATGGAAATTATAAGCGTATACTTGCTGAGACCACCATATAGTGACGCTAGATCCTTCTCCCTCCTAAGAAATCTTCTGTTTATTGTCCAGAATCCCATAAACATTATTAAGATGCCTAAAACACTTCCAATCACTGAGAAATATAGTATTGCTGGACAACTAAAATATTCTAAAATAGCGCCGCCCTCATATGACGAGTAATATATTCTGCCATATCCGAAGCCATTTACAGTAACGCCGCCAATGTTGACAATAATATATGAAACATATCCGCCAACCCAATCGTAGAACGGTGAGAAGAGCAGAACTAAACCGAAAATTATTTGGGACAAGGCCATTAAAATCACTATGCCTTCCTCATTAGCTACCCAGAAAGACTTCTTCTCACCTATAATTACCTTAACCCCAGTCTCCTCAGATATTATTATCACCAAGGAAAATCAATATACTAGGTATAAATTAAAATCAAAAATAAAAAAGAATTAGGAATTTTGGGGGCTCTTACTTACTGGCTATAATTTTGATTGCTGGAACATGCAGGCGCCCATGAGGATAAAGCCTATAGGGCTCAAACCGATTAGTGTTAGGATTCCGCCTACAAGGCCAAGTGTACCCTTCTCAGTGCCGCTGAAACCAACTATTGCTAGTATTGCGAAGATGAATCCGAAGATCCCTGCGAATAGGAACATACTGATGCTTGCTAGTATTGTCTCTGGAGTTGCGCCTAGGAATAGTATTCCTGCAGCTAGGAAGAAGATACCGTATAATAATCCTAGCACTCCTGCCGCCGTTGCTGCTCCTTTGCCAAACTTCTTGCCTACACCGAAGAACCCTATTGCGTGTATTATAAGGAAGACCCCACTTATTGGCAAGCCGTAGATTAGAAGGAATAGCATACCTGCTGCTGTGTATGGGTCAATGAATAGCATTATGAGCGTTATCCACCAAGCAAAACCAATGAGCCCAGATAGTATTCCTCCGACACCACCTACTGTTAGCATTTGGTTTTCATCCATTATTTACACCAGATAGAAGTTGACTATTGAATATTATCATTAATCTCACTTAAAAATATTTGTATATGCATAAAAGTAGTACTAAAAAAGACGAATTTTAAAACAGGTTTTTTCGAAGTTTTTAACAATCAAAATCCATTTTGCTACAATATATACATATAGCGCAAACAGATCTTTGGAAAAATAGGTTAGAAGGAGAAACCTGTAGCTGAAAAAAATCTTATCCTAGGATTTCAAACAGGCGTCCAACTAGAGGACGATACTCCTGCGATCTCATTATCTCCTTAAACTTGGAGCTTTTGGCTAGCAATATTAGGTCTTCTTCGAGCGTCTCAATAGCATTTCGTATCTGGTCGCCGTGTTTCAGTATATAGTTTGTCGCTTTATCTAGAGCTTTAGGTATTGCTGGGCAGTATACGGGTGCCATACCATACATTAGCCATTCATATGGGAATGCTCGGCACATTGTTCCTCGGACTTCGTAGATTGAACATGTGTTTTTATCTGTTAGGAAGGGACACGGTCTCTTCGCTCTGTAATATGTTTTTGAGAACTGTTCAAATCTTATTAGGGGTAGTTCTTCTACTTCTTTTCCGAGGTATTGGGCTATTCTCTTTGCTTCGTCTTCTCGGAATACTGGTGGGCTATATCTGCAACAGTTTCCGCATTTCTCGCATTCGAAGAACCTTATTGCTACAAGAACGGAGATCCTAAGAGCATACCAATAGTTCCTATGGAGAGGCCTAAAGGCTTTATAGAACCTCTCTAGGATACCGCCCATCACATGTGAATTTGTTAGAAAAAACCTCTTATCTAGATGATTTCCCAATGTTATTACCTAGCACAAATCATCGCTATGAAGATAACTGCTGATATATATTTGTAGCAAGCCACCTAGCCAAGCACCAAGGCTACTAGGAGGTCGAATATGTATAGTGCTACGTATGTTAGGGTGAGTGCACCGAAAAGTACATTTTCTCTAGTCGTTTTCTTTTCGGTCACCAGTAGACCGCGAGCAGCAATAAACAGTATCCATACCGCAAGTATGAATGCAAGCATGGCTATTTCAAGTTTTAGGAAGCTAAGTATGCTCCCGATTATCATGAGGGAGCCAACAAATATTATTGCCAGGAGCAGGCAGGAGAGCAATGTTGATAATCCAAATTTCTTTATGAGGTATATCTTTGTTAGTATCGAAAGAAAGACCCATAGAAATATAGCGAGTATAACCTCATATGGCACAGCCATCTTAAATACCTCTAGTAATACGATGATTAGTTACGATAGAATATAACATTATGCACTATTTAAAGGCAGTACTTATTATGTCTCAGATTTCTGATATAGGATTTGTTGTTACTCAAATTCTATTGTTGCAGGAGGCTTACTAGTTATGTCGTATAGAACTCTGCATACCCCCTGGATTTCCCCAGTTATTCTCCTAGCTATTGTCTCCAGAAATTCCCATGGTAGTTTTGCGAAGTCGGCCGTCATTCCATCAGAACTTATTACTGCTCGGATTGCTACGATATACTCATAGACCCTCTCATCCCCTTTAATTCCCGTAGACTTGCCATCAAGTACCACGGGGAATATCTGCCAGAGCTTTCTTGTTAGACCCCATTTCCTTACTTCCTCCTCAACAATTCTATGTGCCTCTCTACATATTCTGAGCTTCTCTAAGGTTACCTCTCCCAGAATTCTTACTAGAAGTCCAGGTCCTGGAAATGGTTGTTGCGTATATACTTCGCTAGGTAGGCCGAGCTCACGGGCAAGTTTTCTGACCTCATCCTTGTATAGATCTGCAAGTGGTTCAAGTTTTTGGAGATTCTCTATCGTGGGCATAACCACGTTATGATGACTTTTTATTCTGCTTGGTCTGGCTCCAGTCGCTCCGCTCTCTATGCGGTCTGGATATATTGTTCCTTGAGCAAAAAATTTGAGTTTTGGATCTTTTTTTGTAAGATCCTTTGCTACCCCTTCGAGGACTTCAGCGTAAATCCTAGCAAATATTCTTCGTTTCTCCTCCGGATCTGACACACCGACAAGCTTGCTAACAAATTTTTCTGAGGCGTCCACATACTTTATATTCCTGAAGCCAAGTTCTCTGAGAAGTCTCAGAACCCGCTTGGGTTCACCATCTCGGAGAAAACCAGTGTTTATGAACACAACGTAGACATTGTCTCCTATGGCTTTCCTTAGTAGATATGCGAGTGTTGTTGAGTCTACACCACCACTAACAGCGACTAAAACTCTAGAATTTCCCACCACCCGACAGATCTCCTTGACCTTCCTCCTAACAATTTCACCCATTCTCCACTTCCGGTGACATCCACAGAAACTCAAAAAATTGTCGAGGATCCTCACACCATATTCGGTATGTTCGACTTCTGGATGGAACTGAACACCAAAAATCCCGATATCAGCATTTTCATACGCCGCTATACCTGTATTGTTTGTCTTCGCAATCACACTAAACCCATCTGGGAGGGAACAGACCATATCTCTATGATTCATCCAGACCCTTAACTTTCTTGGTAGGCCTCTAAAGAGGATACCATCTTTCAGTACTTTGAGAACCGATGAGCCGTACTCGCCCCTATCTCCCTCCCTAACATCTCCACCAAGTAAATATGCTAAGAGCTGATGACCGTAGCAGATACCTAATATTGGGATTCTCCTACCTATCCATCGCCTCAGAAGCTTAGGACTTATCTTGGGCGCATCATCGTCATACACGCTCATAGGCCCGCCAGACAAGATTATTGCTGATGCCTCCTTGATCTTGTCAGCATCCCAAAACGGTACTATCTCTGAGTATACATTAAGTTCTCTTATTCTTCTTGCAATCAGATGTGTGTATTGTGAGCCAAAGTCCACTATGACCACACAATCCATAGGTTAACACCGAGCTCCGATGATATGTTTATATTTCTAATTCTAATAGAAGAATTGTTGAGGACAAAAAAACGGATGTATTACCCATCCAATATAAAATTTTGGCCGAAATAATATAACCATAAATGATTATTAGTAGTTGTGTTCACGATGTTTGACATTTAGACAAAGAAAATTTAGTATGGTGGAAGTAGCTTGATTCTTGGTTATATGCTGCTTGATTCCGAGGGTAAACCAGTAATTATGGATGCTGTCTACGGTTTACTTAGAGAAAGAGAGGCTCTATTTGCTGGTGCTATGACGGCTATAAGCCGTATGATCAATGAGATCATGAAGACTAAAATAAGATATATGAGAACGGAGAACCTACATTTATATCTGGGAAGCTTAGAAGGGATTATTCTGGTTGTTATTTCAGATTCGGAGGATCCTCATGTGGGTCAGCTTATCGATTCTGCATTGGAGAAAATTCTGAGGGTTGTGGATGACCCAACGAAGATAGTCCTGGATCCGAAGATCCGCGAGTATGTGGGAGGAGTTCTTAAGGAGATAATGTCTGAATCCCCACCTTCGCTCACTGAGCTCATAAGAATAGCCGATAGGATAATAGCTTTTGCGGATATCATAAGGAGAGGGGAAACACTCGATTTGAGAGATATTATCCCACCTCCAAAAAAACTTAAGAAGATAGAAATCAAAGCTGTGAAGCCTAGCAAAAGAATGAGCATCGATGAGCTCCTCAAGAATCTTCTGAGCGGAAACCTTAGGTCTATTATAGGTATTGATCCTCACACAATGGAATCAGACTATGATAGGGCCATCCTAGCAAAAACCCTGCTGATTGCCAACTCTTCTTTTCTCCAGATAAAAACAGTGTCTCTGGATTATGTGTACTCAGTAATAATGAGTATAAGGGATGATACCATCCGTAGTCTGCTCTTATCTGAGTTAAGAAGATACCTTGATTTCGGCACATACTATGAGAAAGAGGATGTCATTAGAGATAATCTAAACGAGATTTTAGAGAAACTAAAGGCCGCAGATAGCCAAGTAAGACTTATCTATACGATCTTAACAATGCCCACACAGTCAAAGGAAATCTCCGAGGCAGTCAGCAACATAGACTTGAGTAGTTTTCCATACGCAAGATTCAAGTTTATAGAGGGGATACCGCACCTAAAGGCATCCATACTTAAAATTCGGGACTTATCGGAGCTTAACACGGTGATAGGCAACATAAAATATATGCTTAGCCGTAAGCTTACTGATCTATCCGAAGCATTTTTCGTGCATACACTCGCCCTGCAATTCGCATTGCTACAGACTTTGACAACAGAGGCTATAGATGTCGATATGGGATATAAGTTTATCGAAGAGACAATAGGCTACATGGATCGTATATACGAAACCATTCGAAAAGCACCAAAAGTAGTCTCAAATGAAGTACTAGCAACGAATTACTGGCTTACATATAATGCCTTGCTTAACATCCTAATCGCATTGCTTCCAACAGAAAACTTAGGAAAAATCACTGAGAAGTATGGTGCAAAACTTGTAGACCTCATCAAGTGGCTTCTAGAAACCACCAAGAAACATAGAATAGCGCTTGATATATATGCGATATCTATGATTGGCATCCTCACAGCATATTCCCGCATTATGTTTCTCTTGAAGACCCCTATAGTTGACTTGCCGAGGTATTTGAAACGACTTCTAAATAATGGTCTTGTTAAGATTGGTAAGTATGCACCGTGCCACCTTCTACATGCTATTGTTGATGGATTCGAAGCACTGGGATACTTGGCAAGTTTCATACCTCTTAGTACCGCTAGGAAAAACATATTGATGGAAATAGGATCCAATCTTGAGAAGATCTATAGGAGCTCTGGGTCCCTAACAATAGTAGCAATATTTGCGGGTCTTAACGCAATCAAATTCTATTCACTATGTGGAACAGAACAGGGAAAAAAGAGAGCTAAGAGTCTAGCCGTGGAGATATCTAAGCGAAATGAGTTGTTATCGAAGATAGCTGAGCGATTCTTAGAGATCGATAAGATTGCTAAGGCTACCCAAGTACCCCACGATATATTCCTATAGGTGTTGGCTTTAGAAAAAATACAACTACAGTTAAATACTATTTTTTCCATATACCCTCTGGTGAATGTAAATGGAGCCTAAGGATTATTTGATTATCTTTACCGTTGTGTCATTAATATTCATAGTGATCTACGCCACATACACAATACCAGCTCAGATAAATCTTAATGCTACTAGCTATCCACGAGATCTCAGAGTTATCATATCCTTTATTGCCTACACATTACTAACAATCACCACCGCTGCTTTCATAGCATTTGCCTATAGAACCTCAAGACCACTAACAGGTATTGGAAGAAAAACAATGGAGTATTTTATTCTTGCGTTGATATTCTACATGTTGGGGCCCCTACCAATGGCTCTTGGACTGGGATTATTTATAATCCTTGGTTCATCATATATAGCGGAGGTATGGTATGGGCTTATCTATCCCTCCTGCCTACCAGTAGCCATGATGTTTACATGCTTCGCTGCATATTTTATGCTTAAGTTCGGCTACTTCATGTCGGAAAGGAGGGAACCAGATCTCAAAAATGAGATCCCCCTATTGGTTCTAATCATATGCTTCCTTGCAGTCTCAGTTCACCCCTATAACTGGTATGGGATGATTGTGCCCACTGGATATCCCAGCTGGAGACTATACACAAACAGTCTTCTCCTAATAGTAAACCTCATAGCAATAGCACAGGTAGCATACTTCCTACTTAGGAAAATAAGAACAGAAACCGATCCAATAAGAATAGCTAGGCTTAAAATGGTTATGCTAGGATTCCTAGCACTATTGGGATTCTTTATGTGCTATGCTATAGATGCCCTAGCAGAACAGCCATACACAGTCTGGATGTTCCTAGGCTACATATTCGCTATCCTATCACCAATCCTACTCTATGTAGGGACAGCCGCACCTAAGTGGTTCATATCGAGAATAGAAACTAAATAGAGAATTCTGAGCATCATACCCAACCACTTCCTAATTTTTATCTTAAGAACTATTTGTATTATGTTGTTTTTATATGCTTTTATTTTTATGAAATTGTTTTTATGGAAGTGAATACTAATGAGTTGGGTAGAACTTAGGGATTACCTACATCCGAAGATATATGAGTACGCATCAAATGTATGGAAGGCTCCCACGGAGGTCCAATTAAAGGCTATACCAGAAGTCTATCTAGGGAAAAACATCATTATTAGCGCACCTACGGGGATGGGTAAAACAGAGGCGGCGATGTTACCCATAATGTCTAGGATTTTGGAATCGGATCTTCAAGGGATTCAGGCGGTCTATATAGCACCTCTACGTGCTCTTGTCAACAATATTTTCGAGAGATTAACAGTGATTGGTGAGAGTGTTGGTATTAGTGTTGGCATTAGGACTGGCGAGAGAAAGAAGCTAAGAGGGGATATCATTGTTACCACGCCTGAGAGCCTTAGCATTCTGGTGTTTGGGAAGAATAGGGATCTGCTAAGAAATATTAGGTATGTCATTGTGGATGAGGTGCATAATAGCATATATAGTGACAGAGGTGTCTACCTTAGCATAGTACTGGAGTTTCTCTATGAGTTTCTTGATGAAAGACCACAAGTCGTCGGTCTAAGCGCCACGATTCCCGAACCAGATAAGAAATATGTTATTAGTTTTGTAGGTGCTGAGGAATTCATAGAAGTAAGGACGAGGAGCCACCCCTACTTTGTTTTGTCCGAATCCCTGGATTTCCAGAATAATGAGAAGGCTATTTGCGAGTCGATAACTGAGATATTTAGTCTAGATCTTAGGAAATATGGTCTTAGCGGTAGGCTGTTTCCAGCAATAATATTCGCTAATTCGAGGAGATTCACCGAGTACCTAGCAACATTACTAGCTATGTGCGTAAGAGGGGAATTCGGAGTTGTTCATAGCGATGTAAAGAAAAGGTTTAGGGAGCAATATATCAATAAGTTTGAGGATGGAGAATTAACAGGGATTGTAGCGACATCAGCTTTAGGAGAGGGAGTAGATTTCACGGTAGCGAAGGGAGTTATTCAGATAGCATCTCCAGGACACCCGGTATATCTGAGGCAAAGAGTGGGGAGAGCAAGACATAAACCAGGGGAAATACCTGTTGCTGGAGTGATCTCCCTATCTTCCTTAGACCTCCTAGAAAACATAGCTATTGTTGGGCTCCTACTATCTGACGCTGATGTGGCCTTTGTTAAGGCGATAAATAGTATTTCCGCTATAGCTAAGTCCATTCTAAATGCGCTATCCTCAAGCTTCTCGTTCTCTTCAGATAAGGACAAGATAATAGAAGTGGTGAGTCGATCAAGCTTGATAACCAATAAGGACCTACCAAGAAAAGTATTCGAAGCACTGGAGCGAGATGATATAATAATTAAAGATGCTGATGGAAGGTACAGAATCAATAAAAGAAAGTGGAATAACCTATATCGGAGGTCGAAGGAGGAGAAATCGGGGGATGTTCTTGCTAGAGCGATGAGACACTTCTACACGGTGATTCCGTTTCAAAGCAAATACGAAGTAGTCATCGTGGAGAAATGGGTGAAAATAGGTAGCCTCGACCCAGAATTTGTAAGCACTCGGATAAGACCTCTAATGGCATTCCAACTAGCTGGGAGAGATCTTAGAGTAGTTAAAATCGATCATTTTAATATGAAGGTCTATGTGGAGGAGATCGATAAGGCAGAGAAAACTGTCCCATTTTGGTTAAGCCCCCCAATAGTGAGGATACAGGAAGTCGCCGAGAAAATGGTTGACGAAGAATTCTTAAGGAGAACCTATAGTAGAAAGGAGATTATTCATATTAGGCCCCAACTGGACAAATACTTTGATGAGCTCATGACCGAGATAAGCATAGTTGAGGAGGCGATGAGAAAAGGGATACCCGTTGTTGTGTGTGATAGTGATGAGGGATTCTCGATCACTGTTTTCTATCCAGCGGGAGAGGGAGGAAACAGATATGCTGCGTATGCAATCTCGAAGTATTTTCAGGATGTTTTTGGGCCTTGGAGACAGCCAGACCTCAAGATATCCCCAATATCATTCACACTCATATGGAGGATGAATCCTCCTACCGCCAAGGATTTCTTAGAGGTTATAAAGAGAATACGTGAGGATAACAGGGATGCTGTAGAAAGTGTCATTGGTGACTATGGTAGGGTGGAGGCAACACTAAACCAGATACTCGATGGGATAGCTATGGGGGCCTATAGGCTCCAAAATTTAGATGATCTAGCGTGGGAATGGATTGCTGAGGAGAATTATAGGAGAGTCTTAGATAGGGAGTCTGGAGAAGAACTTCTCAGCTTGATTAGAACGAAAAATATTGTGTGGCTGTCTGAGAACGATGTAAGCTTCCTTCTCAGCGGAATATTGAGGATACCTGAGGAAAAGATGGGATATAGAGCCTACAGGGAGGCACTAAAGAGAAAAATCGTGGAGATCCTGCAGCTTGAGGAGAAACCACTAAGTCTAAGTGAACTAGCATCATTGACGGGCTATAGAAGGTCGCAGGCAGTGCTATACGAAATGGTATACTCATTGATTAATGAGAGGAAAATCGGAGTAATATACTCCCCAGAGGGATTTGAGCTTCCAGCAAAAGTACAGATAATAATAAGAGGCTATGGGAAAACAAGACAGTTCCCAGTATACCTACCGGGAAAACTATTATTCAAGCTTGGTGAGGACGGTGCGAAACTCGATAATCCCATACCCATAGAGCCCGACTTAATCGAGCTCGTAATAAAGGCAGACATTAAGAATGCTGAGTTGGTAGCGAAACATACGATTGACTATATAAGGAGGGAGACAAGGAGGATACTAATGGAGCTTATGGATGAGATGAAAAAGGAGGGAAGTGTAGACCCCTTCAAAAACATACCCACAGTGAAAATCATAGTGGAGATTCCGCCTCCAAAAGCCTACATAAGAAAGGATATCAGAAGGTTAGAGGACATAAAAGGTTCGTGGAAGAAAATAAAGAAGTATGAGACATACTAGTAGATTCTTGGCTGGACAGAGAATATTATCGTTCTCAGCTTTGAAGTTTTATTTAATAGGTACCATCTTTCCAGTCTCTATATATATCAGCCTTGCCCCTATTTTGCCTACTAAGTCCCCTATTCTTTCCAAATCCCTTAGGATCATCACTAAGTTCATCACTGTTCTTACGGATATATCCTTCTTCCCCTCGAGGAAATCTAGTGTGTCGCGAAATATACCATCTACTATATCGTCAAGCTTACCTAGCTTGTCATGTACATTAATGAAGCTATGAGCTACCATCGCGTTTTTTGTCACTTCAAGCATTTTGAGTATTGTTTCCACAGCTGTCTTTATGCTGCTCTTAAGTTCGACGGGTACGTCATCTATCTTCTTAATGGCCTTAGCTATGTCTAGGGCGAGATCATTTATTCTTTCGTGAACCGCCGCTATTGTTGTTGTCATGACAATAAATCTTAGATCCTTTGCTGTTGGTTGCTGGGTGGCTATTGTTGCTATTGCCTCCTCAAAAATCTCCCAGTTAAGTATATCACTACTATATTCGGATTCTTCTATAATCTTAAATGCCTCATCACTTGGGAGATCCACTATTGCCTGTACGCCTCGCACAGTTATGGAGTACATTTTCAGTAACATGTTTTCAAGATTCCTAATTTTCTCCTCGAGGATCTTCCTCTCAATCATCCTATTTTCCCCTCGACATATTTTTCTGTGAGCTCATTCTTTGGGTTCGTGAATATATCTTTTGTCTCACCAAATTCTATTAGCCGACCCATATAAAGGAAGGCCGCATAATCACTTATCCTAGCTGCCTGCTGAATATTATGTGTGACTATAATAATTGTATATTCCTTTTTAAGGTCAACTAACAGATTCTCAATCTTAGCAGCAGCAAGTGGGTCAAGAGCTGATGTAGGCTCATCCAAAAGCAAGACTTCTGGATTTAGTGCTAGTGCCCTAGCGATGCATAGTCTTTGTTGTTGCCCTCCGGAAAGCTTTGCAGCCGAGCTTCTAAGCCTATCTTTTACTTCGTCCCATAAGCCCACTTTCTCAAGAGTTTCCCTGACAATTCTATCTAAGTATTTTTTGTCGGTTATTCCTCTCAACTTCAGCCCTACCACAACATTGTCATATATTGAGAGATGAGGGAATGGATTTGGCTTCTGGAAGACCATTCCTATCCTAGCTCTGATGTCCATCGGGTCTACATCTGGATCATATATGTTCTTGCCATCCAGCAAAACCTTGCCATATACCTTGAACCCCTCGTGAATCTCGATGAGTCTGTTTAGAGATTTTAGAAATGTTGTTTTTCCACAGCCACTAGGCCCCATAACCGCGGTTATTTTTTTCTCTGGAATCAAGATGCAGATGTCTCTAAGTATCTGCTTGTCCCTATACCAAACGCTTAGCCCCTCAACCTGAACCTTTATGTTTACCATTGGGAGCACCCATCAGTATATCGCTTTTATCTTCAGATAGTATCTAACACCAAGATTAATTACTAAAACAATTATCATAAGCAAAAGTGCTGCGGACCAAGCAATGTTATGCCATATCCCGAATGGCGAAAGCGCATACTGATAGATGACGAGAGGGATCGCATTCGCTGGGGAGAATATGTTGCTTGGAATGTTTATTCCTCCAAGAATCGTTATGAGTAGGGGCGCTGTTTCCCCTATGACCCTCGCTAATGCCAGAAGAAACCCAGCTATTATACGGGACTTCGCATATCCAACATCGATAAATAAAACTACTTTCCATCTCTCAATCCCGAGGGAGAACCCAGCTTCCTTTATCTCCATGGGAACGGATCCAAGAGCTTCTTCCGTGCTACGAGCGACATATGGGATCGCAATTATGCCTAGAGCAAAGCCTCCTGCCAAAGCAGAGAAACCGTAGACAACAACGATAACCGTGTATGCGAATACTCCAGCGATTATCGATGGGATTCCGGCGAGGACAGATATTAGGGTTCTGAGGAAATGTGCAAATTTTCCCTTTGCGAACTCTGCTAGGTAGAGACCAACAAAGAATCCGAGTGGTAGACTTATCAGCATTGCTATGAAGACAACCATTGCTGTTCCTACAATAGCATGTAGAATTCCTCCTCCTGAGCCCAACAAGGATTTGGGAGGACTTGTTATTAGTTCTAGGTCAAGTCTTTTGATGCCATTTATGATTATGGAGAGTATTATGTGTAGGAGAGGTATTATCAGTATGAGAAAAGCAAAAATAGCAAATGCTGTGTAGAACTTATCTGTGAGGCTTCTCAGCGATGGTCTCAACTTATCCTCACCCTCTTCATAATGAGTATGGCCAGAGCGTTCACAGCCAGAGACCAAGCAAAGAGGATAACTCCAAGAGCTATCAGAGCTGATATATGAAGAACCGATGTTGCTTCTAAGAACTCATTAGCAATAACAGCTGCTAGTGTGTATCCTGGGTTAAACAATGAAAGCGATATATTCGGAGTATTTCCTACAACCATAACAACAGCCATCGTCTCCCCAACTGCTCTGCCATATGCGAGTATTATTCCGGCTAGGGCGGCTCTTCTTGTGAGAGGTTTTGAAACTATTTTGAATACCTCATATCTGGTGGCTCCAAGCGCATATGCAGCCTCTTTCAGCTCTATTGGTACGCTCTCTAACGCATTCTTTATGAATGATGTTGATATTGGAGTTATCATGAGAGTCAGAACTATTATTGCGGCCATAAGAGAGTATCCGCTGGTCTCGCCACTAAGGAAGGGAATAAAGCTTAGTGGTAAGAATAGGGGTCTAAGAAAATCTCTTACTAGAGGCACAACATAGAATATTCCCCAAAGACCTATGATCACGCTTGGTATCGCAACGATTAGCTCAATAACCGATGAGAGGAACTCCCTCAGCTTTGGCGGGGCTATCTCAACTATGAAGTATGCGGCTCCATAGCTTATCGCTACGGCGAACACAATCGCTATTGTGGATGTTATGAATGTTCCCCAGACAAAGGGTAGGGCACCGAAAATATCCTTCCTAGGATTCCACTCTGTACCTACAATAAATTTTATTCCAAATTTCTCAAAGACTGGTAAGCTGTATAGCACCATGCTTCCCATAAAAAGCAACACAACAACAATAAGTATTACGCTGAAGAACAATGATAGGCCCTCCAAAGGATCCATTCTCAGAATCTTCTTAAGAGCCCTAATTATCTTCCCCAATACGCTCACCACAAGAACTGTTCTCAATGCCAGTAGAGACCAGGAAGAGAGGAAAGATTAGACATAGCTGAAATTTACATCCCTCTGAACTAATATTTGTCTGTAGTCTTTCGACGGCCGAAAGTCCTATCTCAACAATGTTTTGTGGGAGGGAAGGATAAAGAAGTCTCTCAGAGTATTGTTGGCCCTCGGTAAGAATCCATCTAAGCCATGTCTTAAGGGCTGCACAGATCTCGGGGCTATCCTGATACTTGTAGACAAGGATATATGTGAAAGAAACTATGGGATATGTGTTCTCACCAGGAGAATTAACTATACTCACATTATGCCATGATTCCTCGGGGTCTGGGAGCGGCGAAGCGTACTTAGCTGCTTCTGCGATGGTTTCGAGGGAGGGTTTAACAAAATTTCCAGCTTTGTTTCTCAAAGCGACAGTTTTAAGTTCCCCTTTAACAGCATATGCAAACTCAACATATCCAATAGAATATGGGATCTGTTGGATTATCTGTGCGACACCAGCATTTCCATAGCCTGTAAGCCCCCGATCCCTGATAGCACCAGGAAAGCTAAAGGTTTTTGTCTTTCCTATTGTGCTAGCCCATTCAGCACTTACATGTGACAAATAATCCGTAAAAATGTATGTTGTTCCGCTAGAATCCGCCCTCTTAACGACATAGATTCTCTCATGTGGAAGTCCAACACCGGGATTAAGGGAAACAATTCTCGGATCATCCCAATACTCAATACGCCCCAGATATATGTCCGCAAGAACATCCCCAGAAAGATTAAGCTCTTCGACCTCTGGAATATTAAAGACAACAGCAACACCGCCCATAGTTTCTGGAATATGAAATATAGGGCCGAATTTTCTATTAGCCTCTTCCCACTCAGAAAGCTTCATAGGGGCGTCACTACCCGCGAAATCCACAGTACGACTAAGAATAGCCTTAACTCCTGCTCCACTCCCAGTTCCCTTATAGATAACGGTGATATTTCCGTATCTCTCTTGAAAATGGATGATCCACTCCATTATTAGGGGCTCAGGAAATGTAGCTCCTTGCCCAACCAGAGTTATGGCTTGAGGTGCGGACACCATTAGAATCAGAGGAACTGTAAACAGGATTAATAGAAGCCAAAACTTACGATTCTTCAGCATGAATCTAAGCATAAAAATCACCGTGCCCCCGTACATTGGAACAACAAACATCACCAAAGAGATAAAGCCGAAAAAAATTTATACATGGAATATACATATTAGAATTCGAACGTATTCCGTAAAAAGAAAGCTATAAAACATGAGAACATCTTAGTACCACTGAGCCAGATTTATGAAAATGTCAGGTTCCCATTGTTAGATTAGAAGTCTGATCTTATTTCTAAGAGAAAAAGAAAGAATTATTAAGTAGAGAGAAAGAAGTTATAATCATACTAACAAACTTTGGAAAACTCTATAGAGTATTATGCCCGTTGCCCTGTCAGATCTAGTATTCTCAGCAAGCTCAATTGTTTCTTTTAGATCGGGTATAATGGTTTCGAATTTTTCTTTTCTTATGTTGTATCTTATTGTAGCTATTTTTGTTAGAGCTTTGTGTATCGGTTTGCCGCTCTCATATAGTTTTTCTAGAACCCCACCCATATTCTTTTCTAGAGCGTCTACAAGAGCATCGATCGTATCTTCTGAGTCAAGGACATCAAGAGGTGCCGTGGTTAGCAGATGTGGCATGAATTCATGAAGTTCCAGATTCGGCAACAATACTACTAAGTCTTCATATAGACTATCTACTTCGGCACCACTTTTCTTCGCTCTAGCAAGCATATCGATGAGTTTTCCTATTGTAGGTTTAAGTAGATCTCTATCCTCACGTTCATTATATATGTTCAGAAGAGCTCCTGCGATCATTTCGAGATAATCCGCATCATATTCGAGTTCTGGTAGGACTTGAAGAGCTTTTTGGATATGATTTGCTATTTCCTCAGCTGATTCTCCCTTTGCATGCACCAATTTTGCTAAGATGACTTCCTTCTTAAGATGAAATTCGGGTGATTTGGGATCTTTCTTTGTCGCCTTTTCTAGCCACTTCTCAGCATCCTTAATCATGTTAGTCTGATTAAATCTTATAGCGAATATTAGTAGGTTTCCGATCATATAGACTTTCTCCCAGTCCTTCAGTGAGATTTTCTTGATACTATCCTTAATCTTCTGCAACACTCTCTGCACATCCTTCTCATTAAGTATGTCTCTGTGTTCCTCGAGTAGATCTATGTAGAGTCCATACCTATCTATGGGATCGTTAGAATCTATTATTGAGAAAACCCTTTTCTTCGCATTTTCAACGATTTTGGGGTCATCACATTTAGAACAAAGTTCTAGGAAATTATCCATTCTGTCATCCATATCGTTTATATCGGAGCACGATTCAAAGGCAAGCTTAAACATCTTATTGCGTAGTGCACGGTCAAATATTATACCTAACACCCTATCCTTTGCATTAACCCCAAACTTATCGTCAGATGTTACTTTGGATCTTGCTTCGCTAAGAAACTTTTCAGCTTGCTTAGCATCGTTGTTTGCCATGTAGGCCTCACTAGCACCTATGAGTATCAAGCTTCTCATGAAGTCATTACCTATTTTCTTAAGAACTTTCTTTAGGCTCTCAGGCTTCTTTAATGTGAATTCCTTAAATGCATTGACTATGTGTTCGGAGATTTCTTCTACTCCAACTCTAAAGAAGTGGTGGTCGCACATTTCCTTTATTTCCTTCAGAACATTCTCGGGAATCTCCATATCACCACGTCTAATACGGGCAGCTATTCTGGCGATTTTCGCTAGGATTGCTGGGCCAAAACGTATTTTCGCCTCGGCCATACTATACAACTCCTCGATCTTCTCGGCGTCGCCTCTTTCTATTAGTTCTCTAAATGCCAGCACCAACGATTTTATTATGAGTTTTTTAATTTCTTCCTTAAACTCTTCGATTTTCCTCTCAACCTCTCTCTTGGCGTAGAACTGCGATTCGTAATCAAGTGATGTTCTTATCTCTTCATAAGTTCTTCTCTTTAGTTCATCGAGTTCTTCTTCAACAATACCATACAGAGAAATAGCGCTCTCAGCTATAAGAACATTCCTCCCAGATTCGCTGAGGAAATCCATGTATAGCTCAAACACATCTCTAATAGCTTCAGAGTCACCTGTAACTGCAAGTGATACAAGAAATTCATCAATAACATCATCTAGATACCGATCTTTCTTAAAGTCTATAAGCCCCATTATAACCTCCAAGTAGGCGATTGATGCTAATGGTGATGGAACAAGCTTCTTTGCTCTTTTAAGAGCTTTATTGAGGAATTTCTCAAACTTATCATTATCTCCCAGAACGCTATATGTCAATGCTATGTTGAGTAGAGTCTTAGCCTGAAGTGACTCATCGGAGACATCACTAAGAACAATCTGTGTCTTATCGACGATATTATTAATCTCAGGCCTAAGAACCTCAATACCCAATCTAAGCACCCGATATATACTAAAGGACAACAACGTATAACGTATTTAGAAATGTTGTTACAAATACTGATTCAACATCACTAATAAAAAAATGGATATGGAAGACGGAATCTAATTCTGATTCCTGCAGCTATCCAAATTACAATAATTCTCAAGAACTTCAGAATTAGGATATGTTTGGGAGGGAGGATTTATTGTGGATCGAGCTTTATTTCGGCGTACTCAGCTAGTTTTTTAGCAAAAACCTTTAAGATTTTCAGTTAAGACTATAATTACTGACCCAAGTATATAAATAATTACTAATGCAAGAACACTCTCAATACACTCTCTATCTATGGTATTGTACGCCTTATTTTTATAGAGGTCAGCAGTATCAGCAATATCGTTATGATAAGCATCAATAATATCGATTCTATGGGTGGGACAACATCATAGTTCCCATTTATAGCAAACCTTGTTGCCTCGACAGAATATGTCAAGGGAAGAAGAAACGCTATCAGTCGCAATGGCAGAGGCAAGGATGATATAGGAATAAATATCCCACACAGGAATATCATGGGAAGTCTTATAGAATTAAAAATCATCATCGTGTTTGTTGGATCCTTTATCAGGAAAGATATGAAGACACCAAAGGCAGAAAACATCAATGCTGACAATATTAGAACCGCAACCAAAAAGAGCGAGTAGGTAGGTATATTTAATATGAACGGTAAAACCACAACTAGTGTTGCAAATAGGGATACCATCCCAAACATGAAACTGCTCAGTGTTTTTCCTAGCGCTATACCGATATAGCTTACGGGGAAAAGAAGTAACCTTTCAAATGAGCCTATTTTTCTCTCAAAAACTATTGAAGCAGCAGCCATTGATGTTGTTCCGAAAAATAATGCGAGAGCTATAAGTCCAGGTATGATTTCCTGGGCATGATGTCCACCCTTAAGTATGAATGCCAAAGTGAATGCTACTGGAAATACTATACCCCAGCTGATCGTTGGAGGCTTCAAGTAGTATTCTTTGATGTCTTTCTTAGCAATGTAGAACGCCTTAATAATATCCTCCAATCGGAGCATGTCAATCATCTTCTGGTACTAGATCCAATATTCTTTTCAGTCCCATCAATTAACCTGATAAACACATCTTCTGCATCCGCCCCTCTTAGATTTAGCATGACTATCTCTAGACTCAGTTTTTTGACTATTTCAAGTATTCCCTCTAATGCCGCTATAGCGTCATTTATCGTTATGTATATCGTGTTATCACGTCCAATGTTCACATCGATTATCCCATCCACATTGTCCAAAATCGTACTTTTCTTTATTGGTGGAGATACTTGAAGCTCAATGATTTTGTTTCCCGATACTTTTTTTCTTAGTTCTGTTGGTGTGCCCTCAGCTATTATCTTCCCCCTGTTTATTATTGCGATGCGATCGCATAGTCTGAATGCTTCATATATATTATGCGTAGTCAGAAATATCGTTATTCCCTTCTCGTTGAGTTTACAAATTAGATTCCATATTTGTCTCTTGCTCTTTACATCCAATCCGATTGTTGGTTCGTCCAGAAAGAGAAGTTTAGGTTTATGGACCAAAGCAGCTGCGATAGCTAGTCTCCTCTTGAGACCCTTCGATAATTCCTTAAATTTGACGTGTTTCTTGTCTTCAAGCCCAAAGAATCTTAGCAAATCCATTACTCGCTCTTTTCTTTGATGTCTTGGAACCCCATACATTTCAGCGCAGAACATAAGGTTATCATAGCAGGATAATTCCATGTATAGATTTGAAATATCCTGAACAACACCAATTAGCTTCTTTATAGCTACCAGCTCCCTGTTTATATCATAACCATAAATATATGCCTTTCCCTCGCTTATTCTAGTTAGTCCGCACAGCATTCTGACAGTTGTTGTTTTGCCTGCTCCATTAGGTCCTAGAAAACCATAAATTTCGCTTTTGCGAACCTGAAAGCTTATATGATCGACTGCTAGGAAGTCACCATAGTATTTTGTTAGTTTTTCTGCTATGATTGCGTCATGCAATGGGTAACACCCAGGCAGTGACATATGAAAAATTTTTCATCAGTGATACCTCTGTCTCTAAGTACCGATGAACAAGTCGTTTTGGCCATAATATCAAGTCTTTTTTATCTTTTAATATAGCAAAATATTAGTTGCCACAACGTACTAGCGCGAAAAATCCAGAAGTATTGTGATGCCAATGATCTTAATAATCTCTGGAAGTCCGAGAAAAGGCGGCAACACAGATTTGATTTGCAGCATATTGAAATCTGAAATAGAGAGCATGGGCGAGAAGACAGATATAATCCGTATTTACGACTATGAAATCAAACCATGCATCTCATGTAGATTGTGTATAGAGAAGGGGGCGTGCGTGCTTCAAGATGATATGCAGAAGATATATTCATTGCTTCTCCAGGCCGATGGCATAATAATAGTTTCCCCCGTATACTTTAACAGTGTGCCTTCACAACTCAAAGCGTTTATGGATAGAACATGGTGCCTGCGCGGGAAACTAAGGGATAAGATTGGGGGAGTCGTAGTGGTTGGTAGGCGCTACGGACACTTTGGAGCAATTTCTACTCTGGTCTCATTTATGCTTAAGCATGAGATGGTCCTTGGTATGAGGGGAGTAACAGTTTTTGGTTTCAGGAGACATGAGGCGAGAAACGATATCGATGGTATAAATGACACGAAAAAACTCGCAAGGAGGGTTGTCGAGCTTGTTAGGAAACTTAGAAAAACCTCATAGTGATCACTATGCGATATACGTTATGTTGGGGTACCGATGACACCAATATTAGTTTACTCTTCTACCATTTTACATTAATTAATTCTTTAGGATTTCAGTTAAGATTATAACTACTGACTCGGGTACATGAATTGCTTACTATTATGTGTTTTCCTATTGGGAGAGGTATTCCGCTAGTTTTGATATGCATGCTACTGTTCTTTGATATTATCAGATACGTATTGGTTTATTGGAAGATGCTTAGGAACCAGCTTAATTTTATGATTTTGTATTTGAGAGCCACTATTACTAGTGCCATAGACAGTATGTAGAGTGCTGTATATAGTAAGATTCGCACTAGGAGCTTGGGTCGGGGGAGTGGCATAGGTAGCAAGAAGAATGTTTTGTTTCTGTATTCCACATATGTGTCCCCGAGTTTCCGTTCTAATACTTTTTCTTCGTACTCTGCGAGTAGTATATACGTGTATGCTAGTGTTAGCCATGAGAATATTGAGAAGACTCTCATTGTGACTATTGCGGCTCCAAGCGTCCATATCAGTATTCCTAGGTACTGAGGATGCCTAATATACTTATATAGGTTATATGTGACAAGTTCTTCTCCTCGGAGAAGTCCACATAATAGGTCATGTAGGGAGAATATGTAAATTGCAAGACCAATCATGAGGAGTATAATGCCGATAATAATCATAATTGGTTCTGGAATAGATATTACTACCCCGTCTATTATTTCGAAGCTTTCGGGGGATATCATTACTACGATTGCCCAAGAAAGATACATAAGCGATAATATGCCGCCAAAACAGATATGCATTGGGATTACAACAGAGAATATTACGGGATAATAAGCGAACCACCCAGCAATGGATATAGCGCCTACTCTTCTCAGTCTGACCAGAGAAGTAGCAATACCGACAATTGTCGCGAAAACCATTATTGGTACCCAGAAAAACATCTGTTCCGCCACAGGGCTATAGAAAACCCAATTGATGCCCTCATAACCGCTTATCCCTAGGTATAAATATATAGTCCCAGCAAGCAAGATAATGGATAATGTTAGGAATAAAGCATAAATAATGATGTCCTTAATACTTATCTTCATACGAATTTCACCAAAATAATAATGCTAAACCTCGTATTTAAAGCACTTTCTTTTCCAATAGGCTTTATTAAGCCTTCTATACTACCCATCTTTTAGTTCCTTTTGGTGTTACTACACGCTTTTTCATTACAATTTTGTTATCTAGAAGCACCTCAACCGAAATACTCCCCCATCCAGTTCCGGAGATTCTGATAGGGTGAATTGAGGGTTTTGGCTCAGCACAGAGCTTTAACCATCTGGATCCGAGACCACCTATCAAACCCATTGTTGGGTCTACTGGTACCCATCCTTTCTCTGTCTTAACTTCAACCCACTCATGAAGACCACTGTGGAGATAATACCCTATTATAGATCTTGCCTCGATATTTCTTGCCTTTAAGATAGCGACTAGTAGGTCAGATATTTCATCGCATGATCCCTTACCATGTTTTAGTGCAAAGAGAGCACCAAGCCTATAAGGACTCCTAAAGTATTTCACTTTGGATCTCAGATATTTAACGCACCTAAGAACGATCTGTCTAATATCAGTAATCTCATAGAGCTTAAGTCTGTCTACAATATCCAGGATTTCTCTCCTTTGTGGGTTCTGAAGCCTTCCAGAAATATTATTAGTTATGGGCTTATCTCTGTCGGCAAGGCCCCAATAATCACCAACATAGAAAGGCTTAAGAACTAACTCTCCACAAAAATGGATTTTCTCTAGTTTTCGTGGGGGAACAACCTCAACAGAAAACTCTAAAACTCTATTACCCTCAGAGTAATATCTAATGGCATAAGGAGAATTACTTCTTATCATACGTAATCTCTGATGGTTATCATCTGGAGGAATAAAAATCCTAAAACTAACATTTCTAAGTCTATTCTTTGAGCTACTAGTAAGACCGATCTTAACTTGGAACTCATGAAAATTCTCAGTTTCATGCTCAAAATAGTGCGTTAGAGTACCATCTCTGGAAACAACAGGGATAACTATCATCTCCGCCCACACATGATGCTTAGACTAAGAATAGTCAGTCCTAAACTTCATAAAGTCCTTGAGTAGATTTCTCTGGTAGTACATTCCTAGGAATTTTGTTGTCACTTTTTACCTTATTTATTTTGATTAGAATTCGTATTTCACTTCCAACTGTTAAATCAACCATAGATATCATTCAGCTGTGAAGATGATTCTAATGATAGAGCTTAGAGATAAGGAAATAATCCTAAAGAATAAGGTATTGAACGTCCTTGATGAGTTTGCATGTGGGGTATTTCCGATAATTGAGAAGTTCTTTGACTATGTTATCGTCGGAGGATACGTGGCGATACTCCTCGGTAGAACACGAACAACAGAGGATATAGATACCGTTCCATTTTTTGCAAGCATTTATGTAACCTTAGTGCCATCTGATGCCAAATACTGACAATCACCCAATCGGCCCCAACCCTCCCAACCACCAACAGGCGATAGGGAAATCGGGGCCGAAACCACCACTGAGAGGGCACCCACGAGGGAACGGCCACCCGTGGGATTGGGGAGCGGCATATAGCGGCTCCCCTTACCGCCTAAAACTAGGCGGCCGCCCAAAACAAAAGCCCTCCCAACATTCGAGGCCCCGACATAATCCCTATCGCCCATAAAACCGCAGGAGGGACAAAAGAAGAATCCGCCAGAATCATAGGGAATCAGGTCTCTGGGCGACCTAACTGTGAATCCACGACCACCGCAACGAGGACAAAAATGGGAGGTATTCCGCGGATCCACGAGAGCCGTGCGAATGCCATGTCTCAGCGCCTTATACCTAGTGAGCTCAATTATCAGCCTCATAAATGCCGTGCTTAGTATCCAGCTAAGCTCACCTCGATCGCTAGGCGGCTTATAGCTCCTAAGATCCTCAAACACAATGATATTCGCACCGAACCCCACAGCCAAACGAACGATTGTAGTTGATACGTGGTGCTGAATCTGCCGGATGATTCTTCTAATCTTCTTCCAGTTGTGGACAAGCTCCGCCTCCAACCGCCTATAATACTCAGCCTTCTCCCTAGGCAGCTTACCCAGCATTGGCTTGAGCCTATCTAGTTTTTCGCTGAATCGCAGAAATCTTCCTTTTTATCCTCAGGAGCTTGCCCAGCAGACCCGACTTTATAAATATTGGCCGGGAAAGCTGGTTTCCATAGATATCCATGAGGACTAGTGTCGCGAGCTTCCTAACGCCGAGATCCACCGCCAACAACTTCTCCAATTCTCTAGCAGTAGGCTTATCCTCAACCCCCAAGACTATATCCAGGACGTACTTTTTGGCTCCAGAAGCAACACGAATCATCCTGAGCCTCGGCTTCCTAATCTTCGCTCCGCCATCAAGCAGATCTTTAAGCCTACCTTTAGGTCTATACCTAAAAGTATGCCACTTCCAGTCCTTTCTGCCTGGCTTAGTGTTTTCTGGAAGCTTTATGTGAACGACGATCCCGCCACTTTTATATGTAATTTGTATGGCTTGGCCGTCATCTGGATAATAGAGGAAGACTGACCTCTGTATCGTGGGTATTGTTGCGTGGGTGTATTTCTCTGGAGGCGGGGCCTTCTTCGCCATATTCCTTATCCACCTCAAGACGTTCTGGCCCAGCTCCTTGTTCTCCACGCCTTCCAAGGGATCCCTTCCGCTCCTAATATTCTCTAGGATCCTCCTATACGTCCGCATTCTCTCTGCGCGCCCAGCAATGACCTCACCGACGAGCTCCAAGACCCCCCTCCTAATTCTGGATGGGAGGTAGCAGTAGCCATTCGCAAAGTTGTGGTCTCCGAAGAACTTGTATTTCTTCCCTCTCCATGCGTCTAGAGCCTCGATATTTTCTTCTGTCCAGTGGGTGGCAATCAGGAGGTTTGCGAATGTCTTGGCTATCTTCAGTAGGTTTTCCGCTGGCCCGTAGAGCTCTTCTGGTAGTGGTATCTGGTATGTCAGGCTTGTCATCTCCCAGCCCCATACTTATTGAGGAGTGCTCTGAACTCTTCTATAAAATTCTTCTTTTTACGGCTTCTTATCCCGTAGAGCCTTCCGGCGAAGCTCGTGATAATCGCTATTAGATCCTCCATGAGCTCTTGGTAGGCGTCTTTAGGCTCCTCGCCGAGAGCGACCTCAATCCGCATTCCGTTCTCCATGAACCACCATTCTAGGTATTGGTAGCCGAACCTGGTGAGTCTGTCCTTATATGTTATCACTACCACATCGATCCTCTTTTCTGCTACGAGCCGGAACAGCTTTTGGAGCTCTTTTCTGTCGGCCTTAAGTCCGCTCCCTATGTCCTTCAGCTCCGCCACTATTTCGTATCCTTTTGCTCTGCAGTATTCTCTGAGTTTCTCTATCTGTCTCTCTAGGTCTTCTTTTTGGTCTGCTCCGCTCACTCTGGCGTATATTGCTGCTCTCCTTGCCTCTTTTGCTTCTCTCAGTATCCTCTCTATTTCGGTCTGCGGGATTCTTATTCTTCCGCTTGGTAGGCGTACTGCTCTTATCTTTCCGCTTTCTATCCATCTCAGCAGTGTTCGTGTTGATACGTTGAGTATTTCCGCCGTCTGTCTTAGTGTGAGCAGTTTCTCCGTCTTCTGTCACAATTTGTCATCAAGAATAACAGAGCATCATTAAATTTATTTAAATGCTAGAAAATCTGAAAACAGCCTAATACACCCCGATACTGTATCTATTGATGTGATTAAGGGGTTTTATGAGGAGCTTAAGGAAAAGGGGTTTTGGTGTTTTAATGCACAAAGGTATGCCTCTGGATATGAATATCTTAAGAATGGTCTAGCCCTAAGAATTGCACGCGTTAATAGGATAATTCCGAATGTTAAGCTGAAATGTGCAAAGAGGCAGATCGACTTTGAAACCCTAGAAAACAAGTTTATTGTTCATATCGGGGAATGCAAACTATACATGTGCTCACTCGAAATGTGTATAGCATATAAATTTTACCTAGGTTCTCAAAAAGATATTGAGGACGCAGTCCATATTTTCTGTGTTTTAAAGGACAGCATAAAGCTTAATATGCTTAAAAGATACCTATCAATACTAGAGATAGACTACAGCGATGTGCTAAGGTTCTTAAGATGCTAGAGAAAATCGACGAAGAGAGACTGGAATTTGTCAGATTCTGGGCAAAAATAGTCCGCGAAACAGACCCATCTTATTGGTCGCATCAGCAAAAAACACTGATAGATTCTGTGCTTAAGTCTGCAAGTCAAGATCGGGGGCTCTACCTAAGAGTAAAAGTGATTGCTCGTAAAATCCACCAAGTGCTGAGAAAAAGACGGACGGCTCGGAGTGAAAACAAAAATTCGGGAAGACCTTAGAAAAATGTCGATATAGAAAGATCTAGAGATTCTGTTCCACTCTATCTTGTTTCCCCGATATTGTCAGATCCTTTAGATCGATCAGTAGTGCTTCGGTTAGTTTTTCTCTGAACTTCTTTGCGACTATGCAGTATTCTTTTGAATAATCTTTTTTATGTGGAAACATTTCTGCTTTTGCTTCTAGTTTTGCTAGGATCCTATAGGTTTCTTTGAGGGAGAGCTCTTTCCATTTCACTTCGCAAAAAACGATCTTCCTATTTTTGTTGTCTATTGCTACTATGTCGATGTCTATGTTTTTTGTCCACCATCTTCCTAGAATGTCTACCCTATATCCTCTTTTTCTAAGTACTCTACGTAGTTTTTTTCTTGCGTATGTTTCGAAGGGTATTCCTAGATATGTGTTAAAGTTCTTTTGGAAATTTGCAATTGCGTTTTCTGGTTCCTCATTTTCTATTTCCTCATAATACGGTGACACGAACCTAAACCAGAACTGGAAGTACATATCCGATATTGTGTATATTCCGCGTCTAGCTTTTTTTGGTGCTAGTAATGGTACCTCTCTTTTGACTATGCCTAGACTGCGTAGTGTTGAGATATACGGCATCAGTTTTGTCGGCTCTATGTATGTGTAGTTGCTTATTTCCGACAATTTCGTCATACTATTTGCGATCGCTTCTAATATTAATATGTAGTTTGTAGGCTCTCTGAGCTCCTCTTTTAAAAGCTCTATGGCATCTCTGAAAAGAAAGGAAGAGTTATCAAAAAAGTTTTTAATAATCTCATCCTCAGTGTTTTCTCCTCTAAAAAACTCTAAATATTTCGGGACCCCATTTGTTACGGCATAGATCTTGAAGATCTCTGTGAGATCAGCTTTTCCGAACCATGAAACTAAATGCTCTAAGTCTAATGGCGGTAGCTTTATTATCCTATTAGCCCGGCCATATAGAGGTGATTTCGCACCTAAGACATGTTGCTCCATCATGCCAACAAGAGAACCTATGAGTATCAGCTTAACATTCGAGCCCTCAAGGATATCATCGACAATTTCTTGGAAGTCAGAGATAATACCTCTATCAGCCTCTATTAGATATGTAAACTCATCAATAACCACCAGAAATCTCTTTCCAGAGACTATATTAACGAGCATTCTGAACAAAGACACGAAGTCATTCACAGAAAAAGACGCATTAAGCAAAGCAGAGATCTTCTCTGTTAGCTTTTCTAAGTTGTATCTAATGGGGCGTCTACTAGCCAAGAAATAAATATAATTATCAGGAGTGATTCTTTTCAGAAACTCCTTTATCAACCTGCTTTTACCAATCCTTCGTCTACCATAGATAACAAGGAAATTCTCTTTGCTCTCCCAGAATTCCTGAAGAATACTTAATGCTTTCTCTCGATCAACAAACAACATTATCACTATAATCAAAATTATTATAATCATAATTATAAAAAATTATTAGATAAAATTGATCAATTATCTTCTTTTCTTTATGTATATGATCGCTATGATTATTGTTGCTACGATTGTTGTTGCTAATATCGGTAGCCAATATTCTTGTGGTCTCCGAGTCTTAGGGATAGCTATTCCTATTATAATTGAGGATCTTGCTGTGTTGTTGGCTTTGTCTAGAGCTTCCACTGTTATTATGTATGTTCCATTTTTGCTGAATGTTAGTTCTATGCTATTTTCTTTTGTCTCACTAGTTTGTGTTTCGTTGATGTATATTCTGAATACACTTAAAGCTATATTGTCTGTTGCTTCCCAAGTTATGGTCACCTTACTCGTATTCAGTGTTGATCCGTTTGCTGGCGATGTTATCCTTACTGTTGGGGGCTCAACATCGTATGTGAGCATGCTTATAATCTCTTGCGTGTCTGTATCTGTATACATTACTACTCTTATTATATATGTTCCCTGGGAGGAGAATTCATGTTCGGCCACGGTTTCTCCACTCATTGTTGTTATTATCAATTCATTGTTCACATATACTTCGTATTTCATCACTTTAGTGTTGTAGGGTGCTGACCATATTATTCTAATTGAGCTCTGATTTGTTCCCGTGTCGTTTCTTGGATATACGAATTCAAACTTCCCATCCGAGTAGTATTCGACTATTTTTCCAGATCTATCCCTCACCGTTATCCTATATGTTCCTCCACGGTCTCTTAGGATCTCCCATAGACCAGTCTTGCTGTTCCTCGGCACGTAGACATCCTTTCCTCCATCTAATCTTCTGATGATTACCGTCTGTATCCCAGAGTTATCATCTGTTGCGTTTACTACGAATTTTACTTTACTACCAGATGTCTTGGCATATATATCAACGGATGGTCTCCGAGAATCAGGTACAAGTTCTTTGGCCCATAGAGCTGTTGCTACGAACATTTTTAGGACTTTGATGCTCACATCCTTTATGTATGGTTCCCTGGGATTGAAGAGCCATTTGCATCCTCTTAGCCTGTAATAGGTTTCACCGTTTTCCTCATAGAATTCCCATATCATACCACTTTCATTCCTAAAGATCTCTGGCGTTAGCGGTATTGTCCCTAAGTAGCCATATGCATAGTCATCCCAAACACCATATGCCTCATAGATCGCTGCTGATTGCATAGCTGCAAATCCCGTAACGGATTGGAGTATAGATGATAATGTCTCGATACGATCCTTTTCTGGGATGACCCTATATCCCATGCCCCAAGGATAGAATATTGATTCTTCACCACTATGCAACGAGAGAGCAACTAGAGGGAGAGTTTCCCTCATAAGTTTGCTTAGTGCTCTGGACTCAGGCTCGGATAGAGGTGCTGTGCCAGAATATATGTCTGATGCTGGGTTAGAATATTCTCCGCTACTCGTCCAACTATAGTTATAGTTCCTATTAAGATCCACACCTCCAGGCGGATCCTCACTTGGCCTCCCATCACCATCATCATCGTACCCCTCATAGCCCCAGAAAACATAGCCATAGGCTGTGTATTTGTATATGGCATCTATCAAACCATCACCGTTAATGTCTTCGGGCGGATCCTCATCTGCTTCACCATCTCGATCCTCATCTACTGGGTGAAGATTTCTCCTGAGCCAATCAAATTGTAGTGCGTAGTCGTGGCCACCAACATTTAAAATTGGGACTACATATACGTCGAAATTGTTGAGTATATCTGTTATAACGGGGTCAAAACCATATTGCTCTGTAAGATTTACTATCAGATATAGAGCAGCTTCAGCCGTTATCAGTTCCCTTGCGTGGTGAGCCCCAATAATCATTAAACTGGGTTTTTCTGTTCTATCACCATTAGTTATTTTCACAGCGTATATGTCAAGTTTTTTCTCTCCATCTACATCATAGCTCCTACCTATGCTGAAGATCTCCACCCTATCTGGATATTCGCTAGCCAGTTGACTGAGTATATCATAGATCTCCGCGCATGTGTGATACTTTGACACATCATACCTCACTTTGGCCTTCGCGGATGGGTTTAGTAAGGGGATTGTAGCCTCCCTAAAGTGTTTCATTATGGCTACTTTATTCTCCCCCCAATACTGCGCAACCAATATGTATTCTGGTATCGAGTCCACATCGAAATCTACCATGTATGCTGATCCCGACACTATGTCTAGAGCCTTGGGAAACATCTGGATTATTGTTCCATTTGGATATAGTTTGCTATAGTAGTTATCCTTAACCATGAGAGCCTCATCATAGCCGTCACCATCAAAATCAAAGAATTCGACCCTAGTGTTCACACCATTTAGTATCTGCTCATATGTACCAGGGGTGACTCTGATTAGGTCGCCGTCTGAGAGCCTCAAGTATATCTCTTTTTTAGCGTCTCCAACCATATTCCCAACCGAGATACTAGTTGCCGACCATGAACCTTGATAATATACTACCAATGATCCCTCATCTATTATCCCTACAACGGTTCTGTTCGCTACGGCTATTTCTTCAACACCATCATTATCCACATCACTAGGTATAGGGGTTAGGCTATCGACGAAATTCGCACTCCAGGCAATATCGCCAGTCTCTCTAAGTGCTACAATCCTACTATTCTCAACCACTAGGAGAAAGTCTTCTACCCTCGAAAGTGCTGATATTGAATCTCCATGGTAGAACTCTACCAACGAATAACTACTGATGTCTAGGTAGAGAATTTTACTCGTAGAAGCTATGTAGGGCCTACCATGTATGAATTCAATGTCCACAGCGTCGCTTTGGAGACTGTAAGTATGAATCTCACCATCAATAACCACAACAAATTTGGGGCCGGATCCAAAAAACACGATTCTATGCCCATCCACAGAGCCTACAGCTATACCCGTACTAGGCCTATACGAACAGGAAAGCTCCTCCTCGACACCATAATCCCCAATGATCATTATCTTCAGTAAGTAGTAGACTGCTATTTCGGGTTTTCCATCACCCTCATAGTCCCCCGCTTTAAACATATTCACCTCTGTTGGGATACCAAAAGCCATTATTGCCTCAGAGTACTCCCCAAACATTATCTCGAAATTTGAGGTTTCTCTATAACCATTCTCTTTGTTTGAAGGAACAAAACTTATACCTCCTAATATGTTGAGGTGAAACATCCCGATCGAGTGGAACACCAGTAGAAGAATAAAAACAGAGACTAATGTTCTACTCAAAGATATCACCTCTAACGGCTATTCTAAGCAAAAATAAGCCCCAAAAAGATAATAAAAGCAATAGAGATCCAAATATCTGCTACCTATCTCGTAATAGCTATAATTCGAACCATCATACTGATTGGAAAAAGGTAAGCTACATATTCTTCCTAAGAAGACAAATGTGGAATATTGAGACTAGGAGGCACTTCGCTTATCTTATCCTCGCTTTCCCTTCTGGGGAATTATAAATGCTAGTTTTAGGTCACGACAATACTTCTTCCAGTTTTTTCCATATGCGAATTCCATGATGATTCTTCTTAATTGACTTATCGATGCTGTCGCTCTGTGTATTTCTATTTTCTCTGATGTTTCCATTGGGACATCAAGAATGTATTTGTCGTTGCCCACTCTTATTAGTTGGATCGTCTCGTTTTTCGTGTTCTGAATTCTTATGAAATTTCCCTTACACCACCAGTTCTGTGTTTCGATGATTATTAGTGCTTCTCTAAGCGTACATTCCACATCTTCTACATATGCCCCACAGTCATCAAATGTTATTTTGAGGGCTGGAAAATTGAACTGTCCACTCAGTGTTATTGCTTTATCAATCTTATCGATTAGCTCCTCCCTGCTCTTGGCGATCAGCAATAGTACCACTGTGTCCCAGAGTGTTCTTATCGCATAGATCCCTTGTCCCACTTTCTTCCATAATTGAGAGCCTAGCTTCTCAGTTTCTGTTCTAACCTCTAAGAGTGCATACCATGTACCTTCTACCGTTCCTACTAGATAGATAAAAGCTACTACTCCTCCAGCCTTAACAATCTTTGCCGACCATGTAAATGCTCTGTTCTGCAGGAAATCAAATATTTTTGAGAGGACTATATGTGCTAAAAGGAAATCTTCGTCGAATCCAGACGCATCTATACCCGCTTCTAATAAAGATAGAATTACTTTTCTTGCCAAATAATGTGTAAGGTTCTCTCCCAATATCCTAGGCGAATATCTCCTTTTTTTGGGACTAGGTACTGCCCATCTAGAGGATTCGAGAACAGCAGTTTGTGGCTCCCTAGTACTAACGCTCATTTCTTTGCTGATTTTCCTCATAGGCTTCTCAGCAGGTACATGTTCTATGCGTTTTAGCGCTGTGTATATGGCGACTAATGAAGGCGCATATTTCTCGGGTTTGTCGGCAATCGTGAATGTGTAGTCTAGGCGCAGATTCAAGCTACTCAGAAGCCCAGAGAGTTCTGGGGACACTCTCAATAGATCATATACTATAGATCCGAGTTTCCAGGTTTCTGGCGGTCTCTCCATCAACACATGCTTAAGAAGACGCGCCAGTGATGTTAGGTTATCCTCATTGGCCTCGTACTCTATGTACTCAGCATCTATGAGCCCCGACATTGCTTCCCTGAGGGGCCCTATCTCTGCACCTTTAGGATAAAAAATCTTTGCTTTTTCCTCCCAGACAACTATTAACAGGACAAAATCGCCGAAAGCCGTTATATTCTCTAGAAACATGTCTGATGTTCTGTCACCATCAATTATTAATGCCACCATAAATTTTGGTGCGAAGACTTTAAGGGGGAAGAGACCTCCCTCCTCTCTGCGGACTTCCACTCTTAGGTCGTATAGAAACCTAAAGAACTCCGTCATGGTCTTCGTCCAGAATAAATTGTATCTCTCACCAGAGAATACTATCTCGCGGATTTTTCTGCTCAAAACCCTCGCTAGATACGCCATTACAAGAAGTTTTGTTGAGGGCCTAAAATCCTTAGTAAGTACTTGAGAAACAGCTAACACCATCTCGGGATAAAACTCATAGTTTATATCGTCATCAAAGAAGAGACCATGTGGCAGATACTTCCTTAGATGAAAAACCACACGTCGAGGATTCTCCCCTCTCACCTCACATGTCCTAGGTATCGAATATAGGAGAGATACAGCATCTATGAATATTTCTTTTCTTTCACGAAGCTTCCTAGTCGCCTTGCTACCGAGGAAAGATACGATTTTCTTTACCACATTGTGGTCCAGATCGAATTGTTTCAGCAAATCCTTTGTGTCCAAGATAAACCCCAATGATAAGGATCATACTAATTAGTTTATAGAAAGATAAAAATAACTCAGTAATCTCAGTGGTTACTCCTCGATAAATATTTCTCGATTCTAAGTAGATGACGTGATGTTCTGACAGCCTCCTCACAAATCTCATATATCTTCCTCCCTACAAGTACATAGTGCTTCGTCTCTATCTCTGCAAAGTGCTTGGCTATGTCCTCAACTAAGTGGTGGAGCTGAAGACAGTGATAGGATCCCTCCACGCTGAGAACCGCCACATGTTTCACATCCGAATACTTTATGAATGAGAGTAACTTATATCCTATGTGGTTTATGTGATATGCTTCGGGACATATAGTAAGGATAAGATAGTCCTCTCCAAACATATTTAGAATTTCTCCACAATCACTCGCGATACATTCCGAAACCAGCAGAATCTTCTTACCTCGAGCCCTACCAACATTACTTTCTAACAACTTTCTAATCCGCATTTAGATCAACCAAACACGACTCACACTGGGAATTCTACTCGAATACAGCCACAAGCATCCCATAGTATGTTGGGCATCCATATATGCATAGAGTGTTTCTCAGGTTAGTGTTTTTCATAGCTCCATAGAGAATCAGCATCTGCCACAGACTATCTGGTTTTGCTCTCTCAACAAATTTTGGGTCAAGCTCCAGCAGTCTCTCTAACCTATTATCCCTCACTATATCTACAATAAATTTGTCGTATTCCTCAGAAGCCTTATCATACCCATATGGTCCCTTAGGATCGTGAGAATGTCCTTGGTCAGCACTGGCTATGAATACTATTCTTTTGTTGTATCTTTGTGATATATAATGTATAATCTCACCAAATCTAACTAGTTTTTCCCACGGAATTTCCCGGGTTGGTGTTACTATGATTGTTTTTGGTGTTTCTTTTCCTGCAGCCTCATATCTCTTCTTTATGAACCACAGAGGTATTACTGTTCCCCAGTCCAGCGGCATATTTGAGAATTCCCCGTCGGCGGCACCAAAGTTCACAGCTACTATTGGTAATCTCGCGTCTATAGCTTCTCTATATATGCTCCATGCGAAGTCCCTATCACAGATAATACTAACTGATATCTCACCTTTCTCACCTATCCATGTACCACTAGCATATCTTGTTGTGATAACAGCTAGATGGCCATATATCCGTAGGTTATGGGGAGTAGCTACTACAATGACATCGGGATCCTTAAGAAATACTCTATCCGCCAGGATCTCCATAGCCTCCGCCAACTTTCTAGACTCATCATCTAATTCCCCAACGAGCTCCTCAACAATCTCATCGCCATGAGGAGCTATAGCCCCCATAATAACGCTCATCTCTGTTACCACCCAGTCATCACTATAGAATATTAGAGAAATTTTTGTTAAGCATACAGGACCTCAAAAAAGTAAATATTATGCATTCTATCATCGAAAAATATTGCTAATACCAGGTATCCTCGCGTACAAGTGATTCTATTTCAATGTCTTTTCGAGAAAGATTATCGCTGGGAACAATATTTTCATTGCATCATCCATTTTAACAATCGCATGCCCCATGTCTGGCATTACGTGCAGTTCGAATGTTTTTCCGTGCTCCATCAGCTTTAGAATATAGTTCATAACCGGTTTTAAGGGTGTTCTACTGTCATTTTGGGGCTGTATTATGCAGAGAGGAACCTTCACGTTCTTGGCATATGTTATTGGGCTTCTCTCCTTGAAAAGCTCTTTCTTACCTGCAAAGAGTATTTCGATGAATCTTCTAAATATAGCATCGCTTAGCTGATACATCTCCTCCCAATCGGCTACGGGCGCTCCCGCCACCCCAACATCCCATATATCTGGTTCTCTTCCAGCTGCATAGAGAGTCATATATCCCCCATAGCTGTAGCCCATAATCGCTACTTTGTCTGCTAATCCACTTTCCTTCGCCCACCGATTTGCATATACAACATCTCTGAATTCACCCCCTCCTGGATCTCCAATAATCATCCTTCTGAATTCCTCACCATATCCTGTGGATCCCCTATAGTTTGGGGCTACAACATGGAATCCTGATGCTACGAGGGAGACTATTATTACGCTCCAGGAATCTGCTACGTTTGCCCATGGTCCTCCATGCACATATATTATTGTTGGCCCTGGCTTCCTATTACTTTTGCTTTCTGCTACAAGCGCTGGTATTTCTAGTCCGTCAAAGGACTTATATCTCACAAATTTTACTTCTCCAATTGATTTCTGGATCTTCTCTGGGAGATCTGCGCCTAACACCTCATTGATGTTCCCATTTTCTAGATCCACTACTAGTATCCGAGTTGGTCTTGTCAACGAGCTCCATGTGACATAGAGCTTTCCATCTCCCATAACGGCATTTACTGGATATCCTTCTGGTATTTTGACTTCCCTACCATCGATAAATACTTTTGATCTGCCTTCATGTTCGGCTATAAGCCATATTCGACCATCAGGTAGCCAGTCGTAGTTGGGGATCTGGGGAAAACTGTCTGGGTTATAGTCAGGGAATCTGAATTTTGGTTCTGTTAGTTCTCCGGTTTTGGTGTCATAAATGAGGAGTCTATCGTTACCGAATGCTGATGTTACAAATAATGCCTTACCGTTCTTCAGTCTTGGCATATTGTTTGTTGATCCCTCTTTTAGGGTGAATACTCTAAATTCTTGGCTCCTCATATCAAAGAAGAATAGCTCCCTTGACTGTGGGTTTCCGCTTATGTGGCCTGCTCCAGCAATAATATTTTCTTCGATACTGCTGACGAATATTGGTTTGTTTGTTTCATATACTTTTTCGGCTTCGCCTACTGGTTTTATTGTCCATATCTCTAGGGCTTTTTCTGTTGACCCACTAATAGCTATGGAGCCACCATCGAAAGCTATACCTATTATCCTCTGTGGTGGGATGGACTCTACCTCTATGTTCTCTCCGCTCTCCAAGTTATATATGAACACAACATGTTGCTCACGACCCTTCATAATATCCTTTGTGTAGGGTACATATGGAGAATCCTTAACAATGTCGCCAATAGCCCAGATCTCATCCGCTATTTTCTTATGTTCCCCACTTTTTATGTCCATGTACCAGAGGCTCCTTGCTCCCTCCTGTGTCGTAACATATACTAGTTTTCTATGAGTAAAGCCAACAACACTGTATGTTGGTGCCCTCACAATGGCCTCCAACACGGCTATTTTCTCGGAGAAGCTCAACTAGATCACCCAATAATCTTCACAAAAAACAAGTTATATCTGAGAAGCCTATTTTTCTTTTGCTAGTTTAGGTCATATCCAAGAGATCCCATCTTCGAAAGTTTTTAGAAAATTGTCCAATCCCCTTTATAAACCATAATCCTTTTTCCCTATCAATATTTCTATCGACAGCAACTAGATAATTCGTGAAATCCTTAATAAGATAAATGCGATCTATGCCGAGTTTAGATCCTTCTCGCAGAGAATTTATACCAGAAAGTTCGAGGAAACAAAAACACCACAAGCTTTGAGTAAGCCATTTAAGTGTATTTTGTATTATACATATCTGTATCATACGAAACCGTATGCTATAATGATGTTGAAATTTATTATGTGAAGTGGGAATTATCTAATTGCGTTGGTTGTTTTGATTGTTAGGGTGATTATGATTCGTTGTCCTATCTGCGGTATGCGTATTGAGAACGCTAAGAGACATCTTAGGAAGTATCATGGGCTTTCACTACCCGATGAGGAGTTCGCTAAGTCCATCCTCACGCTCTATAGGATATTTAGGAGAAGAAATGAGTTCGTACCGCTAGTCCCGCTTCATGAGTGGGAATATGAGGATTTTCTTAAGGTTATGACTGTTTTAGGAGATGCAAAAATATCACTAAGAAGAAAACTGAGACTTTTTGAGCCCCTAGCAAAGTTTTTTGCTAGGCGCTTCTCGACGAGGATACTTGAGGAGTTTCCAAGATTGGTAAGGGAGGGGTCTAAGCCTATTAGAGCACTAGCATTCATTGCTCTGACTTTTGTTCCATCAGAAGATGCTGTATCTACAATCATAGAACTATGTGATCGAAGGAAATCTTTCTTTCTGAAATATATTGTTGGTTTATTCCAGAGATACAGAGATTCTGTTCCTATGCGTGTTAGGAGATCTATAGATGGTGGTAAGCTTCTCTCCCCCTCCTGCGTTTTAAAAGCTGTGTTTATGGTGTCCCCTGAGAACACATATGGTCTTGTCTCATATCTATATCAACACACGCCAGTTGAAATGAAGGAAAAGCTTATAGAGGAATTTGTTGAGCTGTTTGATTACATGGTATCGTTTCCAAAGAGGTATTTATCATCAAAACCCGTGAGAAAAACTCTACTTCTTCTGGCAAAAGCTAAGTTCTTTGGAAATTTGGAGGCGGATGTTACGGATGAAAAATTATTTAGAATTATCAAGCAATACACTATACTCATATCCCTAGACGATTTATGGTCGAGGCAGTATTATAGTTGCCAAAGAAGAATGGACCGCAATATATATAACCAGATGAAGAACATGGTTCCCCCAAATACATTGTTTGGACGGATAATACTGAGAATCTGTGAGGCTCTAGATAATTACCCTGAGGCGCGGGCTAGAATAGGTGAAATAGCAGTCGATGAGTACGTTGAAGCCCTCGAAGATTTGGATGGGGAATATGTTAGAGGATTATTCCTATACATAATGGCAGATATAAGCCTCAAGAACGGATACCCTGACATCTCTTTAGCACTTATAGAAAAGATGGAGAAAATCATCAGAAAGAACTATGATTATGTTCCCCACGCACTACTAATAAAGGCCTTAGCACAAGAATTCCTGGGACTGTACGATGAGGCTCTAAAAACCCACGAGAAACTAGGAAAGCTCAAAGCACGATGGGAAAAAGCTCTGCTTGATCGCGCACGTCTATATACGATTCTCCAACAATACAAAGAAGCAGAAAAAGCCCTATTGCGAGTAAAGACAAATGTTATCTATAAATTGGTGTTAGAAGCAGTTATTGTCCATAAAACTGGGAAATCCGAGAGAACCGAGGATCTCATAGGAAAAATTTCGAGGTATACCTCTCTGTCCGATCCAAATAAAGCTTTTAGTCTCCTTCGCGCAATGGAGTATATATGTTACTGTCTCTACAGAAAAGCTATAGACATTGTTTGGAATGATTATGATTTGCGTAGAGTGTTCTTTGATATCTTAATGTTAGCATGTCCAAGACATCAAAAATATGTGATACTAGAAGCCAACAGGATGCATCCAAAAGACTCTCTAATCAGCTACTACCTAGGAGTCATGGCGATAGAAGAGAATAAATATAAAGAAGCACTTCGTTTCTTAGACATGGCAGAAAATATAGACAGAAGAATTCTACTTGTAAATAAGCTATTAGCAGCGATGATGGCACAAAAGAAAGATATTGCGGAACAGATATACCTCGAACTAAAGGAGCTTCCAGAAACCGATGAAGTTAAGGAGCTTGCAATAATACACTATTTGATGTATTCTAAGAGGTTCCCAGAGGCATACAACAGACTAAATAAGATAAGAGATCTTCTAGACTATGAAATATACCTACAACTCAAAAGGAATATCCTACAAAAACGATTCACGATAGACAACTACATATATTATGTGGCTTCAAGAGAGATCGGCGAAGCAATATGCCCTCTCCTATCCATACCAATAGCATAAGATTCTACTTCGAACTAGGCAATAATTATAATTCAAGGATTTTTTAAGATTATTGAAGCAATATACCCACTAACTAAAAAACTCTATTAGAAATCAAAAAGGGTACTATGAATGGAGGAAACGGGACGTAAAAAAACCAAAGACATCAAGTGGGAGGGAGAACTCACTAGAGATAAAATCATATACGATTTGCGTGAAATTTTCGAAAAAATTGGCAAGAAAATTGGTGTTCACTACGTAGTTGTGTTTGGCTCATATGCACGCAATACTAGTGGGCCACTTAGTGATATTGATATAGCTGTAAAAATCGATGATGATCGCTATCTACCCTTATTGATCTACGAAATTGAGGGTATTTTGAACATAGATTTTGATGTTGTTAACATAAAAAAGTTAGACCCGATAATGCTCTTTGAGGTTTTCTCAACCGGAATTCCTATCTACTGTAGGGACATAAAGGAGTATTATGATGACTATGTATGGGCAATCAGAAAATACCTAGACTTCAGACATATCTTAAATCTACATGAAAAGGAGATACTCTATGGTATCCCCAGGTCTCATTAGGAGAATAGCAATCTTTAAAGAAGCCTTGAGGAAACTAAGAAAGCTAACTAAATACGAAAAATATGAGTTTATGAGGGATTTTCGAAACATCGATTCAGCAGAAAGAAACCTCGAGATTGCAATTCATTCTCTAATAGATGTAGGCAATTACATAATAGCATACTTAAAGCTCGGTACACCTCTTAGATAGAGATATCCCACAGATACTCTATACTAATAGATTGTTGGAGGAGGAAGAATTCAAACTTTTCCGAGACATAATAGTTTTAGACACATATTAGTACATCTCTATGCCGACGTGAATAAAGATAAGATATACGAACTTATCACAACAAGATTAAATGATTTGGAGAGAATAATGACAGGTCTAATTGAGATATTAAAAAGAAGAGAGATAGACCCATAGAAAAGCATAATCTTAGTCGCGTTATGATCAGTGGACCGGGTTATCTTCATCGGTTCGTCCTCTGCCCATGACTCCCTCATCATAACCATCTAATAATAGTAAGAATTAAGATAATATAGAACACAACATATTATAGCTGATTATAAGGTGCGAATTATGCCGTTTACGCCATTCCATTTGGGCCCTGGATTGTTTATCGCTATGCTTTTCTTCCCATTCATTGATGTTGTTGTTATTCTTGTGGCTTCGGTAATTATAGATATCGAGCCCGCATACTACCTATTTGTCCATGGCTATGCTTACCATGGTTTCTTCCACTCATACCTAGGCTGTAGCATTGTTGCTATAGTTCTAAGCATCGGTATGTATCCTCTAAGAAGATTTTATCTCAAAGTACTAGATTTCTTCGGTTTAAGACAAAAAACAGATCTCAAAAAGATTTTAGTTTCATCGCTAATAGGTACGAATTTCCATGTGCTCCTAGACCAGTTTCTGTATCCTGAAATGACACCGTTCTATCCAATCAGCGGAAATCCACTACTTGGGATGTTTGATATTACCACGATATACTCATTATGCATATTTATGTTTATTCTGGGAGTACCACTATATGCTATCCATCTCATAAGAAGCAAGAGACGCTAGGATGGTCAGAATCAGGAACCTACCTCTCCGATATTAGCTTTCTGAATCCCACCTTTACATGCTCTAATATTTTCTCGCCGAGATTTCCAATGATTTTTTGCAATCTCCTTATAAGATTGTTTAGCTCATTTTGATAGATTATTGTGATGAATCCTATCTTTATAGCTATTACGTTAGAGTTTGGATCTATTATTTCCCTTGCTTTTCCGTAGAGAATATGAAGGGATATCATATCCTATCGCCCATAAGTACTCAATATTAATGCATGGTATTTTTAAGTGTCTTTATGAATAAGAATATTTGTGTGTCGACTCTAAGTTTTCCGAGTTTTGCCAGTAGTGTTTTAGGGTCTTTGACCTAAATGGCGATAGGAGGAGTATTCATTTGTTCTTGATAAATATGCTTTACTGCTCCATCTATATAGCGTTGGGTCTAGGCGTACTCATAACTCAAAGGCGATTTGGTGGTTTATCGGAATATATGCTTCTGATCAGTTTAATGCTTATTGGTGTGTTATTCTTGACCAGCATACCGAACCCAATAACTTACCTAGCTTTTTCTATGGCTCCCTATACAATAATCGCAGTAATAGGAATAATAGCTGTAATGAATTTTGATAGGATGCTCATCAAACATATTCTCCCAGTTCTAATAGTCCTCCCAATATTTCTATTGTTGATCGAGTTTAACCCACACATTATAGCGATTATCTTTTGTTTGTTTATGTTCTCATTGTTTGTACCAATAAATCATTTGGGTTCCAAAGCCTACATATACTCCATGTCTTTTCTAGTACTATCATTCGTCATAGCATTTCTAGGCTACATAGAATACGACGTAATAATATGTACCTTAGCATCTTTAATTGAGGGTATAATAGCACTAAGGACCCTATACAATAAGGGGAAAAAAACAAACATAAATTTCTGTGAGGACGAGGTGCGGAGAAAACTTACGCATCTGTTAGCCTTCATAATATTAATTCCACTACTATGGATGGAGAATATAATAATCACTCTTAGAAATGCTCTGGAGTATATAGATCCAAATGTAGCCCTCGTAGTTGGAGAAAAGAACATACTTAACATTCTTGTTGTGATTCTGGGCACCAATGCTGTTGCTATGTTTACATTAATAGAGTTTGTGAGGATATGGGGCAACTCCGCGTTGATTCCGCCAAATCTACTGCGCAGAAATGAAATGCATCATATTGCTAGTTATGTATATACGTTATCCGCAACACTAATAGTAGCTATGTTGTTCTCGCAGACAATACTTGTGATATCCATTTTTGTAGGTCTGATGGCAGACGCTATGGCTGCTCTTATCGGAAAGCGTTATGGAAAAATAAAATTGACTCGAAATAGAACTCTAGAGGGCACTCTTGCAGGATTCATAACTGCATTTGTAGTCGTTATTCTTACAACACAAAACGTTTTGATAGGTCTTGCTGTGGGTTTCGCTGTAGCACTTTTTGATGCATCAAATATCATTGAGTTGAACGACAATATTGTTTTTCCTATACTGTCTGCTCTGATTCTGAATTTCTTCCCTACCATATGATTAGACCCATATTTCACAGCTAGAAATAATTTTGGTGATAAAGGTAGTATTTGCTAAAAACTACCAATATTTATGAGAGAAAATTCTCGGTAACTTATTTTTATCATCTACAAATCCCATTAAGAAAGATTTTATTAAATACTCTAGTCCAATGTTTCAATATGTTTGTGACATTGTTTAGGACAACCAAAATATATATTTCAAGATTAAAATATGGGATATTACCTTAAGATTGTTAGAGCTATTTTTTATTGGTATGTGACGTAGGAATGCCATATAGTTATTTCTAGTCATTTTCTCTTTCCACATGGATTCTGGTGCCTTGATTGCAAGAGGAAGAAAAAACTTTTAACAAGTGGTCTTTAAAGAGGATGGAATCAAAAATAAAGGATCAACTTGCGGCTAGGGATGAGGCATCGAATATCCGTATGGAGCTTGAAGAGAAGATATCTCGGGTTAAGGAGGAGGGAGCCCAGAAGCCTGAGCTTGAGGAAACGATAAGTAGAGCTGAAGAGATTCTAGAAAAACTCGATAGATACATAGGCCTTATTGAGAGCGCTGTGAAGAAGGAGAGATCGCTATTAGAATCTCTTAGAGTTCTGACGTTAGCTAGGAAGATATCATCGATTATCGGAGGATTCCTACTTTTCTTTGGTGGTGTTCTCCTGACGCTTAGTATACTGCTTATAACGAAGATCCTCATAATTCCCCAGACAATTTCCGTCCAGCTATTCTTTGGGTACATACTGCTGATAGCAAGCATAATCATGCTTTTCTCTGGAACTCTACATCAAGTCGTCTAGGTGGATTTTGTTGGGAGAGAGGAAAATAGGGCTTCTTGGAGCCACAGCCATAGGTATTGGAGGCACAATAGGCCCATCGATGTTCGTTATACTCGGCTTTGCCGCAAAGTTCGCCCATAGCTATGTGTACCTCTCCCTAATAGTCGCGGGAATGCTCTCCTTAATCGTAGCACTTAATTATGCAGAGCTAGCAACAACATTTCCTGAGATGGGAGGCGGCTACTATTATGTAAGGGAGGCATTTGGAGGTTTTGCCTCATATTTTGCGGGTGTCTCCCTCTTCATAGGATACATAACCTATGGGGCTGTATGCGCGATAGGATTTGGATTGCTGTTAAATCTACTCATTCCCATAGACCCAATATTAGCATCGACAGTCGTCGTCATATTGTTCCTAGCTATAAACATTCGTGGAATAGAAGAAAGTATGAAGGTTCAACTCGCAACTACAGCTGTGTTAATATGCTCATTTCTTCTTATAATTATCTGTGGGCTTATAGGGAAGCCGCAAGTAGCGATTACTGATAACATCCTCAGCGACTTAGGAGGGATAATGAAGGCAGCAGCATTTCTGTCAATAGCATACTTCGGCTTTGAACCGATAGGCGTTCTTGCTGGTGCGGTGAGAAGACCTGGAAAGATAATTCCTTTAGGCATAGTAATTTCCCTCTTCACATGCATAACCCTCTACTCCCTCCTAGCATACGTATCAGCGATTTATGTTCCATGGGATATTTTATCGAAAACGGCAACACCTCTTACATTGGTCGCTACAAGAATACTTGGCTTCTCTGGATATGTTATAATAACGCTGGCTGGAATAACAGCTACACTCACATCACTCAATGTCTCTATATCCTCTGGCGCATATGTGGTATATTCCATGGCCAAAGACCACTACTTCCCTGACGAATTTGCCCAGCTCCACCCCAAATACGGAACACCTGTATACGCATTAATACTCACAGGATTCATAGCGGAACTCTTCATACTATCTGGTATGATCGAATATGTCACGCACCTCGCCGACTTCAGCATCCTCATCGCTTTATCCCTCGTAAATCTAAGTACAGTAGCACTCAGAAGGAAAAGAGGCGGGATCTCTAGGCCTTTTAAGGTGCCTCTTTTTCCTTGGCTATCAATAATTGCAAGCATCCTCACAGTGATCCTAGCTTTCCTCTTAGAACCAGGTGCAATAGTACTTTGGCTTGGAATGCTGCTTGCTGTCACTATGGCATACCTATTCAACATCTTGTCGATTGAGAGAAGAAAATTCACACTTAGTGGTTTCCTATTCGCGGTATCTGTTTTCCTACTATTATTCATGCAGTTCGGTTTGGAGACAGCGTCGGAATCACTAAAAATAATAATCGGTATCATAGAAGCCTACATATTCACCCAATCCGTCATAGTATTCATTGTCGGCATACTTGTTCTATTTCCCGCACAAGCAATAATCAGCTGGTTTAAAGTGAGAAGACGCGAATTAATATACATCCCATCAAAACGCCTACAGGAGATATCAGCACTTATAGACGACATCCTAGCAATACTACTTTTCATATTTGGCCTACTAAACATGGTTCTCTTCTATGGCATACTTCATGGCGCTATCGCGATTGTAGCCAACAGCCCACAGGAGCTCAGACTCTATGAAGTATTTATATTATCAATACTGGTCACATCAGGTATTTTTGAGAGTCTGGTTGGGGTATATCTATTCAAAAGAAGCTATGCGGCGGAGTAGAAATCAAACAACGTAGTAAATTAGGCGTGGTAAACTATTCGGTCATTTAAAAATAAAATTAGTATAGTCTACATTGTGTATTCTCTAATAACTTTTTTGAGGGAAAACTATGACTACGGATAATCTTGATAGCAATAAGCTGAGGCTTCTTTCTCTTCTCGCCTTATATACGAAGCCTGCTGGAGTTGAGAATAAGTATGACCACTACATAAAAGAGTACGCGCTACTCAGTATTATTTATGACCTTATAATCAAAGGAATACTCGACTATGACTACTCAGCTCGTCTTGTTCTATGGAAAGGAGCATATCTCTTCATGAATATTTCTCAAGAGGCTTTAGCAGATCTCGAACTCCTCGTCGAGAAGGGCTACGTGAAGAGAATAAAGTTCTCGACGAGGGGATACCTATATGTTGTCGGCTACAGTATAACAGAGAAAGGATTGGATATAGTTAGGAAGTACCCAGATCACATGGAAACCGTAAAAAACGCGCTTAAGTGTGAATGTGGAGGTATAATGTCGATAGTTATCGAGGATGATGATGCATACTATGTTTGTTGCGATAAGAAGATACGGATAGGGTGCCTATCGACTGAGGATGTAAGCTACGAGACTCAACCTATATTTATATGAGGGGAGATGAGCGATGTCAACTATAAGAGATGTTTTGGAGGAATTCACTTTTCTGTATCAGCCTATAATAATTATCTGTGAGTGGGTACCATTCGGGCCTAACCAGTTTGCACATTTTTGTGAGGCTCTTTCAGCTTACAAAAAGGATGAAATATTCATTACACCAGAGATTGATATGCACCCTGAGACTCCTCTCTTTAAAATAGAGCCTTACTATGCTTGGGTCCGAGTTAAGGACGTTGAAGAAGGAAAAAAAGTTTATTTTGAGTCAAGAATCTTTTACCCGGAGGAAAGTAAAGTCAAACAAACAGAGAATTTTGGTGTCACAGTTGAGGAGAGTGGCTTTATCTTCTATTCATGTAAGCTTATCAGGTGTTCTGCTGATGAAAACGTAAGTAAAGCAAGTCTACCCGTCGAATATGCCAGTTTGGATAAGCTTGCCCGTGTTGTTTCGGATCTTTTGGAGGACACATCAACACTTATGAATTCTATGCTTAACAGCTACCAAAAGAGGATACTTTCAGTTATTTTTCCTCGAAGTCATGAGGAGCTTTATGAGCGAAAGAAAATATTATGTTTAATAACAAAAGAGATTATATATAAGGGTAAGAGCCTAAGAGAGCATATTAAGGAGACCAAGTTAGGGGATTTACTGAGTTCATACTCGGACTTTAGGAAGGAGCTGCAACAAGTCCTTGGATTCATCATAAACTGGATTAAGCTCCCCGATGGCGGCATTATCATTAGGGGGAGAGATGGATTTCTAATACTTACTGATGAGAGGGGTGTGGAGAAATATAAGAAGGTTATGAAGATAATATTGTCTCTATTAGCACTTGAAACCTTTTATCTTCACTTGTTCTCTAGGGTATGGATGATATGGGACTCGCTCAACCTAATAAGATCTGAGATTTCTAGAGAGGATGCTGAGCATTCCGTAGGAAAGTACAGGATTGCTCTCAGCTCCACATTAGCAGACACGGTGATACTCTGGGACGTAGACCACCTAGCACGATTCGCCCTAAACTACCTAAATAGGCAGATTGAGATCCTAAGAGGAAAACAGAGGGAAGACACACTAGGTGATGGCGAGATAATAAGGGCTATTCTGAGCATAGTGAATGTTAATGAGGCTATGGAGGTTATTAGGAGTAAAATAGAGGCTACGAAGAGTGTATTGGAGGCATTTAGGATGGATATTGATGGTCTTACTACTCTAGTGAATACATTTATTGAGAGGGAAATGAGGTCGATTAGACATGCCATGTGGAAGAGCATAGAGAAGCAAACAAAAATGATGGAGATAGAGCATGCTGAGAAAGAGAGATTAGAACTGATTGAGTTCCTTAGTGCTGGGCTACTAATGGCGGAGATACTTTCTCTGATATTCGCATGGTTGGAAAGCGCATTCTCCTTGACTTTCGGAGGTTGGGAATATCTTTTCTCGATAGCCGCTATATTCATGCTTGCGATGCTACTAAGATTTGTCGTAAGACGCATCGCCGAAGAGGAAGAAGAATCAGAAAGTTCAGCCCAATAAACTCTTTTTTAAGAGAGTATTTTTGTGGAGAATAGCATCAGTCTTAAGTATTAACATATAGAGTTATGGATATGTTATCTATGGACAGCCTCCGTTCTACAAATAGGTGTTTCTCCTTGCTACCAGTCGTAGTTATAAAGAATAGAGATCTAGAGGACAGTGTGATGTTTTTGATCCGCAATATTTCTAAGAGGTGGGAAAAGAAAATTATCAGGATTGTTAGGCTAAAGGAAAAAGAGCTTGTCGTAGCTGGGGATAGAGCATGTTTCCCAAGCAACGATTTTAGAGATGTTATTCTGTCAAACCCGGCAATATACGTTACCTATGAAGATTTCGATGACGCAATAATCGTTAATGATGAGAACGATCTGAAAAAACTAGAAGGCGAATTGGCTGTGAGGCTAAGAACAGCGACTGCATACTCAGCGCTTCCTAAGTTAAACTGCGGTAAATGTGGCTATAAAAATTGCTATGAACTAGCAAGCCTTATTGCTGAGGGAAAAGAAGATTTTTCCAGCTGCCCAGTATTGTCCCTGGCGAAGAGAACTAGAATCACCGTTAATGGTAAGAAGATATTTCTCACACCATGGGTAGAGAAGCTTTTTAGAAGCCTAATATTGACATTTTTAAGCAACTTAAAGGGTGTGGAGATTAGTGGCGATGAAGAGATAATCCTTGAGGTGAAGAAATGAAAATAATAAGTTTTGTTGGATGGAGCAAATCTGGAAAAACAGCAATAATCGAGTGGTTAGTGAGGGAGCTGAAAAGAAGAGAATTAAGGGTGGTTGTTGTCAAGCACATACATAAACCAATCTTTGAAGTAGATCGCAAGGGAAAGGATACATGGAGACTGTTTAATGCCGGCGCCGATGCTGTCATGGGAGTTTCTTCTAGAAGATTCTATCTTCTATCAAGAACCCAGAATACACTTCCTCTCGAGAAGCTATGCGGAGTGCTGGAGTGGATTTACAACAAAGTAGATTTTATTTTAATAGAGGGAAGAATACCATCAAAACATCGTAGACCCCCAGTAGTTCTAATAGTCAGAGAAGATAGGGAAATAGAAGAATTTGAGAAGCTAAAAGAACAGATCGTGGCAGTAGTATATTGGGAGGACTCTGTGGATAGAAAACGCATAGCGAGGGCATTTAAAGGGAAATATATTATCAGTGTGAAGCAAAAAGAGCAACTACTAGAGCTTCTGCTCAATCTAAGATAGATGCAGCCTGAAGAAAAATTCGGAGCCGGTATTGGGCGATCATCCACATCGCTATTCTGTGAGCTTTCTGATAAATTCGTGATACTCCGCCATTTTGTCTTCTGGTATCGGATTTATGACTATTATTTCTTCGACACGCGATAAACTGCGGTCTATCGAGTATATTATGTTGCAGTTAAACTTATGGGCTAGTGCTACGAGGTATCCGTCCCAAGATTCCACGTTGTATATCGATGCTATGTCTAGGGATTCTATAGCATCATCAATTGTTATGTCTTGGTGTAGGGCGGGAGACCTCGTATTGAGCGTCATCGTCAAAGCATCCCTCGCAGTTTTTCTTGGGATTCCCAAGTAGTTAACCATAATATGATATGCACCTATAAACGCTGTAACTGGAATTATAGCTCTTATCTCCTGCTTGAGAACTTTCTTCAGAAATTTCAACGCATCGATTCTTGCTGGATTGTCGAAGTGACTAATAACTATTATGCCTACATCAACAATCCCACTAATCGAGGCCAAGCTTCCTTCTGACATACTCATCACTTATCCACTTTCCACCACTAATTCTAAAATATCTGGCCTCAACCCTCGTATTAGTCATCTTTTCATACCATCCATCCACAACCCTATCAATGTCTCGCAGAGGTCTAATAATAATCATAGACCCCCTCAACTCAACTATAAGCTCACTACCAGCTTTGATACCAAGCTTCTTACGTATCTGAGCAGGAATAACAATTCTCCCGAATCGGTCAATACTAACTCTGGATCCCATCTTCATTCACCAAATGCCATAATATTTGCCATATTCCATAATAAAAACAAAAATGATTCATTATAAAACGGGAAATTTCACCCAAAAAAAGTTAGCCTACCGGTGGCTTTCAATGACGCGAGTACTCATAATTGGTGGTGGCCCTGCAGGGCTAAGTGCGGCATATCATCTATCCCGCGAGGGAGTTAGGGTAAAGCTATTCGAGATGTATTCGCTGGAGCACTATCCCTTTAAGCCTTGTGGAGAAGCACTGCCTTATGGTGCTTTGAAGCATGTTCCCATAGACATTAAGCCATATGTTCTGAGCCGCATTAAGTGGACTGACATATATTTCTACGAGAGCTATATTAAGAGGATCCGAGGTATGCCTCTTTACGAGGGATTCATTATAGATAAGAAAAACTTTCTTCTGAGTCTCGCTGAAGCTGCTGAGAGTTTTGGTGCTGAGATCATCTGGGGAAAGGGTCTTACGATAAGCTATGTTCTTAATCATTTAGATGAGTATGATTATATTCTCGATGCGAGCGGCAAAGGTAGTATTGCTAGGCTTTTCCTCAGCTATAAAGGGTATAGAATGATACCTGTTCTACAGGCATACGCTAAAGCTAAACTTGAGGATGACACTGCTGTTTTCTGGGGGACGGACTATGGCTATGGATGGGTCTTTCCGAGGGGTGATGTATTTAACATAGGAGTTGGAGGCTATGCGGAACTTAATACCCTTAGAAGAGATTTGGAAAGAATAGTAAAGCAGTTTAATATGAGGCTCCTAGGGAATATAAGACATGCTACAGTGGTGGTCAGTGGGCCTATCCGAAGATTCGTTAAGGGAAAGATAAGAGTTCTCGGTGAAGCTGCTGGGATGGTTATGCCCGCGACTGGGGAGGGCATAAGATATGCTCTATTTGCCGGCGAGATCGTTCTGCGGGATAATTATGAGAGACTCTTCTGGAAGACATATGGTTATAAGATGCGTAGAAGCAAAAATCTATTAAAGAGAGCATTGGCAGTAAAGAACAAGGCGAATCTCTTGAGAAAGGTTGGTGCGGAGACCATATGCAGAGCATTTGAGGGAGAACTCACAGTAGCCTCCATAGGTAAAAAACTTATCAGGTACATACTCAGAGGTATCAAAAAGAAACTAGGACTATAACTATTCGAACACTTGTATTCTATACTTCTCTAAGGTTTCTCTCCCAACTATCAGATCGCATTCCTCCATGGTTAGACTCATGAGCTCATCGCTGATGAGTAGATGTGCTTTCAGTATCATCTTGCCTATCTCTAGAGAGACATCAGCGTATTTATTAACCTCTATTTTCTCAGATCCTCTATATAACACTACAGGTTTCTTTATCTCAAGCCAAGTTTGACCAAATAGCCTCTCAAAGAGTGCTTGCGACATGGCGCTAAACTGGAATCTTTTAGTTAGCAACGCTTTTACCCTATATCTCCGCCCCCTATATATTATGTAGATATTCATCAACACCACTTCAAAATCACCAGAAATCCAATCTAACTTTCCGTGGCACCTGACCCTCTTTCACAAGCTTTATGAAACTATCTCTCACAGGTTTATATACTTCCTCATAAAACCTTCTCTGGTCTAGTAATACTCCCTTAGGGAACTGCTTTAGATATTCTAACGCAGCTTGCCACGCCTTCTCAAACTTTATAACGCCTTTGATTTTATCTGCAACATTTTTGTCGAAGTCCTCGGGTAGCTGCTCCTTATCCCCAATTATAAACCATCCTCTGTTCGACACAAAAGCGCCCTCATCACCTACATACACCATCTTCTTTCCCTCCTCAACAACCTCTTCTACTCCAGCGATCGGTTTTAGTTTTTTCTTTGGAACATATTTTCTGTGGTGCTTGGCCCACGCGTAGAATATTGCTCTGTTAAGACCAAATGATTTTGCTTTTTTGAGATCACCTGTTAGTAGATAATATCTCGCAGCTTGAAGCAATGCCATCACTTGAAATCTACCTACTTTTGTTGGGGGAGTCTCTTCTCTTTTTGGAGTACGTGGTTTTCTAGGTAGCTGTAT